>OHEX01001026.1_pt1 | contig 11016 bp, 7 predicted proteins | sample 1567361 | NCBI WGS metagenome assembly OHEX01 (sample SAMEA3879585, study PRJEB24766) | human gut metagenome | biome: human-associated habitat; feature: feces | place: USA | collected 1985/1987 | reverse complement strand
GCTGCCTCCACGAAACAGCATTATATCACATAAAAAATCACGATTCTATCTAAAATCTTTCTACTTTCTTTCACGTCCCGTTTAAATGGAATATGTCTCTTGGATCTCTCTTTTAATCAGACCAGTTCATACGTCCGTAGCGAAGTGCAAGACCTTGGATCTCTTTCTGAAGCTTCACAGTCAGCTCCCTTTTGCGGATCCTCCACTTCCAGTTCTTTCCTACTGTGGAAGGCTGGTTCATTCTGCAGCTGTTATCCAGGCCCATATAATCCTGCATAGGGATCACACAGAGCTTTGCACTGCTTCTCATAACCAGGCGGATAAAGCATTTATGCAGCTCTTTATCCGGTGTATAGTTATCACAGAGATAATCCCTGGCAAGCTTACGCTCTTTTGCCATAATGCTCTTCCACCATCCGGCGATGGTCTCATTATCATGGGTTCCTGTGTATGCCACACTGTTCTCCGGATAGTTGTGTGGAAGATAATCATTGGCACAGCCGGAATCTCTGGAATCAAACGCAAACTGTAACACTTTCATCCCAGGGAAACCGGAATCCGCCAAAAGTTTGCGGACCGAATCAGTCAAAAATCCCAAATCCTCAGCAAGAATCGGAAGTTCTCCCATTTGATTCTCCAAAGTCTCAAACAACTCAATGCCCGGACCTTTTTCCCACTCACCGAATTCTGCGGTTGCATCTCCATACGGAATCGCATAATATTCATCAAAGCCTCGAAAATGGTCAATGCGGAGCATATCATACAACTCGTAACACGTTTTAATTCTTGAAATCCACCACGAATACCCCTGATTCTTGTGAACATCCCAGCGGTACAATGGATTTCCCCAGAGCTGCCCGGTTGCAGAAAATGCATCCGGCGGACATCCCGCAACTGCCGTCGGCAGTCCATTTTCATCAAATTGGAACAATTCCGGATGTGCCCATGTATCCGCACTGTCTAAGGCAACATAAATCGGAATATCCCCAATAATTGAAATCCCTTTGTCATTGGCATATTTTTTCAACGCCGCCCATTGAGTATAAAATTCATACTGAACAAATTGGTAAAAATTAACATCTTCCAGCAAACGGTTTCGATAAGACACCATTGCCTCCGGCGAACGAAGCCTAATAGCGTCCTCCCACTCCAAATAACTTTTTCCGGACTTATTATCTTTAATTGCCATAAACAAGGCATAATCAGCAAGCCACTCGGAATTTTCCTGCACAAACGCCTGATAAGAAACATCCGCTTCAATACTACTATTTGCATATGCCTTCCGTAACAGACCAAGCCGCTTCTGAAACAACACATCATAGTGTACTTCTTTACCACTCGTTCCTTCGGCGGCGCGAATGCAGTCATTCTCGGTTAAGTATCCTTTTTTCACAAGGTCATCCGGTGAAATAAAATACGGATTTCCGGCGAAAGTGGAAAATGCCTGATATGGCGAATCTCCATAGCCGGTCGGTCCCATCGGCAGAATCTGCCAGTAACTTTGACCCGCCTTCACCAACTGGTCTACAAAATCATAAGCACACCGGTCAAAACAGCCAATCCCATACTTGGAAGGGAGGCTGGCAACCGGAAGCAAAACACCACTGCTTCTTTTCATAACCTATGCTCCTTCTGTCTGTGGCAGCACTTAATTTGCTGCTAATAACGCTTTACTTACTTTCACATCAAATTTATCTGACCACGTTTTGTATATCTTTTGAAAACTTTCCGTCTGTTTTTCAGACACAAGCTGATTCCGGTACTGCTGCTGCAACGCCGCTGAATTGGTCTGAATACAATGCGCAATATAAAAACCGTCTTTTTCCTCAATAAGTGCGGATGTCTGATTCTTTTTCAGACTGACGACAGCTTTTGCAAGATTAGTACGGCTGTCCTGATTTCCAATTACATACTCAATCGCATCTGCCTGTGTTTTGTTTTTTGCCACCGTGTAAAAACTATTCTGTGAGCTTGTCACTTCACTCAAAATCCGCGACATCGTATTTTTCACAGTTTCCTTATTTTTCGCGTTCGCTGCCTGATAAATCAATTCCACCTTTGCCGCCGAAAGTGTATTGGCCGCATAATCAATTTTGAGTTTTCCCATCTGTACATTGTACATTTTCTGCGCCAGTTTGTTTTCCTCGAAAATTTTAGAAAGTACCTTTAATTCAATTTCCTGCGTCTGCTTGTCCTTCGCCGGAATCGAATCAAACACCGTCTTTGCCCGGTAATCTGCCTCTTCCTTTTCATCCGTTGCAAGCTGCACCTTCTCGATAGCAGCCTCTTTGCCAATTACCTTTACCTGAATAATCTGGCGAAGCACCGACTCAATTGCTTCCTGTCCGACAGACTTATCCTTTACCGCTTTATTGTACTTCCAAATATCGGTTCCTAAAATACTCTCATACTGATTCTTCATAAAATAATAGTAGGTCTTGTATTCCTTATAAGAAACTGTCGTCTTTCCTACTGCAATAACGGAAGAATCCTCTTTTAAGTTACTATTTGATACCGATGCCGCACGCTCGGAAGAGCTTGTTTCCTCCACCGCCTCGCTTCCGCAGCCAACAACACCAATACACATGCTGACACATACTAGTATTGCCAAAATAAATCGTTTCATATCGTTCCTCCTCATTCTTTATTTGATATGCTAAGTGCACGAATTTCATCTACTATTTTCTCCGCCTCCGAAAGCACATTACCCGTATATTGATAAACAAAATATGGTTTTGCCCCCGGCACAAAACGAAGTTTTCTCCCCATCGATGCGATGAGTTTAGGAATTCCTTCCACATCAATTTTCGCCTGTGGATACATCGCAAACTGAAGCTGCTCTTTTTTACTTGCCACCTCCATAATAAACGCTTCATGCGCCTTCGCTTTCAAAATGGCAATATTCAAAAGATTCATTACACTCTTTGGCGGCTCACCAAAACGGTCAACCAACTCATCAATCATGTCTGTTTTTTCGTCTTCCGTCTCAAGTTCCGCAATTCTTTTATAAATGTCCAGTTTTTGGAATTCATTTTTAATATAACTGACCGGAATAAATGCGTCAACCTTTATTTCGACACTCGTTTCATATTCTTCCTCCGGCACTTCTTCTCCTTTGCACTTTTTCACCGCTTCATTGAGCATTTTACAGTACAAATCATACCCGACTGCTTCCATGTGTCCATGCTGGCTTGCACCCAAAAGATTACCTGCCCCTCGTATTTCCAAATCCCTCATGGAAATGCGGAATCCCGAACCAAGTTCCGTAAACTCCTTAATCGCCGCCAGACGTTTTTCTGCCACTTCTTTTAGCAATTTGTCCCGTTTATAAAGGAGAAATGCATAAGCCGTGCGGTTACTTCTTCCCACACGTCCGCGTAACTGGTAAAGCTGGGACAGTCCAAGCCTGTCTGCATCCTCAATAATAATCGTATTTACATTCGGAATATCAAGCCCGGTTTCCACAATCGTAGTCGCTACCAAAACATCAATCTCACCCTCAACAAACCGAAACATCGTCCGCTCCAGTTCACGTTCATTCATCTGTCCATGGGCAAAGGCAACCACCGCTTCCGGCACAAGTTTCGCAATTTCATTTGCCACAATATCCATATTGCCAACACGATTGTATACATAGTACACCTGACCGCCTCTTCCGATTTCTCGTAAAATGGCTTCTCTTACAATCGGCTCACTTTTTTCCATAACAAATGTCTGAATCGGCATACGGTCTACCGGCGGCTCCTCCAAAACACTCATATCGCGGATTCCAACCAAACTCATATGAAGGGTTCTCGGAATTGGTGTCGCCGTCAGCGTCAGCACATCAATATCATTTTTCATCTGCTTTAATTTTTCTTTGTGCGTCACACCAAACCGCTGTTCCTCGTCAATCATCAAAAGTCCCAGATTCTTATAAGAAACACTTTTGCTTAGAAGCCTGTGAGTTCCAATGACAATATCAACACTGCCCTTTTTCAAACCCTCAATCGTTTTTTTCTGCTCCGACGGTGTTCGCAGACGGCATAATAATTCCACGTTAATTCCGTAATCTCTCATGCGCTGTGAAAAAGTATTGTAATGCTGTGCCGCGAGAATCGTTGTCGGCACTAAAAAGGCAACCTGGCAGCCATCCATCACCGCCTTAAACGGTCCATAATGCGGCTGCTTTCCATATCTGCCTTTGTCGCCTCAATTGCCTTTAACTGGTCTTCCGTTTCCTCATACGGGAAAAGTTCTTCAAATTCTTTCTGCCAGACCGTATCTTTTTCAAAACAATGACCTTTTTTTGCCTGCCTCTTGGCATACAATTCGACAAGTTCCCCGGCAATCTCCTTAACCGCACCTTTCACCCTCGTTTTCGTCTTTTTCCATTCCGGCGAATTCAATCGGTTCAGCTTTGGAACTTTGGCATCACTTCCCGCATATTTTTGCAGCACTTCAAGTGATGTCGCAGGCACATACAAATTACTTCCTGCCGCATACGCCACCTTCAGATAATCTTTTGTCACATGATCTTTTTCAATTTTTTCAATCCCCTGATAAATGCCAAGACCATGATTTTCATGAACAACATAGTCACCGATTTTTAAGTCGTTAAAACTGTGAATCGCAGCACCATTATACTGCTTTACTTTTCGTTTTTTCTTTTTCTTTGCGCCGAAAATATCACCTTCTGTGACAACGACAAAACGAAGCGTGGGATACTCAAATCCTCTTCGCAGATTTCCTCTTGCCACCATGATTTCTCCCGGCATGATTTCACGCTCAAAATTTCCTTCATAAGATGCCGTCAAATCAAAATCCTGCAAGTCCTCACACAGTCTGCGCCCTCTTGTCTCCGACCCGGACAGCAAAAGCACACGGTATCCGTTTTTCTTAAACCGCTGTAAATCCTTTGCCAGCATCGAAAAATTATTGTTATAGGAAGGTGCCGCCTGCACAGAAATGAAAAATTTGTGCTTCACGGTCAAATCGGAAATCGGCGTATCAAGAGTCGTCAGCAAAACAAGCGGATTGTCCTGCAGCCGTTTCATCACTTCCGGCAAAGAATACAAAATGTCCATCTGTCGGGGCAGAATATATCCCTTTTCCAACCTCGTACTCATGCTCTCTCGAAACTCATATTCCACCGTCTCCGCACGCTCTATTAAACGCGCCGGCTCATCAAGAAAAACAAGCGTTTTTCGATGAACAAAATAATCAAAAAAGGAAACGACGTGCTTTTCAAAATACAAAATATAACTTTCAAGATTTACCATGCCGTGATAAGCATGAAATGTTTCCTCAAAACTCTCAATGTTCTGGCGAAGTCTTGCTGCTTCTTCATTTTTCCCCTGCTCTTTTAACTCTTTTACGGTCTTTTCCATATCAAGCCGTATTTCCCTAAGGCCTCTCACCGCGGTATCTTCGGTCATAAACACTTCTGCCGCCGGGTAAATTTCGATTTCCGAAAGGTCTTCCACGGAACGCTGGCTCTCCACATCAATCCGGCGAATCGTATCAACTTCATCATCCCACAAATCAATTCGGCACGGGCACTCCTCAGTCAAAGGATAAATATCTATAATCCCGCCCCTTACCGAAAATTCGCCTTCACCTTCCACCTGGGAAACATTTGCATATCCCATTGCGGAAAGTTTATGCTGCATCTCTTCTAAATCAAGCAAATCACCCGGTTCAATCCGAATCCGCTGGTTTTCATATTTTTCATAAGGTACACAGGCATCCATACCCGCATCAATCGTCGTGATAATAGTCACAGGTTTGTCTCCGGCAAGCGCCTGAATTGCCTTTAACCGCTCTGCTACAATAGCACTTCCGTGGACGTCTGCGCTATAGAAAATCAAATCCTTCGCCGGATAATACATCACATTTTTATCATACAAACGATAATCCTCTAAAAGCTCTCTGGCACGGATTTCGTTGTACGTGACAATTAGGCGGACGTCAGCCAAATCTTCCATGCCGTAAATCATATGACACTTCTGTGCTTCCATACCGCCCACTACGGTAACCGGAGTCTCCCCCTTATCAACCGCAAGCCTTAATTGGGTATATTCCTCCATTTCACGAAGGGGTGCTAATAATGTCTCCACCGTTTACTCTCCTACTTTCTTTCCATTTACCGCATTCATTGCCGTCTTTACATCTTCCTGCAAAATGGCCAGAAGTCCCTCTTCTGCCAATGCAAACACATCGCGGATTTTTGCATCATCTTCTTTGCTAAAACGTCCCAACACATGTTTTACCAAATCTCCATTTTCCGGTTTTGCCCCCACGCCAATTTTAATTCTCGGAAATTCCTGCGTTCCCAGATGTGCAATAATACTTTTGATTCCATTGTGCCCGCCCGCACTTCCTTTTGGGCGAATCCTCACCTGTCCGACCGGCATACTGATATCATCGTAAATAATCACGATTTCATCCGTTGTCAGCTTGTAATAATCCATGAGCGCACGCACACTCTCTCCACTCAGATTCATATACGTCTGCGGCTGCACAAGCATGACCTTCTGCCCCTCAATCACACCTTTTCCAACAATCGCTTTTCCTTCTTTACTGCGAAGTGCAATTCCATATTTATCACTCAGATAAGTCACCATATCAAACCCAATATTATGCCTCGTCGCTGCATATTCCGTTCCCGGATTTCCAAGTCCAACAATTAAAAACATTTTCCTCATCCTTTCCGTTACCAACACGTAACGCCCGGCGGCATCTTAAGATACCCCCGGGTCAATTTTATTTTCTTAGATTCTGGTTGTATTTTCTTACATGTAATAGTGATAATATCCCGAATGGTCAAAAATATTATACACGGTTCCTGCTATCGCAAATCCGACAATTAAAAGGATTATCACAAGAACTACCGTAATTAAAAGCCAGCAAAAATAGGACCTTGCGTAGTTTCTCAAATTAATACGGTTTGTACCACCCACGGCAAATACAATCGCAAAAATAAATCCAATAATCGGAATGCTGAACAGTAATGTATATAAGAAATAACTCCATGCGCCAAGCGGTGTGTAATCAAACCGCGGGTCGTAATTCCGTATCGGAATGTTATTTGGCTGCGACTGTGATGCTGTCGTTTCCTCCACATTCACATTCTCAGTTTCAATTTTCTTTACAGGCGTGCCACATTCCGGACAAAATAAAGCCCCCTCATTTAATGGTTTCCCACAATTTCCACAAAACATGGTTTATCCTCCTTATTTCCTTCATCTTACTTGTGGTTTTTATTGTAACATATCCGGCTTGTTTTGCAAACACGGAAAAGAACATTGAGGAAAAAAGAATTATTACTTTAGACAATGCTTTATTTCATCCAGTGAAACCTGGTAATGTGTAATCTTTGCGGTTTTCTTCTTTACAAGAACAGCAACCTTTATATCCAGATACTTCTCCGTATAGGAATTGCTCGGTATAAATTCTTTGCCTATCTTTTCTGCATAATTTTCATTATAAACGGTTTCTTCTTTTGTCTTCACCCCGTTTTCTTTGGCAAATTGAATCCGTTTTTGCTCCGGCAGTTCATTCCATTTTTTCATGATTTTATGCATTTGTGTAACCTGCGTATCACGCGTGTCCTCGCTCTGCGTTTCCCCCTGCGCCATTTTGAATGCTTCCTGTGCTTTATCTTCATTTGCCTTTGTCTTATCCAATGACACTTCAAATAAAACACTGACACCTTTGTACTTCGGATTTGCCGAAATCTCTCCTGTCTTTTTATCGTAACAGAAATTTTCAGCACCCGGTGTCTGGTCACTCACACCTAAATAAACACCATGATTTGCAAAAATATCGAGATTATCACACTCATAAATATAATAGCGGATACCATCAATTAACTGGCTTTCCGAACTTCCGCCCATGATAAAAAGATTATACTGCCACGGTGCCTTTCCCTTTACAAAAGGCGATGCAATCATCCGTTCATCCTTTTTCTTTGTATTTTCTACTGCCACAACATAATACGATTTTTCCTTCGATACACCGGAATTAATCTCCTCGTCAAGCAATTTCTTTCCACTCACTTTTCCGAGATAACTAATTTTATAGTCACCCGACTTTTTCGTTACGACCTGCTCCGATAATCCGGCAAATTCCTTTGCCAGTCTATCATTTCCCATCTGCTCTGCTGCCTCATTTGCCGTGAGCAAATGAACCGCTGCATAGGCTGTCGTTCCACCAACAAGCAGACACAATGCAATAACCGCTGCTCTCATAAAATGACTGCCGGCAAAATTTCTCTGGCGTTTCTGTAAAATTGCTTGATAAATCTTCTCTTTATCCTCCTTTGAGCACTCCATTTTCTGATAAATATCTTTAATCTCCATTTCTATTCCTCCCTGGTCTGATATACACTGCCTTGATTAACTTCGACAGCATTTCCTTCATTCAATTCCTGTTTCAACAATTTCTTTGCTTTCTGCAAATACGTTCGTATCGTAGATTCCGGCTTTTTCAATAATTTTGCAATCTGCACACTGTTGCATCCCTCGTAATAATAAAGATACACAACGGTTTTGTATTTCACCGGGAGATTTAACACAAGTTCAAGCATTTCAATTTCATATTCATCATAGCGCCCTTTTGTCTCCTCATTTTCCTGCCAGCTTCGATTTTTCCGCCACCAATGTTTCAAAATATTTTTGCAGACATTTCCCGCTGTGACAAGAAGCCACCCTTTTACATGTTCTTTTTCTTTCACGCGCTCCATTGCCTGATAAAAGCGGCAAAAAGTTTCCTGCACGGCATCCTCCGTGTCCATCTTATTTTTCATATACGAAAAGCAAAGCCGGTACACATCCTGCATATAAGCATCGTATACCTTTTGAAATCTCGCTTCCTTATCGACGTCGTATAAAGAATGTTCCACTTTCATCCCTCCTTTCACTTAATATACAATTGGCAATGGATTTGCGTCGAGTTTTTTTCTTATTTTTCAAAAAAACTTTCAGTTGGACCCAAATAGGATTCCGGAAGTTCCTTGTCTTTTTCCCATAACACAATCCGTTCCAGAACAATTGCCGGGCTCATGCCGTAAAAATAAAGGCGGTTGCATCCCTTTTTACATATCGCTTCCGTTTCCGTAATTTTAATCTGCTCATACGCTTCTTTCTGCCACTGAGCACTGGTAAAAAAAGGCTTATCCTCTTCTTTCACCGTATTGATTATTTTCACATTTCCCTCGTTCAATGAATATCCAAGATACTGCCTGCTCTCATTTGTCACCGGAGTTGTTGGTGCCAGATAAAAACGCAGGTTGTACTCGCCGCCTTCCGGCACATAAAAATCATAGGCAATCCATGGGCGGTCATTTTCCCCGTAAAAATCCTTTGTCACAGGATATACTTTTACCGCCGTGTCCGTTCTGCCATACGGAGAAAGTGTTATAAATCCAGTATTTTTTACATCTTTTTTCGCTGTGTAGTGACCGGCATCCATTGCCACACGTCCATTATCCCAAAGAAAATATCCGGATGGATACTTCTTTTCTTCTTCTGCCTCAATATGGATTTCTGCCTCGCCATACCCGACATTTTTCACAAAAAATTTGCCTGTCTCTTTTCCCTTTAACTGCGATTTGTCAATTGTAACCGTGATATGTTCTGTCTTAGCAACTGTTCCCTGTTTTTTAGAAAAATGAAGCCACGGGCAATCCGTGTGAATTTCATATTGGACTTCTTTTTCACTGCCACAGGCAATTTCAAAAGCTATTTCTGATACATCCTTTCTCATGGCATCCCGCCAGACAAGCGGACGCTCGCACCAGAAACCACCTGTGAGATAGTGCTCATCATTTTTCTTTGCTACAATCATCCTCGGCTCATCCGCAGGATAAGCATAAGTGCGGAGCGGATACTGGCAGTTTTCATCGTTCCAGTTTTCATCACGGAATCCAATATGTTTGGATAAACCAAAGCCATAAAAAGCACCATCGTCAATTTCGTGATAATCCTTTACATACTCCTTATCCGCTTTGATACATGCTAAAACTTCATCTGCCAAATCATTGGCTTCCATGCGATTTTGCTTTGCATAGAGTTTATTGCGCCCGGCAAGAATCCACATTTTCATCAAGTTTGCTGTACCGCATACCGGAAAATAAAACAAGGAAACAAATGCACCTAACATTTCTATTGGGCATGCTCTTCGTGCCTCTTTTGCTGTGTTGAGCAGTTTTTCACAACACCTCAAAACATCCTCCGCTTCAAAAAAATGTACCGGATGATATACCCGCTCATTCATTACTTCATGTTTTCTCCTTGCCAGCAGCCGGTTATAATCCCATAAGGCTTCTGTCATCCGGGAAAGTATGCTTTCCTCAAAACAGGCAGCGAACTGTGTCCTCAGCCATTTCTTCGTATATTCTTTTGTAATCGCTGCATCCCTTCCGCCCCATTTATCAATATCATATGCCAAATCCAGGAAAAAGGAAAGACCGTATTCCTGGGTCCCGATATCTCCAATGTTAGTAACCCAGATTTCCTGCACACCAAATTCATATGCCGCAGTCATCTGCTCCCACAATTTAGGCAGATACGTTGAACCAATCCACTCAAACGCCATCGGTCCACCATGCATATCCATATGATAATACATTCCGTAACCGCCCTTGTGATTTCGCATCGCTTTTGTCGGCAGTGTGCGCGCTGCGCCCTGATTATTATCGCTAAGCATTAGTGTCACACCCTCTAATTCCGGTTCATCCAATAGCCCTTTTGTCTTTTCATCCCCATAAAAGAATGCCTCAACCTCCGTAAAAAGTACCATCATGCGCGGAACTTCATCCAAGTTTTCATTGATTGTTTCTCTTATTAACTGATTCTGCGTCTTTAACACACGGCGCAAAAGATTGACATTGTCCTCCATTGTTGCATCTGCACCGAGAATTGCCGTGTCATTTTCACCGCGCATTCCCATTGTAATCACATTTTCAAAGGAGCGGTTACGAATCAGTCCGTCCCGCCAAAAATTCGTAATTCCTTCTTCATTCGTAAGAAAACT
>OHEX01001023.1_pt1 | contig 11029 bp, 8 predicted proteins | sample 1567361 | NCBI WGS metagenome assembly OHEX01 (sample SAMEA3879585, study PRJEB24766) | human gut metagenome | biome: human-associated habitat; feature: feces | place: USA | collected 1985/1987 | reverse complement strand
CGAAGACGAATATCTGCTGATCGTCAATAAGCCTGCTGGTATGCTGGTGCATCCAACAGTAAAAGAAGACGGCAGCACCCTGTATAACTATGTCGCCCGCTACTATGATAGTAATGGGCTATTGCACAATATCCATCCTGTTTCGCGTCTGGACCGTAATACTTCCGGACTGGTGATTTTTGCCAAAGAACCGCAGATCCAGTTTCTTCTTTCACAGCAGGAAGTCATAAAAAAATATCTGGGAATCGTTACAGGAGCTTTACCTGCCGTTAAGGGAAAGATCGAAGCCCCCATCGCCCGCAAAGAAGGCAGTATCATTGAACGCTGCGTTTCTCCCAGCGGCAAATATGCCCGTACCGATTATACCCTGCTCAAACGCCAGGGGCAACTCAGTTTACTGGAGCTTCAGCTGCACACGGGCCGAACCCACCAGATACGCGTACATCTGGCACATATCGGCTGTCCGCTTTATAATGATAACCTTTATGGTATGCCCGGACCACAAAGCCGTCATGCTCTGCATGCTTATTATCTTGGTTTCAGGCATCCTGCAACAGCTAAATTTTTAGAAATATCCTGCGCTTTACCAAGCGATCTTTTAAAAATTATATACTATTAAAGTATAGAGTATGCTATAATTAATTACAACAATAGACATAAAGGAGGCTATCTCATGCCACTAGTAACATCAACCGAAATGTTCAAAAAAGCTTATGAAGGCCACTATGCTGTAGGTGCTTTCAACGTCAACAACATGGAAATAATTCAAGGTATCGTCGAAGCTGCACGTGAAGAAAAATCGCCTTTGATTTTACAGGTTTCAGCCGGTGCCCGCAAATATGCCAATCATATTTATCTGATGAAGCTGGTTGAAGCCGCGATCGAAGACACTGGTCTGCCGATCTGCCTGCATCTTGACCACGGCGAAGATTTTGAAATCTGCAAAGCCTGTGTCGACGGCGGTTTTACCTCTGTTATGATCGACGGTTCCAAACATCCCTTTGAAGAAAATATTGAGCTTACTAAGCGTGTTGTCGAGTACGCTCACAATAAAGGCGTTGTCGTTGAAGCAGAGCTGGGCCGCCTCGCCGGCGTCGAAGACGCAGTCAAAGTCAATACTAAAGACGCTACTTATACCGATCCTGACCAGGCCGTAGAGTTCGTTGAACGTACTGGCGTTGACTCTTTGGCAATCGCCATCGGCACCAGCCACGGCGCCTATAAATTCAAAGGTAATCCTGAGCTTGATTACTGCCCGGTTTCCCGCTGGTACTGCATGGTGCTTCCACCGTTATTCCCTCTTTCGTGGAAGAATGTAATAAATACGGCGGCAAGCTTGACGGCGCACAAGGCGTTCCTGAAGACATGCTTCTGAAAGCAGGGACCTTCGGCGTCTGCAAAATCAATATCGACACTGATCTGCGTTTGGCCATGACAGCTTCTATCCGCAAGCATCTGGCAACTAATCCGGCAGATTTCGACCCGCGTCAATATTTAAAACCGGCACGCGAAGCGATCAAACAAATGGTAGCGCACAAAATGCGCGACGTGCTCAACAGCTCTAACAGACTGTAAAAATAACTGACTATCCCTGCAGGTTTCTTCCTGCGGGGATTTTTTTGTTTCAAAAAAATTCCGCTCTTAAAAAAGAGCGGAATTTTACATATTTTGTTAATCGATCAGCGGCACTGTATTAGCTGCATGCTGCATGATATTGATCGTATAATCTTTCAGACCACGTTCGTTTAGTTGTTTTTGTGCTAAAGACCAGGCTTCTTCTACGGTTTCTACCGGTATCTGACCAGTCTTTTTTACAGTTTCAAAGTTTTCCTTTTTCGTAACAATATAAACTGTGCTGTTCTGGCACAGCAAAAATAAACGATAGGCAATAAAGAAAGGGATCGTGAATTTAGCCCTTAAAGCCTTTTCCATCTCAATGACATCATTAAAGCGGAAGCTCTGCATAAATTCAGGCGGATCATTGATCTCTCGCGCTTCTAAAACAGAAATCACGATACCGCCGGGTTTCAGTGCCATTTCAGCTGTATCATAAGTTTTAGAGCCCTGATAAAGGTTGATATCCTTAGGAAAGCCACCTGGCGAAGCAATAACTACATCAGACTGCCCCTTGACCTTTACGCCCTGGATCTTCATAACCTCTTTAGTGCCTTCCAACCAAGCATCATACCAGTGTCCGGCCACGATACGGGCAAAATCGCCATTAGTATCCATTACAGAATTGACGAGAAAACACGGATTGACCAAAGCAGCAGCTTCACACATATCGTCATTCAAACGGTTATGATCGATCAAAGTCGTGCGCGTTTCCTCGCTGATACCGGCACCGACCTCGTCTGCCAACGCCAGCGCATGGTTTTTCTGGATCGTTTCGTCACCAGCTATGCCGGGCAGGATACTTTTACGGCCGCCGCCGAAACCGGCCATCAGATGTACTGTGATGCCGCCGGTAATAATTACTTTATCGGCATCAGCAACATGTTTGTCGATCCAGACCGGCGTACCACGACTGGTATCACCAACATGCACCAGATCATCCGCCAGACAGTCATGCTGATAGATCTTAATCCTGTCAGCAACTTCCTCTCCGCAGACAGCGATATCCTCTGCTCTGGTTTGAGCGCGGTGTGTACCCTGTGCTATAACGATGCAAATATCCTCATCAGGTACGCCGCCTAAATTAACTTCATCTATCACATATTTTAAAAACTCAGGCGTGCGTATCCAGCCGCGCGTAATATCACTGACAACAACAGCAACTTTTTCACCTTTGCCGACGACCTCCTGCAACGGCTTACTGTTGATGGGATTACGCAACGCCGCGATAGTTGCTGATTTAACATCTTCCAGCCTGGGGACTTCATTACCCTCAATAACCTGCAGAATATGTTCTTCCGGTAAGGCTACTTCCTGATAGCCTTCACCTATACCAAATCTAAACTTTTTTAAAGCCACTTTTTTCCCCTCACTTGTCGTTATTTAAACATTGGCACAGTATTTACTCCGTGCGGCATAATGTTGACTGTATAAGTTTCGCTCTTACCCTGTGCCTTTAATTTTTCCTGTGCCAGCTCCCAGGCCTCTGCTAAAGTTGCCGCCGGGATCTGGCCTGTTTTGCGTACTGCGTCAAAATTTTCAGGTCGCGTGACCATGATGACCGTAAACTGCTTCGACATACAATACATGTAAAAAGCAATATAAAATGGTATCGTGAAGCCTGCCCGCAGTTCTTTTTCCATGCTCAGCTCGTCATTAAAGCGAAAGCAGTCAAAAAATGAGGGTGGTTCATAAATATCAGGACAGTCTAACAGCGCGATAAAAATACCGTTCGGCTGCATTGCCATTTGTGCCGGCGCATAAGATTTCATTCCCTGATACAGATTGATATCCATTGGATAGCCGCCGGAGGAACCAATAACGACATCAGCTTTGGCTTTCGCTTCCACGCCCTGCAGTTTCATTACCTCCTGGGTACCGGCATACCAGGCCTCGTACCAGTGTCCGGCCACTATTCGCACAAAATCCCCTTCGGCATCCATGATCGAATTTACCAAAAAGCAGGGATTTAAAAACGCGCAAACTTCACACATATCTTCACTGACGCGATTGCCTTCGATCTTCGTCAGATAAGTTTCCCTGTTCACACCGCCGCCGACCTCATCTGTCAAGGCCAGCAGGTGATTATATTTGATCGTTTCCACACCGGCAAGTCCAGGCATAACGCTTTTACGCCCGCCACCGAAGCCGGCAAACAGATGCGTTGTAATGCCGCCTGTCAAAATAACCTTATCGGCTTCCACCGCTCTTTTGTCGATATACACCGGTGTACCTCTGCTGGTAGTACCTAAAAAAACATTCGCTTCGGTGCCATAAGCATCGTGATCGAATACCTGCAGCCTGTCAAATAACTCCTCACCTAAAATCAAACGTTTCTCGTCATCGTCGTTGTCACGGTGAGTGCCGGTAGCAACGATCACAAAGATGTCTTCATCCGGAATTCCACTGTTATTAAGCTCTTCCACAATGGCGGGCAGATAATCTTTGGTTCGCGACCAGGTACGGGTAATATCGCTGACGATGAGCGCAACTGTATCGCCCTTCTGCACAAGCCTGCTCAAAGCCGGTGTACCAACAGGATTGCGTACTGCCTCCAGCGTAGCCTGCCTGATATCAGTAATTTTAGGAGCGCTGCCGCCATCAATGACCTGCACTATATGTTCTTCCGGCAACTCAATGCTTTCCACACGTTTACCGATATTTAAAGCATATCTTTTTAAAGCCATACATGTTCCCCCTCAAAAACAGTCACGCTTCCAAGACAGGCATTGTCGCCGAAGCATGTCCCATGATCGTGATCGTATAGTCTGTCTTACCCTGCTTGTCCAGTTCACTCTGCGCAAGCTGCCAGGCTTCTTCCAGGCCGGCAACAGGTATTTGACCGGTTTGTTTTACAAACTCAAAGTTTTCCGGTTTGGTTACCAGATAAGTAGTCAATGAATTCACGATGCAGCGTGTTTTAAAAGCTACAAAGGCCGGTATCGAAAAATCTGCCCTTACATCCTTCTCAAACTGCAGCACATCTGACTTTGCAAACCAGTCTGTAAAAATAGCCGGCTCTTTGATGTCAGGACATTCCAGCGTCAAAATCATGATACCACCTTTTTTTACGGCAAAAACAGCATTCATATGTGCTTTGCAGCTTTGGTATAAATTCATATCCTTCGGACTGCCGCCAGCGGAAGCAAAAACAACATCAGCCTGCTCCCTGATCGGTACGCCAGCCATAGCCACAAGATCCTTACATCCTTTCTCCCAGGCTTTATACCAATGCCCGGCCACAACTTCATGCAGCTTTCCTTCCGGTGTGAAAACCATATTTACTAAAAAAGCCGGAGCCAATTTTTCCGTTACCTCTACCATATCTTCGTGTAAAGGGTTGCCCTCCAATAAGCCTGTCTCGCAAAGAGGATTACAGCCGTCGCCCACATTAGGCGCCAGCGCAATAGCATGGTTATGCATGATCGTAGCATGACCGGAAACGCCTGGCATGACCGCCTTACGGCCGCCGCCGAAGCCTGCCATAGGATGCAGTGAAACAGCGCCTGTAATAATGACCTTATCTGCTTCAGCCACATAAGAATCGATCAGGATCAGCGTTCCGAAACTGGTTACACCCAAATCTGTAAGCTCTTCGTTATTTCTGCTGTCATGCTGATGTATTTTGATGCGTTTTACGATCTCTTCGCCGCAGACAGCAATGTCTTCCTCATGCGTATGCGCACGATGAGTGCCGGTAGCAACAACAATAGTAATATCCTCATCAGGTACGCCGGCAGCATTGATCTCGCCGATAATTACCGGCAAAAACTCAGCCGTCCTGACCAGTCTGGTAACGTCACTGACGATAACAGCGACCTTATCGCCTTTCTGCACTACTTTTTGCAGCGGCTGGCTGGCAATAGGTTCACGTACGGCAGCCAAAGTTGCAGCAGCGATATCTTCCTGTATCGCTGCCTGATTGCCATGTATATCATAAAGTATTTTTTCTTCCGGCAGAGTAACTTCCTGAAATCCGTTGCCATAAGGGAGTTGATATTTCCTCACTTAAACGCTCCTCCTCTATTTTTCACTAGTAAATTTATTATACTCCTATTTAAATGAAAATAAAAGACAGACGTTTACCAAACATCTGTCTTTACCAGTTTCTGTTGCTGCTCCAAAACTCCGAACGCAGCAGTGCCAGCATCGTAAATAATTCCAAACGTCCCAGCAGCATCGTTACGCAGAGCACAAGTTTGCCAAAGCCATTAATATCGGCATAATTACCAGTTGCTCCCACCGTTCCAAAAGCCGGACCCACGCTGCTCAAACAGGCGGCTACTGCAAAAATCGATTCTTCGATACCAAGACCTGTCGATACTACCAGAAGCGACATCACGGCGATCGTCATGATATACACGAAGAAAAACCTGCTGATTGCCGCAACAACTGAAATCGGCATTACCCTGCCGTTAAAATTGACTGTTAAAAGCATCTGCGGATGGATCGCCCGGCGTAATTCTGCCGTGATCGCCCGGCTCATCACTACAAAGCGGCCCACCTTAATACCGCCTGCCGTAGAACCGGCACAGGCGCCAACCAGATATAGAAGACACAACAGCAGTTTCGAAAAGGTCGGCCATGTGTCATAATCATAAGAGACATAACCCGTAGTAGTAGCAAACGAAACCACCTGGAAAAAGGCGCAGCGTAAACCTTCAAAAAACTGCAGCTATTATCATCATATAAGCTTTGAACTCACTGTCTCGCCACAGGGTTTTGATTCCCCTCTGCGTCACAGCATAATACAAAGCAAAGTTACCGCCGCCTAAAAACATGATCAGTGCCAGGACTATTTCAATCGCAACACTGTTGTAATGCATAGCGCTATTGTCATAAGTAGAAAATCCGCCTGTAGCGATTGCCGACATGGAATGATTGATAGCGTCAAAATTCGTCATCCCGCAAATAACCAGAAACCCGGTACCAATAACCGTAAACAGACAGTAAATAAAAAACAATGCGCCAGCCGTTGTTCTGATTCGCGGCAGCAGTCTTTCTTGACCAAAACCGCTTACCTCTGCGTTAAAAAGATGTACAGCCCCGCCTGCGACCTGCGGCAGTAAAGCAATAAACAGTACAATGATGCCGATACCACCCAGCCAATGCGTAAAGCTGCGCCAGAACAAAACTGTTTTTGGAACAGCAGCCAGATTGGAGATCGTCGTGGCTCCGGTAGTCGTCAGCCCGGACATACTTTCAAAAACGGCTGAAACAGGATCCAGGATATGCAAAAACATATATGGCAACGCGCAGATGACGCAAGTCAGAATCCAGGAAAAAACAACTGTTGCAAAGCCTTCGCGCAGTGATATATCTTCTTTTTCATCAAACCTTCCGTATTGGACAAATCCCAGTCCTACAAAAAAAGCCGTAAAAGAAGCGATGGCAAATTCCACAAAAGAACCGTCTCCATAAAAAAGCGCAAGTCCTATAGGAAGCAACAATATAGCACTCAACGCCAGGCTGAGCCTGCCTAATAAAAAAGCTATCAGACTGAAATTCATAAAAAATACAGCCTCCACGGACCTGTCCTTACCAGTTGCGTTTTACACGCCAGAAATCAGGCCTCATAATAATAAGTAATGTGAAAATCTCTAAACGTCCTAAAATCATCGCCGCAATAACTACTAATCTGCCAAAAGTAGATACATCGGCATAAGTAGCCGTAGGACCAACGATACCAAAGGCCGGGCCAACACTGCTCATACAGGCAGCAATAATCCCCATAGAATCAAGCATTGAAAGTCCAGTCAGAGAAATCAGCAAGGTCAAAGCAGAAAAGACAATCATATATAAATAAAAAAATCTTGTAACATTGCCTACTACTACAGGCGGAACATTACGCCCACCCATTTTAATACTGTAAACCATACGCGGATGGATCGTCCTGCGCAGCTCTGCCCAGGTAACCTTCAGCAAAATCACAAAGCGTGAGACCTTCATACCTCCAGCTGTTGAACCAGAGCAGCCTCCGACAAACATCAAAAGCAACAGTACATACCGGCTGAAATCAGGCCATAAATTAAAGTCACTGGAAGCAAAACCAGTGGTACTGGCTATTGATACAGTTTGAAACAATGCGTGTCTAAAACTGGTGGACGCATCAAAATACCCAGTATAATACAAATTCCAGGTTATCAAGGCTGTGGCAATACCGATGATCCAAAAATATGCTTTTCGCTCTGTATCCATCCAAAAAACCTTAAAATTATGCTGATATATCTTATAATAAAGAGCAAAATTCAAACTGGCGGCCACCATAGCAATAATAACGATCATTTCGACATAAACAGTTTCAAACTCCATCAGGCTTTCATACTGATACGAAAATCCACCTGTAGATATACACGGTAAAAATAACAAAAGCCGATTCCTTGATTTTCGGAAGCGTACGTTCTGCTGCCGGCCCCGGAATTTCAGCGTTAAATAAATAATTAGCGCCGCTGCCTACCTGCGGCATAATCGTGATAAACAGCATAATAACACCGATGCCGCCAGTCCAATGCGTCATACTGCGCCACACCAGCAGGCTGTCAGGGAAGTTGCTCAACGACGACAAAGTAGTTACACCAGTAGTTGTAAAACCTGACGTGCTTTCAAAAATGGCACCAACAAGCCCGACAAGACCGGACAGATAATAAGGGATAGCCCCTAAAAAACAGACCAGCAGCCAGCCGCAGCCTACTGTTGCCAAAGCTTCCCGTAAATTCAGATGAGCACGTTTATTCTTTTCACCGTTACCGATTAGTGCTCCACCAATAAAGGCACAGATCATAAAAGAAAAGATAAAGCCCAGGAACATATATTCCTCCAGCAACAGCGCCGTGATCATTGGCACAACCATTGCTACGGCACAGGCGATGCTCAGCTTACCCAGCAGATACATCACAAGCCTGATATTCATTGATTATCCTCTACTTTCAAAAAACGGCATAACGCGTTTTACAAATTCACTCTTGACGAAAATAATAATTCTATCGCCAGCATATAATACCGTATTACCATTAGGAACTATCGCTTCATTATCATGGACCACGGCACAAACCAGACAAGCACGCGGCAGTTTAAGCTCTTTCAGGCTTTTGCCGATAGCTTCACAATCATCCGGCAAAATAATCTCTAGCGCTTCTGCTTTCGCACCCTCCAGCAGAGAAACTGAAACAATGCCGCCTTTGCGCACAAAACGCAGCACCTCGCCAGAACTCAGCAAACGTGAAGAAAGTACGATATCGACGCCGACCTTTTCCATAAGCTCTACATACTCGTTACGGGCGACGCGGACGATAGTTTTCTTAGCGCCCAGATGCTTAGCCATCAAGGCCAGCAGCAAATTTAATTTATCATCTTCAGTAATACAGATCACGACATCGGCTTCAGCAATTCCTTCTTCCGTCAGCAAATCAATATCTGTACCATCACCGCACAAAACGATACCATGCTCCAGCTTTTGCGCAATCAGCTGACAACGGTCTTTATTCTTTTCAATAACTTTAACAAAGAGGCCTTCTTCCTCCAGCATTGGCGCCAAAAATCTACCGGTACGTCCGGCACCGATAATCATGACCCGTTCTATCTTTTCATAAGTATTGACAAAAGTTTCCTCAAATTCCTTGATCGCACTTTGCTGACCAACAAAATAAACATTATCACCAGGCTCCAGCATATCATCGCCATGAGGAATGATCATCTTATGCCTGCGAAACAACATCGCGATCAGGATCTGTCTGGGGATCTCCAAATCTTTCAAGGGCACGCCAACATATGGAGAAGCATCACTCATACGAGCTTCAAACATTCTTACTTTACCCTCGGCAAAATCGTCTACATCCAAAGCAGAAGGCGTCATTAAAATATGATTTATTTCGGCAGCAGTAATGCGTTCAGGATTTAAGATCAGATCAATATTCATGCCCTGATTCAACAAGTCTTTCGCCGTCAAAGCATACTCTGTATTTCTAATACGGGCAACTGTATGTTTAACGCCATAGTTTTTGGCCATCATACAGGTAACCATATTGACTTCGTCACTATCCGTAGACGCAATCAGTACATCGGCGTCCCTGATATCCGGATCATCCAAAGTATTGGGACTGCACCCGTTCCCGCCAATGGTCAATACATCCAAGGAATTTTTTACTACCTCGCGACGCTTCTCATCGATTTCAACGACTACCACATCGTACTGATCGTCGGCCAGTAACTGAGCAATACTATACCCCAGCTTGCCAGCACCGACTATTACTATACGCATATAAATTCACCCTTATTTCTGACATTCATATAACTAGAGCAATTATACCATAAGTTTGTTGAAAAAACATCTAAATTACCTCTGCCCATCGTTCTTAGAAGTCTGTCAAAAGAAAAACTCCCTGAATTCGTAAATAGAATTCAGGGAGTTTTCATTTATTAACTTCCGCTATCTGCTTATTATTTTGCATTAAAGCTGGTCATAATATTTTGATAGGAAGGAATATATTTTCCAAGTAAAGTTGCCAACCCTTCCATATCATTACGCCAATCGCGGTGCAATTCGCAGGCTACACTGAAGAAGTTAACTAGCTGCACGCCGGCAGCTTCCATACGCCTCCAAGCAGCATCACGTACTTCTGCGTTAAAAGTACCGGAAGCGTCTGTCACTACAAAAACTTCATAACCGGCTTCAACAGCAGACAAAGCTGCAAAGGCTACACAAACATCAGTTACGATACCTGCCATTATCAATTGCTTTTTACCGGTCTTTTTTACTGCCGCAACAAACTCTTCATTATCCCAGGCATTGATCTGGCCAGGTCGTCTGATAAATGGAGCATCCGGGAACATTTCTACAATTTCAGGAAGCAAAGGTCCATTAGGGCCATTATCGAAGCTGGTAGTAAGGATAGTAGGAAGGTTAAAGAATTTAGCGCTGTCCGCAAGTGCTAAAACATTATTTTTAAATTGAATTGGTTCAAAGTCTCGAACCAGGTTAAACAATCCGGTCTGATGATCGATAAGTAATACAGCCGCATCATTCTTGTCTAATCTTTTGTATTTAAATGACATATAAATCACTCCTTAACAGGTGTATTAATATTTTTATTGCTATCAAAGATCTTTTAGTACAGTCAAGGGATCCTCTTGTTAAGATTAAGATATCATATCCCGAGTAAAGATACAAACAACCATAGTTAAATTAATATGTCATTTAAAAACTTATTAATGATAATAAGTTTTTAAAGTATCAGTAAGGGTCAAGCAATAAAGATTATTTATTTTAATCATATGCTGGCAGAAGCTATTATTCAGCTGCGCTACACTTCGGTTACAACAGCTTTCTATCTCACGCGCACGCTCCTTTTAGAACATTAAGGTTTACAAATATTGTTCCCTATTCAGTTACAATATTTGCATAGCCTTCGCTGTCACA
>OHEX01001016.1_pt1 | contig 11071 bp, 8 predicted proteins | sample 1567361 | NCBI WGS metagenome assembly OHEX01 (sample SAMEA3879585, study PRJEB24766) | human gut metagenome | biome: human-associated habitat; feature: feces | place: USA | collected 1985/1987 | reverse complement strand
ATCAATATACTGGTTCAACCCCTTTCTTCTTATCATGCTGAAAGAAGCGGATAAGGATATTGAAAATCTGTGTGATACAGCGGTTGTTCGCAGAGTTAATAAAAAGGAACATAAATTATATCGACAGCTGCTTCTCAGGACAGTGGCCATGGAAAATCAGATTCCATATGTGACAGCAAGTCTTAATGACAGCGAAATGGTGTTTAAAGATCGGATTCTGTATATGGTGAACATTCGGAAACTCCGCAAAGGAATTCTTCCGGGAATTCTTGTGACGCTGCTGCTTGCAGGCGGTAATCTGGTATTTAATGTCTCTGCCGGGACAGATACAGTTTCAGTAGAGACGGAGAAGTCTGGTATTGAAAAAAATGCAGATCCAGAGAAAAATAATGTACCGGATTATGCACCGTTTTCTGAAATGGTAACTATGCAGAAAGCTGCTGAAACACAGGACGAAGGAGGAGTGACAGAGAATACAGATACAGAGGATTCTGTAGACGAAGAGGAAAAAGCGGATGCGGAAACAAATGATGAACCTGCCATGGAAAACAGCGGACAGGTAAGTGAAACGACCGATGATGGAATTACCTCTGACAACAACGGGTCTGTTTCATCTTATGAAAATCTGCCAGCAGGCGTACCATATACCAGTGGATTCACTACTACTTCCGGTGTAGCATCAATTGTAGCACCGGGTGGAGGAGATGAAGAATCCAGAGTTCTTTACGATAACGGAGATGGGACCTATTCTGATTATTATGGGAGCCGATACAGTTATCAGGGAGATGGAAACTGGGCAGATGCTAATGGCAATTCATATCGTACCTGGAATGACGAAGATTATTATTCCGGAAACCAACTGGAACAGCATGAACTCCAGGGCAGTAACGGTACCGTTACTGTAAAAGAAACAACAAACGGAGATTATTACTATTGTGACGCAGATGGGGGCGGATACACAGACAATGGTGATGGCACCTGGACGGATGAGAATGGGAACATCTATACAGAATAAACAAAGAAGCAGGACAATGGGGATGCTACCCAATGCCCTGCTCCTTTGTTTATTCAAAATGAAGTTTCTTAAATCTTTGAAGCCGCAAAATGATGCAAGCTCTTTCTTTGATTTGGATTCTATGCAGAAAGCCAAAATTTGCGTAGACCACTTCCGCGGCGTTCCATGTATTTCATGCGGTGAAAATTCCTTTGCGATTTTTTGGTTGACAATGTCAAAATTACATAGTATCCCCACTCGCTTGAAACCTTGAAGCGTTCTGGCGCGGCGGAGATCGAGCAAGTGGCAGCTTCAGATACAGTGAAAAATATACTTTGCCTTGGGACGGAGATAAATGAGATTCTTGAAACACTCATTGTGCGTGGGCAGAAAAGCGGCGAGGTAAGAAAAGAAGTTGTTCCTGTGCTGACGGTCTATGTCCTCTCCACAAGCATTGATTCGCTGCTTGCGCTTGCCGAGACAAAGGGAAAATTCATTTGCGCGCAGAATGGTATGACAGAAGAGGAGTTCCTCGACTATGGTTTCCGACAGATAATCAACTCTATCCTTGAAGTACGAATATGATGAGGGTGCGACATGGATAAAATGTATCTTAGAGATGCAGTATTGGCAGCGCAATGAGAAAGTTATATGAGAAAAACGCATAACGAACCACGCAGATTTCGCTTGAGATATTATGACGATTCAAGAGGTTAAGAGAGCGTAAAGATCATTGCAATCAGGAAAAGGTGAGGTGGTATAAATGGTTGAAAATATAGAAAAGAAATTAGTTAGAGGATTTTCCGTTATTTTGTCCGAAATGTAAATATACTTGTGTGATTTATTTTAGAAATAAAAAAATTGAAGAAATTAAAACGCCAGACGCTTAGACGCAGAGCAAGACCTGATAGATGAAGGTTTGCTCTGCGTTTTGTAATCAATACACTCAGCACGCCTGTAAATGACACAGGTCTTACCGTAGAAATGCAACTGCTTCATACGGGCACTGGAGCTGTTTCATGCAAATACGAAAGAAATGGAAGAAAAATATGGGAAACATCAAACATGGAGGACAAAGGAATGAATAACGAAGTTAGTATTACTGCCCTGATGAGTTCATTTGGACGGGCGTTTCATGCAGAAAATGAAGATCATCCGGTTTTCGCGGATCATCTTGCAAAAGAGCTGATGACAGCAGAAGAATATGCCGCCGTTCTGACTGGCACAAAGCAATATGTTATGCTCGGCGCAGATCTGGATACCTTCGCTCTTCGGGAAAAAGAATTCTTATCAAAACATAGGGTATTTGAAGTCGATCATCCCCTGACGCAGAAAGATAAAATAGAACGGATCACCCGTGCCGGTTGGACGATTCCTGATAATCTCACCTTTGTTCCTGCGGATTTTACGAAAGATAATGTAGCGGAACGTCTGATCGATGGGGGGTTGACGCATCTGTGAAAACATTTTTCTCATGGCTCGGCGTAACGTATTATCTTTCGACGGAAGCAATCAATACGATGTTGGCTGCACTTTCCGAACTTTGTGCGGATGGGAGTTCGCTTGTGTTTGATTATCCAGATGAGAATTTCTTTGATGCTTCCGAAAAGCGTGTGCAGAACACAATTATGATGGCAAAAGCAGGTGGCGAGCCAATGCAATCAGCCTTTTTCTATAGCGAGATTGAAAAACTCCTGGAGAAACATGGCTTTCTGATTTATGAGTTGTTGACACCGGATGATATTCAAAGGGATATTATCGACAAGGCAGGGGCGGATATGAAAGCCTTTGAGCATGTTAATTACTGTCTTGCTGTCAGGAAAAACTAAAAAGGCTGTCACACAACCAGTCGGATCAGGTAACTTTTTTACAAGATAACAGGATTGGGAAATTGCCCTCCGAAAAAAGATTGTCTAAAATATAACAAACGAGACAGGAAATGTTTCAATAAAGGAGGAAAAAGCAGCATGGCAGAAGTAAACGCTGTGGAAAAGCAGCCTGTTACCCAAGAGTACCTGAAAAAAATGGACGCCTATTGGCGTGCGGCAAACTATCTTGGAGCAGCACAGTTATATTTACTGGACAACCCGTTATTACGCGAGCCGTTGACGATGGATCATATAAAGAAAAAGATCGTCGGACACTGGGGAACCGTTCCGGGACAGAACTTTGTATACGTTCATTTAAACCGTGTCATCAAAAAATATGATCAGGATATGATCTTAATTTCCGGTCCTGGCCACGGTGGAAACTTTTTTGTGGCAAATACATATTTAGAGGGAACTTACAGCGAGGTATATCCGAACATCGGAGAGGATATGGACGGACTGAAAAAACTGTGTAAACAGTTTTCTTTCCCGGGCGGTATCTCAAGCCATGTTGCACCGGAAACTCCTGGTTCCATCAACGAGGGCGGTGAGCTTGGATATTCACTGGCACACTCTTTTGGTGCGGTATTTGACAACCCGGATCTGGTTGCAGCATGTATCGTCGGAGACGGTGAGTCCGAGACAGGACCGCTTGCAACTTCCTGGCAGTGCAACAAATTTTTAAACCCGAAAACAGACGGTGCGGTTTTACCGATCCTGCATCTGAACGGATATAAGATCAGCAACCCGACCATCTTAGCACGTATTTCCCGTGAAGAATTAGAGCATTTCTTCGACGGATGCGGCTGGAAACCGTATTTCGTGGAGGGCGATGAGCCGATGGATATGCACAGCAAGATGGCGGCTGCCTTAGATCAGGCGATGGATGAGATCAAGGCGATCCAGAAAAATGCGAGAGAAAATGATGATCTGACCAGACCGAAATGGCCGATGATCGTACTCCGCACCCCGAAGGGCTGGACAGGACCAAAGGTAGTGGATGGCAATCAGATCGAAGGCTCTTTCCGTGCACATCAGGTTCCGATCATGATGGACAAACCGGAACATCTTCAGATGTTAAAAGACTGGCTGTTAAGTTATCATCCGGAGGAGCTGTTTGATGAGGACGGAAAACTGATTCCGGAATTAAAGGCATTAGCACCGACCGGCGACCGCAGGATTGGATCAAACCCGCATGCAAACGGGGGTAAATTACTGCGCGATCTGCGTCTGCCTGATTTTAAAGATTATGCTGTGGATGTTCCAAAGCCGGGTGCTGTGGAAGCGCAGGATATGATCGAACTTGGCGGATACATCCGCGACATCTTCAAACTGAATGAAGAAAACAAGAACTTCCGTATCTTTGGACCAGATGAAAGCATGTCCAACCGTCTGTACAAAGTATTTGAATATCAGAAACGTGACTGGAACGCAGAAATGCTTGATACTGATGACTGCCTCGCAAGAGACGGACGTATTATGGACAGTATGCTCAGTGAGCATATGTGTGAAGGATGGCTGGAAGGTTACCTGTTAACAGGTCGTCATGGCTTCTTCGCAAGCTATGAAGCTTTCATCCGTATCGTTGACTCCATGGCAGCCCAGCATGCAAAATGGCTGAAAGTTTGCAATCAGCTTTCCTGGAGACAGCCTATCGCATCCCTGAACTTCATCCTGACATCCAACGTATGGCAGCAGGACCACAACGGATTTACTCATCAGGATCCTGGATTCCTGGATCACATTGCCAATAAGAAAGCAGACGTAGTTCGTATGTACTTACCACCGGACGCTAACTGCTTACTCTCCTGCTTCGATCACTGCATCAAGAGTAAGAACTATGTCAATGCAATTGTAGCTTCCAAACATCCAAGCTGCCAGTGGCTGACCATGGAGCAGGCTGTTAAGCACTGCACACAGGGTATCGGTATCTGGGAGTGGGCAAGCAATGACTGTGGTGAAGAACCAGACGTTGTTATGGCCTGCTGCGGTGATACACCTACACTTGAGATCATGGCTGCAGTTACTATCCTTCGTGATGAAATGCCGGAACTTAAGATCCGTGTTGTTAACGTTGTCGACCTGTTCAAACTGGAATCTGACCACAAACATCCACACGGCTTAAGTGACGCAGAATATGATGCAATCTTCACAAAAGATAAACCTGTCATCTTTGCATTCCATGGATATCCAACACTGATCCATGAGCTTACTTATGAGCGTCACAACCACAATATCTCTGTTCACGGATATCAGGAAGAAGGTACTATTACTACACCATTCGATATGCGTGTACAGAACCAGATTGACCGTTTCAATCTTGTAAAGGATGCCATCATGCATCTTCCACAGCTTGGAAACAAAGGTTCCTTCTTAATCCAGAAGATGAATGACAAGCTTGTTGAGCACAAACAGTATATTGCTGAATATGGCCAGGATCTGGAAGAGATTCGAAACTGGGAGTGGCATAAATAAATCCGTCTAACAGATGATAAATTCCTTATAAATATAATAAGTCATCAGGATTCACATCATGTGGATTTCCTGATGACTTTTCTATTTCAGCGGTTCTGTTCTTTCCGTTCTGCCAAAAACTTCTGGAATGCTTTAGATGCAATACTTTGAGGATATTCTGTATCATGGATCAGAATAATGCTTCTCTCCGGAAGTGTTTCATTTACATCTATCTCAAAAACCTTTCCGGATTCCAGATCATCTCCGGCAAATTCTTCTGGCAGGAATCCGATTCCCATATTATACCGTACTGCCGGGAGAATCATATCTGTAGTCGCCAGCTCTACATCCGGCGAAAACTGCAGTCCATTTTTTGAAAAATACTCATTCAAAAATCTCCTGCTGATTGCCTCGGAAGTCAGGCTGATCCATGGATAGGCTGAAAGTTCCTCCAACGAAGTCTTCCTCCCCTTCAGCTCCGCAAAACGACTGCCTCCGATCAGAATTTCCCTATACTTTCGCACTACTTTCATTTTCAGTGGCTCTGCTAACTGTAAAGAAGCAGATACAACTGCAAGATCTACTTTACCCTCTTTTAAGGCATTTACAGAATCTGTAGTGCTGTTATTAAGAATTTTAAAATGCACATTCGGGTATTGAATATTAAAGTCTCTGACTGCCTCAAACAAATAACAGTGCAATGCTGTCTCTGTTGCACTGATATAAATGGTCCCGTTCTCAAGGCTGATCAGATTATTAAGATTATCCTCGGCTTTGAAAAACTGAGCACAGCCTGCTGCTACATACTGATAGAAAATCTTTCCCTCAGGAGTCAGTTTCATGCCACTTTTGCTTCTGGTAAACAGTCTGCACCCTAATATATTTTCCAGATTATGTATCGTCCTGGTCACAGCCGGCTGGCTGGTCTTTAATACTGATGCTGCCTTTGTCAGATTCTCATATTTTGATACGTAATAAAAAACTTTATAATATTCAAAATTTGCGTTCATTCTGTTCTCCGTCTTTCATTGTCTTATGTACAGTAACATATTTTACGCGCCTATTCTATCACAATTCTTTTTTCTGTACAATCTGATATGTCCAGAGTGTGTATTACTATTATCAAAAATAATCTCATTTTCTTCATTGCGTTTTTTTGCACAATACAATATAATAATTTCAGAGTTTATTTATGCAAAAAGACGAAAGGATGTACATATGAAACACAAAAAAGACTGGTATAAAGATCTGGTGATCTACCAGATTTACCCAAGAAGTTTTAAAGATGGCAACAATGATGGAATCGGTGATCTGAAGGGAATGATTGAGAAGCTGGATTATCTGAAGGAGCTTGGCATCAATGCAGTATGGATGTCTCCTGTCTATGCTTCTCCGAATGTGGATAACGGTTACGATATTTCTGATTACTTCGCGATCATGGAAGAATTCGGAACTATGGAAGACTGGGATGCTTTCCGCGATGGTGCACATGAACGAGGCATCGCCATTATCATGGATCTGGTCCTGAACCATTCTTCAGATAAACATAAATGGTTCCTAGAATCAAAGAAATCCCGCAATAATCCTTACAGTGATTACTATATCTGGCGTGATCCTGCACCGGACGGAGGCGCACCCAACTGCTGGATGTCCGTATTTGGCGGAAGTGCCTGGGAATATGTTCCTGAACGTGGACAATACTATCTCCATTTCTTTGCTAAAGAACAACCGGATCTGAACTGGGATAATCCGGAAACTAAAGAGAAAATTTTTGATATTATCCGTTTCTGGAATGAGAAAGGTGTTGACGGATATCGCATTGATGCCATCAGTTATCTTGACAAAGGACTGGACGGACGTGCAGATATGAATGAACCCATTGGTACTGTAGCGTGTGTAAATCTGGAGGGAACCCACCGCTACATCCGTGAAATGGTTGCAGAAACAATGACTCCCGACAATCTGATGAGTGTAGGAGAAGTTAATATCAACAATGAACAGGATGCCATCAACTATTCCAGCGCAGCAAGCAAAGAATTTAACATGGCCATTCCATTTGTCCCTCCGATTGTTGAAATCCAGACATGGTCACCAGAGAAAATGAAACATGATCTTAAGAAAGATTATGAAATCCTGAAAAAAGACGGATGGTGGGCAAGATTTTTAAGTAATCACGACAAACCGCGTCAGGTTTCCCTTTACGGAAATGACAGAGAATTCTGGTCAGAATCTGCAAAAATGCTGGCATGTTATCTGCACACACTTCCCGGTACCCCCTTTGTTTTCCAGGGCGAAGAATTGGGAATGACCAATGTTGCCTTCCCATCTATCGATGATTACAATGACATTGATACCCGCAATTATTATAAAACCATGATCGAACAGGGAGCTTCTCCTGAAGAAGCACTGGCAGAATCCAGAAGTATCAGCCGTGATAATGCAAGAACTCCTATGCAGTGGAACGACAGTCCAAACGGCGGATTTTCTGAGCATACTCCGTGGCTGGGTGTCAATCCAAACTACAAACTCATTAACGCAGAAAGCCAGATGAATGATGACTGTTCTGTTTTCAGATTCTACCAGAATCTTATCGCACTACGCAAAAAACACCCGATAATGGCTCATGGAGATTTCAAACTCTGCTGCCCGGAAGAGGGACCGATTATTGCCTACACCAGAAGCTGGCAGAATGAGACATGGCTGGCAGTGCATAATTTTTCTGCATCCATGCAGAAATTCCATTATGGCGCTGAAGATATTGAATTACCGTGCAACACTCCCGTAATCATTTCCAATTACGGAGAAAATGAAGTTGAATACGGAATTGGAACACTTGTACTCAAACCTTACGAAACTGTTGTGTTCCAGTTACATTAAGCAACTTCATCAATACAGACAGTAAAAAGCAGAACCATTGAATCACTATCCCTCAATGGTTCTGCTGCTTTTTTGTATTTGTTTTTCATTTATTTGACTGCCATTACTTTGCATTTCTTTTTGTAAAATGCAATACCATATTTCAAAATATGCTCTACTCCCTCTTCCAGCAGTTGCTCCTCGTATCGTCTGTCTTCTATCTGTTTTAATGCGTCTTCACTGACAGCTTCCAGATTCCCTGTTTCGGCATATTTTATTTCTATAATGATTCCAGTTTCCTGATCTTCTGTTTCTATCAAAATATCACTGTATCCATCACCCGATTCTTTATTTGATGACACACTCCAGTTCTGCTGAAATCCAAGAATTCCAAGTAAAATCCCATGATAAAAATTCTCTTTCATCTGTTTTTTTACAAAGGTATCCCGAATACTGATGGTCCTTTTCAGATAATTGTTCAAACTTTGTTCTACCACTTCGGAATTTCCATCTTTTAGTGCATTACAGAATTTTTCAAGTGCTTCTCCATTCTCAGAAACAGTTTTCTTAAAATATTCCATAATCTGTGTCAGAAAAATATTACGTATTTCCATATTAGGAATGGTAAGCATGAACGTATTTGCATCTTTTCTTTCAGTCTGTGTGAGATATCCCGTAGTAAAAAGAACACTCCATAGGTTTTCAATCGAAGCATACATATCCTGATATGTCAGTTCCTGATGAATCTCCTTTACAATTGTTTCTCCTGCTATCAGTTTCTCAATTTCCTTTCTGACCGTTCCCTTATCAGTCTCCTGAATAAAGCGTTTCACCGCTTCATTACTGCTAGTATTAGACCAGTAATTCTGTGGCTGCGCCATATTGTTTATACGCAATTCATCACAATAATTTATCACATCCCAGGGACAGTAAACCTCTACATTTCCAAACCGATATCCGTCATACCACATTTTTATTTCATCATAATGCTCAGAAAGTTCATAATATTCCAATATATTCTTTACATCACTGTCCGTAAATCCAAAATATTCATCAAACTGTACATCTGCCACTGACAAAACTTTCAGATTATTTAATCCTGTAAAAATACTCTCCTTTGAGATACGCATGCAGCCTGTAAGCACAGCAAACTTCAGACTGTCATTTGTTTTTAATGCATTTTCAAACAAGTTACGGATCAGCAGAGTCATTGAATTGTAATATCCTAATTCAAATGCTTTCGCCAGAGGCACATCATATTCATCAATCAATAAGATAACTTTCTGACCATGATGTTTCTCCAGAAGTTCTGACAGAATCCTCAGACTGCTGCACAGAACAGATTCCTTCATATCCGGCAGAAGCAATGATTTGAACGCATCCTTATCATATTCCGTCAAACGTTCACTGTCCAATAAATACTGGAATCTACGCGCCTCACCATTTACAATCTGTATTGCCATATCACAGGCTTTTTCATAAGTTTGCGCGCTGATACTCTTCAGGGAAATAAAAATCACAGGGAACTTTCCCATGTATTGTTCGCAAAGATAAACTTCTCTGGAAATTCTTGTTCCTTTAAAGCAGTTCTTATCACCGTTTAATTCAAAGAATGCTTTCAGCATACTCATATTCAATGTTTTACCAAATCTTCTCGGACGTGTAAACAGATTCACCTCCGCCCAATTATCCAGAAGTTCTTTGATAAGCATCGTTTTGTCTACATAGTAGAAATCTTCCGCCTGAAGCTTTGCAAAATTTTCTATTCCTATTGGAAGTTTCTTTTTAATTTGTTTCAATAGACACACGTCCCTTTATATTTGATATATTAAACTCTAACTTTTATAAAGTGTAACATATTGTTATTGAATTCGTCTATCAAAATTTCTTTACATTCCATAATGTTTCTATTAATATCCCATCGTCTATTCATCCTTACAATACAACTGTAATTGTACTATTTTCTGCATTTAATAATAGTACCATATTGGAGCAAAATAGAGATTGTCAGCGATTTAACCACTGACAATCTCTATTTTTTATTTTATCAATCAGATCACTCTGAAATCTCAACAATTATTCATATAACAGAATGTCACTCTTTAGCAGTTTAACAAGAGAAATCTTTCATCCAATCGGCTCGAAGTCTACAGCTCCATGTTTACACAGTGGGCAGATATAATCTTCCGGAAGTTCATCACCTTCGTAGATATATCCGCAGACTTTACATACAAATCCTTTCTTACCTTCTGTTTCAGGTTTCGGTTTTACATTTTTCTGATAATAGGTGTAGCTCATTGTCTCCTGGTCACTTACCACGCGGGCTTCTGTCACACTGCAGATGAACATTCCGTGAGTTCCCAGATCTACATACTGCTCTACTTTCAGGGACATAAATGCGTTGATATATTTGTCCAGGAATATCATTCCGTTATCAGAACGATTCACCTTCTGTCCCGCAAATTTATCCACGCTTCTTCCACTCTGGAAACCAAACTGTTCAAATACAGAGAACGGAGCTTCTACAGAGAGACAGTTTACATTCATCACCCCTGTCTGCTTGATAACATGGTGAGAATAATTTGTCTTATTGATATTAACTGCAACACGGAACGGAGAGTCTGTCAGCTGGGTAACTGTATTGACGATCAGTCCGTTATCCTTTTTACCGTCATTTGATGTCACTACATAGAGACCATAACCAATGCGGAATAATGCTGTCATATCATTTTTATTTGCCAGTTCATCATTCTTTGCAATATATTCCTTACAAAGCTCGGAAGCCATCGCTTCCATCTGATCTCTGTTTTCCTGATTTACTGCGGACATAATCTTCACTGTGGTGTCCAGCCAGTTGATCTTCTTACATTCAGAAAGCATATTTTTCATTACTTTTGCT
>OHEX01001015.1_pt1 | contig 11086 bp, 8 predicted proteins | sample 1567361 | NCBI WGS metagenome assembly OHEX01 (sample SAMEA3879585, study PRJEB24766) | human gut metagenome | biome: human-associated habitat; feature: feces | place: USA | collected 1985/1987 | reverse complement strand
AAAAGATTCCAGGAGCATAAATTTAGGGAGTGATAGAGATGAGAAATAAAAGATTTGTAAAACACACATCCAGAGCATTTGCTATTCTCATGAGTGCCATGATGGCAGTAGGAATTGCAATGCCAGTCAATGCAGCAGGAAAAAAAGATTCCAAAAAAGAAGATAAGACAGAGACGGTATATGTAAATGCGAATGCAGACGGAAGCGTTGATAAGATTACTGTAAGCGACTGGTTAAAGAATCATAGCAGCAGTGATACATTAGAGGACTTTTCCAACCTCGAGAATATCAAGAATGTAAAAGGTGATGAGACATTTACCCAGAATGCAGATGGTTCTATTGTATGGGATTCTAAAGGAAATGATATTTATTATTGTTATACCATGGGCGGTCTGCGCATGAATTTGATGAAGATAAATAAGAAAACAAATAAGGTTACAAAAATTGTTTCCTACAAAAACAAAGGGAAAGATACGAATGCTTTTGAAAATTTGAATGTGAAGGGCAATGCCATTTATGCAGCATATGATTTAGTATGTGGAACAGGAGCATCCGATAGTTATATATGCCGGATTGACAGCAAGAAAAAAACGAAAAAATTACTTACCAAGGGAAGAAATCCGGTTGTGATTGGTAAAAAAATATATTTTATCAAGACTGCTTATAATAAAGAATATGACAGCGATAAAGATATGGGTATTTATGTTATGAACCTTTCCGGTAAAAAAATAAAGAAGGTCTGTAAAATGCCGGTTTCTGGGCTTTATGAGCTGGGAACCGATGGCAAAAATTTTGTCTACAGTTATTATAACAAAAAAGGGAAATTATCGCTTCGCTATATGACGAAAAAGGGCAAAAAACTGGGTGCTTATAAAAAAACGGAGTCATCTTTTTGCAGTCCGTCTTACAACTTAAGAAGTACCGTAGGAAACAAGCAATATTATATTGCAGGAAATCGCGTAGTGTGTGTGGACAAAACGACAAATGAGACAACGGTTTTGGCCGATTTTGGAACCGGCATTAGTTCCTATGTGGACAATTTTCAGGTGTTTCATGATGTGATTTTGGTTCGCGGAGTTAAGGAAGAATATATTCCTGCGTACAAAGAAATGGCAGGAAAAGGATATATCTATATGATTCATTTAAATGATTTATCGAAGGTCGTGCTGAAAAAATACAATAGTGGCGAATAAAGGAGAATGATATGATTTTTAGAAGTCGCTCATTTAAGGAGGCAAAGACATTTTATGTATTATAATAATGTACTTGATTTAATTGGAAATACACCACTTATGTGCTTACAGGAGAGCACAGGTTACAATATATTTGCAAAGGCAGAGTTTTTGAATCCCGGCGGAAGTATTAAAGACCGTATCGCAAAGAATATGATTGAGACGGCAGAGGCGGAAGGTAAGTTAAAACCGGGGATGACAATTATTGAACCTACGAGTGGAAACACAGGAATTGGTCTGGCTCTTGTTGGAGTGAGAAAAGGGTACGAGGTTATTATTGTGATGCCGGAAAACATGAGTGAGGAGCGAAAAAAGGTAATTCAGGCATTTGGTGCCAAACTTGTCCTCACAGAGCCGAAACTTAGTATTGGCGGTGCAGTGGATAAGGCAAATGAGATAGCAAGTGCAAATCCTGAGAAATATTATATGCCACAGCAGTTTGTGAATCCGGCAAATCCGGAAGCACATTATCGGAAAACGGCAGTCGAACTTAGTGAGCAGCTGGGAAAGAAAATTGATATTTATGTTTCCGGTGTGGGAAGCGGAGGTACCTTACAGGGGATTGCCAAGTATTTGCTTGAGCAAAATCCAGATACGAAAATTGTGGCGGTAGAGCCAAAAGGAGTTTCGGCACTTCACGGAGATGGACCGGGAATCCACCAGATACAAGGAATTGGAGATGGATTTATTCCGGATGTATTAGACACCGGTTTGATTACCGATGTTGTTGAGGTATCGGACGAGGATGCGATAAATACAGCGAGAAAACTTGCAAAAGAGCAGGGGCTTTTGGTAGGAACTTCATCCGGGGCAAATGTGTTTGCGGCAATGCAGATGGCAGAAAAATACGGAAAAGATAAAGTGATTGCAACGGTTCTTGCAGACCGTGCGGAGAGATATTTTAGCACGGGTTTGATTTAACGTGTCAAGATGAGCAAGTAAAAACTGAGGATTTTTATAGGATGAAAGTACAGGTGATTCGTTCCAATCGAAAAACAATCGGACTTGAGGTGCGCGCGGATGAAAGTGTGATTCTGCGGGCACCTCAGTGGCTTTCCGAAAAAGAATTGGATGAATGGATTGGGGAGCATGCCTATTGGATTGAAGAAAAAGTAAAACAGATGCGGCAGAGAAATTTGAACAAGAAACTGACTGGGGCACCTGCCGTTGATGAAATTTCGGATGAAGAGTGGAAAAGTATCTTGGGAGAATTTACAGAGAGGGTAAACCATTTTTGTAAAGTTATGGAGGTCACCGTTGGCAGAATCACTATCCGCAATCAGAAGACCAGGTGGGGGAGCTGCAGCTCAAAAGGCAATGTGAATTTTAATTATCAGTTGTATTATATGCCACGAGAACTTATGGATTATGTCATTATTCATGAACTTTCGCACAGACGTCATATGAACCATTCGGCAGAATTTTGGCAGGAAGTAGAGAAATATTGCAAGACATATCGGAAATGCAGGAAAAAATTGAGGGATTATGAAATCTAAAGTGTTTTGGACCCTTTTAATCTGACTTTAAATAAATTCAAGGATGCGTTGATTGTTTTCTTCTTTTCGTAATGATATAGTGAAATCACGGTACCGAATAATGAAAAATTAGGAGGAATTGAATATGATGTTGGGAAACAATATTCGAATTGCCAGAAAACGAATGGGATTGACACAGGAGGAACTGGCAATGCAGATTGGAGTGACTGCCCAGGCGGTAAGTCGATGGGAATCAGAGGCAGGGCTGCCGGATACATCGCTTATTGTGCCGTTAGTACAGGCGCTGCAGATTTCTACGGATACTTTATTTGGAATGGACCAAATGAAGCAGGAAGATGCCATGTATATGGAGATTAAACGCGAGTATGAGAAAATTGAAAGCGATGAAAAAACACCTGCGGATGCGGCGAAAAAAGAATGTGAATACATCGCTGGACGTCTTGAGGTAAATCCTTCGGATTTTGTTCTGGCAACCTGCATGGTTGAGCGTGTGGCTAATTTAAGCCGTTATGTAGATGAAAAAGGATCTTTTAAGGGGCAGGAATTCATTTGGGACAAATACCGCAAGAAGGCGATTCAGTGTGCCGCTCAGGTGATTCGGTTTTGTCAGAAAACAGAATGGGTGGAACGTGCACATTATGCAGTCGCGTGGGTGTATATTCATGATAGGGATTATGTCAGTGCCAAAGACCACGTCAGAGCACTTCCCAGTGTAAAATCGAATCGTATGCAGGAAAGTATTATGGCACAAATTGCTGATTTTGAGGGTGGCGTGGATGAAATGAAGAAAGTTGTCTGCGAAAATCTTCAAAATTTTGTAAGAGCGATAAATAAAGAAAATCTTTATGCTATGGAATCACTTGCGTGGGAAGTGTCTGCGGATGAGGCAGTTGCGTATGGCAGGTGGAGTATTGATATTATGGATGTATTTAGCAGGAAAAAGGAACTTTTGCCGTATTGCCGTGGATTTTTTCGTGACATTTATATGTATATGATTCATGCTGATTTGCGTGAAGAAAATTATGAGCGGGCAGCCCTTCATTGGAATGAATTAAAAGAAGGTATGCAGAAGCATTATGGTTACTATCAGATGGTGCTTGGCGATGAAGGTGAAGAGGTCAAATTTCCCAAACGCCAGCTGGGGAATATGCGTGCCTATACGAAAGAATATATGGAAGAAAAAAAGCAGGAAATTTTACAGAGATTAACAAACTGGGAAGGAGAAGAAAAAATAAAAAAATTCCGCCAATATTTAGATTAAATTCGAATCACCCCTTGAATTTCCTGGAAAACTTAGTATAATATACACTATAAAACGAAATGAATTCGCATATATTTGTGCAAATTCAACAAAAGAATAAAGGGGGACTTAATCTATGGCAAACAGATTTGTATTGAATGAGACATCATATCATGGTGCAGGAGCAATTGCGGAAATTGCGACGGAGACGAGAAGCCGCGGCTTCAAGAAAGCGTTTGTATGTTCAGATCCGGATTTGGTAAAATTCGGTGTAACACAGAAGGTGCTTGATGTGCTGGATAAAAATGGTATGGCGTATGAGTTATATTCAAATATTAAACCAAATCCAACCATCGAGAATGTACAGACTGGTGTGCAGGCATTCAAGGATGCAAAAACGGATTATTTGATTGCGATAGGCGGTGGTTCTTCGATGGATACAGCAAAAGCAATTGGAATTATTATTAATAACCCGGAGCATGAAGATGTGATAAGTCTTGAAGGTGCGGTCGATACAAAGAATAAGAGTGTACCGATTTTCGCAGTACCTACGACAGCGGGAACGGCTGCCGAGGTTACGATTAACTATGTAATTACCGATGCGGCGAAAAATCGTAAAATGGTTTGTGTAGACCCGCATGATATTCCGGTTGTTGCATTTATTGATCCGGATATGATGTCGTCTATGCCAAAGGGCTTGACGGCTGCAACAGGAATGGATGCATTGACACATGCGATTGAAGGATATATTACAGCAGGAGCATGGGAATTGTCCGATATGTTCCATTTGAAAGCAATCGAAATTATTTCACGTTCTCTGCGTGGCGCAGTGGAAAATACACCGGAGGGCAGAGAAGGTATGGCACTTGGACAGTATGTTGCCGGCATGGGCTTTTCTAATGTTGGACTTGGTATTGTTCACTCAATGGCACATCCTCTTGGTGCTTTATATGATACACCACACGGAATTGCAAATGCAATTATTCTGCCTACTGTTATGGAATACAATGCAGAAGCAACCGGTGAAAAATATCGTGATATTGCAAAAGCAATGGGCGTTGAGGGCACGGAAAATATGTCACAGGAAGAATATCGCAAAGCGGCTGTTGATGCCGTAAGAAAACTTTCACAGGATGTTGGAATTCCGGCAGATTTGAAAGAAATCGTGAAGAAAGAAGACATTCCGTTCCTCGCACAATCGGCTTATGATGATGCGTGCCGTCCGGGAAATCCGAAAGAAACAAGTGTAGAAGATATTACAAAATTATATGAAAGTCTTCTGTAAAATGGAGTAATAAAAAAACTGTCGTCCATATGGATGGCAGTTTTTTTGTTTTCGTTATTTAATTTTTCCTTCTTTATGACGTTTGAAGAAATCCCTTGTTTCTTTTGCCACGACACCACTTAGGGCAAAAATAGCAATCATATTTGGAATTGCCATCAAACCGTTAAAAATATCGGCGATTGTCCACACGGCACTGACTGTCATATATGGACCGATAAATACGGCAAGAATGTAAATCCAGCGGAATATTTTTACATGTTTCATATTGCCGCCACTCAAATATTCCAAACAGCGCTCGCTGTAATAATCCCAGCCAAGAATTGTCGTAAAGGCAAAGAATACAAGGCAGAGCATTAAGACAAATGCGGAAACTTCAGGAGGGAACGGAAGTCCTTTCTGAAAAGCATAGGTCGTAACGCCGACACCCTCAAGTCCTTTTACCTGCCATGCACCGGTTAATACAATGGATAAGCCGGTAAGTGTACAAATAACAATGGTATCAATAAAGGTTCCTGTCATGCTTACAAGACCCTGACGGACAGGTTCTTTTGTCTGTGCGGCAGCTGCGGCAATTGGTGCACTACCAAGACCGGCTTCATTTGAGAAGATACCACGTGCAACACCTTTTTGCATAGCAACAAACATACTTCCAACGGCACCACCGGTAATTGCTCTTGGCGAGAAAGCCGCTTCTACAATTACAGCAATGGCACTTGGCACAGCAGTGATATTGGTAACAATTAAAATGCCTGCAAACAGGAAATAAATTATTGCCATAAATGGCACGATAACCTGACTAACACTAGCAATTCGTTTGATTCCACCAATCAAAACGGAAGCAACGCAAAACGCCAAAACTAATGATGAAATCACAACGGACCAGGAATACTCGCCTAAGAATGGCAGATTTACACAGTGTGCATTGGCTGAATCAAAAAAGCCGTGAACAGCACTGGAAATACCATTTACCTGACTGAAAGTTCCAATTCCGAAAAGTCCGACACATACGCCAAAGAAAGCAAATATTTTGGCAAGCCATTTCCATTTTTTTCCCATACCTTGTTCTATGTAATAAAACGGACCGCCAAGGCTGTGACCGTCTTTTGCGACAACACGGTATTTTACAGCGAGGAGACCTTCGGCAAATTTGGTCGCCATGCCGAAAAAGGCAGCGACAATCATCCAAAAAAGAGCACCCGGTCCACCTGCACCAACAGCAGTTGCAACGCCGACGATATTACCGGTTCCAATCGTCGCGCTTAGGGCTGTACAAAGGGCAGAAAAACTTGAAATTTCTCCCTCGCCGCCTTCTTCGTTTTTTACCATCCATTTTAGGGCAAGCGGCAGTTTTCGAAACTGCATTACGCCAAGACGCACGGTTAATAAAATACCGCCAGCAAGAATTAGTACCATAAGGGGAATACCCCAGACAAAATTGTCAATATTAACTAGAATATCATTGATTGTTTTCCACATTCGTTTTATCCTTCCTCTTTTTGTTAAAATAGCATTACTTTTATACTATATCGTATCTTTTAGGTTCTAGTCAAGCATCATACCGGATTCGTTTTGGTAATTTCGCAAAAGTTATGGTAAAATGGAGAGCAGAGAAGAGGAGGTGCGTGCATGATAAACAGTTACCGTTTTTTTCAAAATAAAGAGTGTGAATATTTTCCCTGTCACAAGACGGAAAACGAGGAGGAGTTTAATTGTTTGTTCTGTTATTGCCCGTTGTATCGTGAAAAAAAGTGCATTGGAAATCCGGTTTGGTTTTTGAATGCGAAGGGGCAGAAAATGAAAGACTGCAGTCAGTGTGAGGTGATACATCGTTCGGAAGCTTATGACAAGGTAATGCAGCAATTACAGAGACAGGATGAGATAATTTCTCTGAATATCGGAAACCTTCGGGAAGATATTTGGGAGCGTATGGCACAGATTGCTTCATGGGAGCAGATGGATAAGAGAACACACAGACAGCATAAAGGAATGGCAGTCAGCAGTATTGGAGAAATTTTGGAAAGAAATAAATATTTGTACCGTGTTTCTATTCTTTTACAGCCGTTTTCCGGGCAATGTGTAGAAGACGGTTATTTTTCTTTTGGAAATGATAAGATGCAGTGCCAGGTGCTGTCACGCATTGACAGGAGACAGGTTGAAACCGGTTATTTGTATGCATTTCATGCACCGGAATATGAAGTAGAAGAAAGTAAGGCACTTTTAACACAGTATTACTGGGAGATTTTTCAAATCGCTTGTTTGGATGTGGTAAGAGAGTGGCTGCGGGAGTATTTGCAGCGGAAGCACAGCATGTATGAAAAACGGTTTTGCAGCCCTGCTTTTGGCGCAGGTTTTTATGGAATGGAGTTATCTGCATCAGAGAAAATGCTGCAATTAATGGATGCTGAAAAAATTGGAGTTTCATGGGATGGTGGAAAAATGAAACCACAAATGAGTGTGGCAGGTGTGTACCTGATTAGCAGAAAAGATATTTTGTCAGACTGCAGGGATTGTGCAAACTGTATCGGGCAGCAGACAGGCTGTGCATTTTGCTGTAACAATCCGAAAAAATGAGTTGATACATGTGGCGAAAAATGATAAACTATAAAATAGTTTTTATGTGGTTAAAAAGGGTGGAAAATTGCATAACAAAGAAGAAGGACGATTGATTTGAATATTTTATCACTGGAACATTTGACACATTCATATACGGAAAGGAAACTTTTTGATGACGCCGATTTTTATCTTCATGAAGGGGATAAGGTAGGTGTAATCGGAATCAATGGAACCGGCAAGTCGACTTTGCTAAAAATTATGGCAGGGCTGGAGACTCCGGATGAAGGACAGGTTATACAGGCATCGAATCTGATGATTCATTATCTGCCTCAGAATCCGGAATTTTCGGAGGAGGACACGGTTTTACAGAGTGTTCAGAATATGGTGCATCACCATGCCAATGAAAATGAATTGATAGCGGCTAAGGCAATGCTTACAAGGCTTGGTATTACAGACTTTGAACAGAAGACAAGAGAGCTTTCCGGTGGACAGAGAAAGCGTCTTGCACTTGTTTCCGTGACAAATAAAATCATAGAGCTTGACAAAGGGAAAATATACAGTTACGACGAAAAATATTCGGGGTTTCTGCAGCGAAAGGCAGAGCGGGAAGAAAGTGTGCGTGCCAGTGAGAGAAAACGTCAGAGTATTTTGCGCAAGGAGATTGAGTGGATTTCGCGTGGTGCCAGAGCTCGTTCGACGAAACAGAAGGCACACATCCAGCGATACGAAGCACTGAAAAATCAAAAGGCACCGGAAGTTGATGAAAAACTCCAGTTAAGCAGTATTTCATCCCGTATGGGAAAAACGACAATCGAAATTGAAAATGTATCAAAAGCTTATGGTGAGAATACATTGATACGTGATTTTTCTTATATATTTCTCAAACATGACCGGATTGGTTTTGTTGGGAAAAACGGCTGCGGCAAGACGACATTAATGAAAATGATTGCCGGCCGGATTGAGCCGGATGCCGGCAGTATTAAAGTTGGACAGACGATTCGGATTGGTTATTATACACAGGAAATCGAAAAGGAAGAATCCGCGGGAATTGCTTATATGGATGCGGATGAAAAGGTGATTGATTATATTAAAAACACGGCAGAATTTGTGCGCACCAGTGATGGGCTGGTCTCGGCATCTGCCATGCTGGAGCGTTTTTTGTTCCCGCCTTCGCAGCAGTATAGTGCCATTGGTAAATTATCCGGTGGTGAAAAAAGAAGGTTAAATCTTCTCCGCGTGCTGATGGAGGCGCCAAACGTACTTATTCTTGACGAGCCGACAAATGATTTGGATATCGAAACGATGACAATTTTAGAGGATTATTTGGATGACTTTGACGGAATTGTTATCACAGTTTCACATGACCGGTATTTTTTGGACCGTATTGTAACCCGCATTTTTGCTTTTGAAGAGAATGGTGCAATTCGCCAGTACGAAGGCGGTTACACAGATTATGTGAAAAAGCGTCCGGCGAGTACGGAAAATTCTTTTGACGGAAAAACTAAGAGCCATACCGGTAACAAAGAGGCGCGGATGGCGTATAAAAACCGTGAAAAGAAACTTAAATTTTCTTATCAGGAACAGCGTGAATATGAGACAATCGAAGAGGATATTTCTGTGTTGGAGACGACCATTGAAACACTTGATCAAGAAATGGCGGAGAATGGGACAGACTATGTCAAACTTCGTGAGTTATCTGAGAAAAAAGATGAAGCAGAGGAACAGTTGATGGAGAAAATGGAACGCTGGGAGTATTTGGAGGAACTGGCGGAAAAGATAGCAAATCAGTAGAAGGTAACATTAAGGACACTGTGTATTCAAGTTGTGTAACATATTTTCACATGTATTACTTATAAAAAGACATTCTCTATTTTTGTATTTATGATAGCATTATATATAGCATTAATCAAATAAAAAAATGGAGGTATGGTTATGAGGAGACAGATAAAGAGAGTTGTGGCGACATTGCTGACGGCATCGTTGATTGCTCCTATGTGTTATGGAAACAAAGTTTCTAATGCTGAAATGGTGAAAAAGAATGTTACGGCAACTGCAGTTGATGAGGATGGTTCAGATGGGCTGACAGAAATCACAGAATTGCATGCAGCATCGGTAGATAATAAAATAGAAGTTCGCATATGGAAGAATGAGGAGGGAAAAATTTTTTATTCTGCATACCGGAATGGACATGTTACGTTGAAATGCGTACCACTTGGCATTGTGGCGAAAAGTGTTGATTTATCTACTGGTCTGCAGGTGGATGAGGAGTCATATGAACTTAAAAAGGGAAAAGAAGAGTATGATTGGTACCAGGGAAGTAAAAAACATGTAAATAAAGAATATCAGGAAATGTCATTTGTGGTAACAAAAGAAAATGCAAAAATGCAGGTGATTTTCCGTATTTTTGAAGATGGTATTGGATTCCGTTATGTTGTGGATGGAGACACGACAACACAAAATGAGAAAACAGTGATTACCAGTGAAGTAAGTTCTTTTGAATTTCCTATGGATGGAAGAGTATGGAATGCCGACTGGTACAGTTCAACTTACGAGCCGGGCTCTTATTCGACAAGGACAATGACCCAGGTAAAGAATGCAAATGGAGATGTTCCACCTGCAATTCTCTCTCAAGTGGCGAATGGGAATGGTTCCTGCTATATGCTTTTAACTGAGGCAAATGTGTATAACGAGGAAAAACCTTATTGTGCAACTATTTTTCATACAAATCAGGGAAGTGCTGCCTATAAAGTTCAGTTTAGTAAATATTTAAAGCAGGAGCAGGACCCAGAGTATGTTGGTAAGACTTTTAAGGCGGAATACCTGCCAATTGAGAGTGTTACAATGGAGAATGAATTTCATACACCATGGCGTGTATGCATTATGACGGATACATTAAATGATTTGACGAACAGTTCGTTGGTTTCTGACCTCAATCCGGCAGCAGAGGGAGACTTTAGCTGGGTAGAACCAGGTACAGCATCTTGGTCCTGGTGGTCAACAGGAGATCCGATTGAATATCAGTCTTTGTATGATTATATTGACTATGCGGAAGAAACAGGACAGAAGTATTGTCTTGTTGATTTTGGGTGGGAAAACTGGAAGGACAGTTCCGGAAAATTGGATTATGAAGAAAAGTTAAAGAAATTATGTAAGTATGCCAATGAAAGAAACGTAGGAATACTTGTCTGGTATGGAGTAAAGAAACGAGACGGTGCACATCGGGTAGACCTTGATAATCCTGAAACTATTGAAAAAGAATTTGCATGGTGCGAAAGTCTTG
>OHEX01001014.1_pt1 | contig 11089 bp, 10 predicted proteins | sample 1567361 | NCBI WGS metagenome assembly OHEX01 (sample SAMEA3879585, study PRJEB24766) | human gut metagenome | biome: human-associated habitat; feature: feces | place: USA | collected 1985/1987 | reverse complement strand
TTTGAGCCGGAGATGGTAAATAAAGACTCTGATCTTTATCGAGCACATCCAGATTGGATCTTACAGACACCGGGAAGAAATACATCACACGGCAGATACCAGTATGTACTCGATTTTGCAAGAAAAGAAGTAGTAGATCATATTTACGGAATGATGGCAAAGTTATTATCGGAGTCGAAAATCTCATATATTAAATGGGATATGAACCGAAGCATTACAGAATGCTACAGCAGCAAACTTCCTTCAGACAGACAGGGAGAAGTGTTCCATCGTTATATTTTAGGTGTATATGATCTGTATGAACGTTTGACAAATGAGTTTCCAGAAGTATTGTTTGAATCCTGCGCCAGCGGTGGCGGAAGATTTGACCCGGGAATGCTGTACTATGCACCACAGGGATGGACAAGTGATGATTCGGATGCAATTGAGCGTCTGAAGATTCAGTATGGAACTTCTATGTGTTATCCGCTCAGCAGTATGGGAAGCCATGTGTCTGTTGTTCCGAATCACCAGGTATTTCGCAATACCCCATTACATACAAGAGCGAATGTAGCATACTTTGGAACTTTTGGATATGAACTGGATCTCAACAAATTGACAGAAGAAGAGATCAAAGAGGCATATTCTCTTGTTGATGCTGACTTAATTGAGACAATGAAAAAATCGATTGCAAACATTCGCGATTTTCATGAACGTCAGGTGAGAAACAGCTGGTTTCACACAAGAGAGGATGGTGTGATTTTAGGACAGCGCATTACAGCATTAGCAAGTGTTGGTGTTTATGTGCCGGGCGGAAAAGCAGCTTATCCATCCAGTGTTTTGATGAATATTATTCCTGCAAAAGTAGCTGGCGTAAAACGTATTGTTATGGCAACTCCTCCGGGAAAAGACGGAAAAGTGACACCGGTCACTTTGGTAGCTGCTCATTTGGCCGGCGCCTCAGAAGTTGTAAAGGTTGGCGGTGCACAGGCGATTGCAGCGCTCGCTTATGGAACGGAATCAATTCCGAAAGTAGATAAAATTGTAGGGCCTGGTAATATTTTTGTTGCCCTTGCCAAGAAAACGGTATATGGACATGTCAGCATTGACTCAGTTGCTGGTCCAAGTGAAATTCTTGTGCTTGCAGACGAAACTGCAAATCCACGTTACGTGGCTGCAGATTTGTTATCCCAGGCAGAACACGATGAGTTAGCGTCCGCAATTTTGGTAACAACAAGCCGTGAACTGGCAGAACAGGTATCGAAAGAAGTGGATACTTTTGTTGCTTCTTTATCCCGTAAGGAAATCATTTCAAAATCTTTGGAAAACTATGGATACCTTTTGATTGCTGACAATATGGATGAGGCAATTGACGTGGTAAATGAGATTGCTTCTGAGCATTTGGAAATAATTACAAAAAATCCGTTTGACACAATGACGCGTGTAAAGAATGCCGGTGCCATGTTCTTAGGTGAATACTCCAGCGAACCGCTTGGCGATTATTTTGCCGGACCAAACCATGTCCTTCCGACAAATGGAACAGCGAAATTCTTCTCCCCATTGTCCGTTGATGATTTCATCAAGAAATCCAGCGTGATTTCCTATTCACGTGAAGCACTGGAAGAAGCGCATGAGGACATTATCAAATTTGCGAAAGCAGAGCATTTGACAGCACACGCAAACTCCATCGCTGTGCGTTTTGGCAAAGAGGTCTTTGACGAAAATTAATACTTGACTTGTACAAGTGAAGTATGTTATATTTTTAATGTTGTGAATAAAGTAGATGGTCCTCTGATGGAAATATATCATTAAGAACATCAAAATCAGATTAGGAGGAACAACAATGAACGAAATTATCAAGAAAATCGAAGCAGAGCAGTTGAAAGCTGAAGTACCTGAATTTCACGTTGGTGATACTGTTAAGGTATATGCCAAAGTAAAAGAGGGACAGCGCGAAAGAACACAGGTTTTTGAAGGTGTTGTATTGAAACGCCAGGGCGGAAGCACTCGTGAGACATTTACTGTCCGCAAGTTCTCCAATGGTGTTGGTGTTGAGAAGACATGGCCTCTTCATTCTCCAATTGTTGAGAAAATCGAAATTGTTCGTCTTGGTAAAGTAAGAAGAGCAAAACTGAATTATCTGCGCGGACGCATAGGTAAAGCAGCTAAGGTTAAAGAACTTGTTAAGTAAATATTTGCTTTTCATCGAGGCGCATGGGCTTGGCTCATGCGTCTTTTTCAGTAAATGAGCAAAGGGGTATTGCTATGAATTTAAGGTTTGAAGAAGAAAAAAAACACGAACAGAGAATGCAGTTTCTAAAAGGAGCCATTCGCTTTTCGATTATGGCAGCAGCGGTTGTATTTCTTGCCTGGCTGATTATTACGTTTGCCTTAAAAAAAGTAAGTGTAATTGGCAGTTCCATGGAAACGACACTTTACAATGGGGAAGATGTGATTGTAAACAAAACTTCTTATGTGCTTTTTCCACCAAAAAGAAATCAGATTATTGCTTTTTATCCGGAAGTACAGGACGAGGAGGAGACAATAAACAGTGACAGTATGATTCACATCCGCAGAGTTGCCGGTCTTCCCGGTGAAAAAGTACAAATTAAAAATGGAAAACTTTATATTAATGGAGAAGAACAGAAAGAAAAATATGATTTTGAAGCGATGCATTCCGGCGGACGGGCAGTCAATGAAATTACGCTCAAAGACGATGAGTATTTTGTGCTAAGTGACAGCCGCAATGACATGGATGACAGTCGGAATTCATCTTTTACAAAAGTTACGAAAAAGAATATTATCGGAAAAGTAATTTTGCGGCTTGACCCATTTTCCTTAATTGGAGGGCCAACGGCAGAAGATAAGAAAACGGAATAGGAGGAAGTTTCGATGCATTTTCAATGGTATCCGGGGCATATGACAAAAGCAAAACGTGCCATGCAGGAAGATATCAAACTAATTGATGTCATTATTGAACTGGTGGATGCTAGAATCCCCCGAAGCAGCAAAAATCCTGATATTGATTCGCTGGCACAGGGAAAATCAAGAATTTTACTGTTAAATAAAAGCGATATGGCGGATGCGGCAAAGACTCAGTCATGGATTTCATATTATGAGAAACAAGGCTTTTTAGCATTGGCAGTCAATTCAAAAAAGAAAAATGAATTAAAACAGGTGAATGCGTTAGTGCAGAAAGCCTGTGAAAAGAAAATTGAGCGCGATCGCAAACGAGGCATTAAAAATCGTCCGGTTCGTGCTATGATTGTTGGTATCCCGAATGTTGGAAAGTCTACATTTATTAATAGTTTTGCCGGAAAAGCATGTGCAAAAACAGGAAACAAACCGGGCGTTACCAAAGGGAAACAGTGGATTCGCCTAAATAAACAGGTAGAACTTTTAGATACACCGGGTATTTTATGGCCGAAGTTTGAAGACCAGACAGTTGGACAGCATTTAGCTTTTATCGGTTCTATTAAAGATGAATTAATCCAGAGTGTAGAACTTGCACTGGATTTGATTGAGTTTTTAACGGCAAGTTATCCGGGAATTCTTGGTAAAACATATTCCGTTGATGAATCTGAGGATTCTGTTGCTATTTTAAATGCAATTGCTGTAAACCGCGGCTGTCTGAAAAAAGGAAATGAGTTAGACCATGATAAGGCTGCTTTTTTGCTTTTGGATGATTTCCGCAATGCAAGACTTGGAAAAATTTCGGTTGAAAATCCGCAGGATGGTGAGAATAATGGAAATTGAGAAAAAATTTTTAGTGAGTGACATTCCGGATTTAAGCCAGGCGGTCAAAGTGTTTGAGATTGAACAGGGATATCTGTGTTCGGAACCGACCGTGCGGATCCGCAGGAAAAATGACGACTATATTTTGACTTATAAAAACCGCATTGCTGTTGATGACGAGGCATTGAATGTTTCGGATGAGCGGGAGATGCCTTTGACAAAAGATAGTTTCTTTCATTTGAAACAAAAATGTGATGGCATCTGCATAAAAAAAACGAGATACTGCATCCCATATCAGAATTATATGATAGAACTGGATATCTTTCATGACCGTTATGAAGGACTTATTCTGGCAGAAGTGGAGTTTGACTCTGTTGAAGAAAGTAAATTGTTTGAAAAACCGTCATGGTTTTTAGAGGATGTAAGCGGAAAAGTTGACAAATAGTTATTTAGCCCAAAAGTAATTTTTTACTTGTCAATTTCGTTTTTGCGTCTTATAATGTTAAGTGACAAAAAACGAAGGAGGTTATGACTATGTCATACGTAGATGAGGTATTGGCTGAATTAATCGAGAAGAACCCTGCTGAGCCGGAGTTCCATCAGGCAGCCAAAGAAGTTCTTGAATCACTTCGTCCTGTTGTAGAGCAGAACGAGGAAAAATTTCGCAAAGATGCTTTACTTGAGCGTCTTGTTAATCCAGAGAGACAGATTAAGTTCCGTGTTCCTTGGGTTGATGATAAAGGACAGGTACAGGTAAATACCGGTTACCGTGTTCAGTTTAACAGTGCTATCGGACCATACAAAGGTGGACTTCGTTTCCATCCATCCGTAAACCTTGGTATCATTAAATTCCTTGGTTTCGAGCAGATTTTCAAAAACTCCCTGACCGGACTTCCGATTGGCGGCGGTAAAGGTGGTTCTGATTTCGATCCAAAAGGTAAATCAGACCGTGAGGTTATGGCATTCTGCCAGAGCTTTATGACAGAACTTTGCAAACATATCGGAGCAGATACAGACGTTCCTGCCGGTGATATCGGTGTTGGTGGACGTGAAATCGGTTATATGTTCGGACAGTATAAGAGAATCCGCAACCTGTATGAAGGTGTTCTGACAGGTAAAGGACTTACTTACGGTGGTTCTCTCGCTCGTACAGAAGCTACCGGATATGGTTTATTATACTTCGTAGAAGAAATGTTAAAGTGTAATGGCAAGGACATTACAGGAAAGACTGTTGCTGTTTCCGGAGCAGGTAATGTTGCGATCTACGCAATTCAGAAGGCACAGCAGCTTGGTGCTAAGCCTGTTACCTGTTCGGATTCCACCGGATGGATTTATGATCCGGAAGGAATTGATGTAGAATTACTGAGAGAAGTTAAGGAAGTAAAACGTGCACGTCTTACCGAGTATGCAGCAGCAAGACCGTCCGCACAGTATCATGATAAAAAGGCAGAAGGAACCAACCAGTGGTCTGTTAAGGTTGACATCGCTCTTCCTTGTGCAACACAGAACGAACTGAACCTTGAAGATGCAAAGACCCTTGTTGCAAACGGCGTATTTGCTGTAGCAGAAGGTGCGAACATGCCTACTACGATGGAAGCTACTGAATATCTTCAGGAGAACGGTGTTCTGTTTGCACCTGGTAAAGCTTCTAACGCCGGTGGTGTTGCTACATCTGCACTTGAGATGAGCCAGAACAGTGAGAGACTTAGCTGGACCTTTGATGAAGTTGATGCAAAACTTCAGGGTATCATGGTTAATATTTTCCATGCTTGTGATGATGCTTCAAAGAAATATGGTTTTGAGAAAAACTATGTTGTAGGTGCTAACATCGCTGGTTTTGAGAAAGTTGCTGAAGCTATGACAGCTCAGGGAATTGTTTAATCAATTAAATGAATAACGATTTAGGAGTCAGCCTCAAAAAAGGCTGGCTTCTTTTTATGTCGTAATGCGCCAAAAATAGCGTCAAACAATCCTTGCAAATCCATCTTTTCTCTGATACAATTTTTGTTACACGGTGATGGGTTATAATAATGGGAAGGGAGTCATTATGACAAAACAAGATTTTATGGAACAATTGATTGAAGAACTGTATCGTTATTTTTCACCGGAGCAGTATCAGTTAGAGGGCAGTGTTTTGCTGAAAAACAATGATACAAAACGGTATGCCATTCTTTTGAAAAAAATCGAAGGGACGGTATCACCTACAATTTATCTGGACAATTTTTACTCTGAATTTGAACATGGAAGAACAACAATTTCCGAAACAGCAAGTCATATTTATGAGCAGATGCACGATTTTGAGGATAAGATAGAAGCATATCAGGAATTTTCTGCCGAATTATCCGATTGCAGCAACAAAATAACATACCGGCTTGTTTCAAAAGAGAGGAATAAACAATTTTTGGACTCGGTACCACATCTTCCTTTCCTGAATATGGCGGTAGTTTTTTATATCATTCATCATGTATCGAAAGAAGGTATGGAATCAATCTGCGTAACAAACGAATTGGCAGGAAAATGGGGACTTTCCGCAAAATCACTCTATATTATTGCCGAAAAAAACACACCAATTCTTTTGCCTCCGGTAATTGATACGATGGAACACACGCTGGAATTGCTTATGGGAGAGATTAACTGCACAATTGAACCTGCCGAGGATTCCAATAAGCCTATTCCGATGCATATTATGACAAATAAGTATCAGATTAATGGTGCATCTGTATTGTTATATCATGGATTACTGGATGGACTGGCAGAAAAACTGGGTACGGATTTATATGTGATTCCAAGCAGTATTCATGAACTGATTATTATGCCGGCAGAAGATGGTTCCTTGTCATTATCAAAATTATCCGATATGGTAAAAGAAATCAATGAAAATCATGTAAAAGAGGAGGAAATTTTGTCCGATTGTGCCTACTATTATGACCATAAGGAAAAATCGTTTTATATGTAAAAAACACTTTACAAAGTCGAATCCATTGATATATAATAGATGAGTAATGCATCTGTGGCTCAGTGGATAGAGTAGAGGCTTCCGAAGCCTTTGGTCGGGGGTTCGAATCCCTCCAGGTGCATTCTTTTTATGCATTAGACTCTGGCTTAAAAGGAGAGATTACATGGAGAACAAAAAGGATTATATCGTACGTGGTACAGCGGCAAATGGTCAGATTCGCTGTTTTGCCATTACTTCAAGAAATTTAGTAGAAGAGGCAAGAAGCCGTCATCAAACAAGCCCTGTCATTACCGCGGCACTTGGCAGATTATTATCCGGTGGTGCTATGATGGGTGCCATGATGAAGGGGGAGAAAGATTTATTGACACTGCAGATTCAGTGCAGCGGACCGGTGCAGGGACTCACAGTAACAGCAGATGCTTTTGGGCATGTAAAAGGCTATGCAGTAAATCCGGTGGTATCTCTTCCTGCCAGAAAAGATGGCAAGCTGGATGTTGGAGGTGCACTTGATTTAGGCGTTTTAACGGTAATTAAGGATATCGGCATGAAAGAGCCGTATTCCGGACAGGTGCAGTTGGTTTCCGGGGAAATTGCGGAGGATCTCACATATTATTTTGCAGCATCGGAGCAGACTCCATCATCGGTAGCATTAGGTGTGCTGATGAATAAAAACAATACCGTTGCGCAGGCTGGTGGTTATATCATTCAGCTTATGCCGGATGTTGAGGAAGAAACCATCGAAATATTGGAAAAGCGTTTAGCCTCCATTGAACCGGTAACAACCTTGTTCGAGAAAGGCCATTCTCCGGAATCGATTCTTGCGGCAATTTTAGATAGCTTTGAGGTGGAACTGTCAGAAGAAAAACTTCCGGTTTGCTTTCACTGTAACTGCTCGAAGGAGCGTATGGAGCGTGCTCTTGTAAGTCTTGGAAGTAAGGAATTGGAAGATATTATAAAAGATGGTGAATCAATTGAACTGCATTGCCATTTTTGTAATTCCAATTATTCATTCTCCATAGAGGAGCTTAAGCAGATAAAAAATAGCTTAAAAGAATAGACAAAGACACCAAAAATTGCTATACTATTATAGGGTAAAACGAATTACAATAGAAAGCTGGAATATACTATGAAATTAAAATATAAGAAAATGGTCATCATTGCATCCATTGTTGTTATGGCACTTGGATTTGTAGCACTTGTCTTTTTGGATAACGGAAGTCCGAATCAGAATGCACAGACAGCAGATTTGAACTTAAACGAGAACAAAGATATTAATAAACTGATTGAAAATTACTTTAATGCTAAAAAGTCCGTCAATATGGACGCTTTAAGCGAGTTAGTCAGTGATCCAAGCAGAATTCCAAAAGATCGCTATACGATATTAGCCAGTTATGTGGAAAACTATAAGGATTTTGATTGTTATTGCATTAAAAATGAGGAAATGGATTCGTATCGTGTTTATGTAAAGTATAACATGAAGTTAAAGAATATTGAAAGCTGGGTTCCTTGTTTGACCAAGTATTATGTTAAAATAACATCCGAAGGAAAGTATGTCATTTACTTTAGTGCTTTGGACAATTCCGAAGTGGAGTTTATTAACCTGGCAGATAAGAACGAAGAAATTCAGAAATTGAAGCAGGAAGTAAACAAAAGCATGTCCGATATATTGGAAAAGGATGCCACCTTTAAACAGTATTATCAGAAAATGCAAAAAGAGATTAAAGCGGCAGCAAATGGTGAAAGTTCTTCCGCATCACCGGCAGCATCAGCTGCGAGTAATGGAACCGCAGTTCCAAGCACTGCTCCGAGTACGGCACCAAGTTCCGTTCCGAGTGCAAGTAGTGCACCAGCAGCAAACTGACAAAAGAAAATGAATTACAAAGATGGTACGTTTGAATCGTCAGACGTACCATTTTATTCCTAAGTAAAGAGAATAAAGGATGATAAAACTATGCAGGAAACAGGTACGCGAATTAATAAATATATGAGTCAGTGTGGCTACTGCTCCAGAAGAGAAGCTGATCGGCTGATTGAAAAAGGGAAAGTATGGATTAACGGTACTTTGGCAACAATGGGAACAAAAGTGATGCCCGGCGATACGGTAATGGTTCATCATACAACAATTACTCCTTGCCAAAAAGAATATCTTCTTGCATTTCACAAGCCTGCCGGTATTGTGTGCACGACAAGCAAAATAGATAAGAATAATGTAATTGATTACTTGAATTTCCCGGAGCGGATTTATCCGGTAGGAAGACTTGATAAAGAATCTACCGGTTTATTGCTTCTTACCAATAACGGACAATTGATGGACGATGTTTTACGGGGAAGCAATTATCACGAAAAAGAGTATATTGTTCATGTAAATAAACCAATTACGGATTCTGTATTGCAGGCAATGGCGCAGGGGGTACCGATTTTAGATACAATAACCAGACCATGCAAGATACGCCGAATGGGAAAAGACTGCTTCTACATTACATTAACGCAGGGATTAAACCGTCAAATTCGTCGAATGTGTGAATATTTTGACTATCGTGTCACCAGTTTAAAAAGAATCCGGATTATGAATATTGAACTTGGTTCGCTCCCTGTCGGTAAATGGCGTGAGCTGACACCATCCGAAATAAAAACATTGAAAAATCTGGCACAGAATAAAGGAGAAGCAGAATAATGGAAAATGTATCCCGCATGAAAGAATTAATTTCACGTTTGAACCAAGCTGCCAAAGTATATTATCAGGGGCAGGGTGAAGTGATGTCAAATTTTGAATATGATAAACTTTATGATGAGCTGCTTGCATTGGAAAAAGAAACAGGCATTACAATGAATAACAGCCCAACCATTCATGTCGGATATGAAACCATTAGTGAACTTCCAAAAGAGCAGCATGTTCAGCCAATGCTTTCTCTGAATAAAACAAAAGAACCGGCGGATTTGGTTGCATGGCTTGGAAACGAGCAAGGTCTTTTGTCAATGAAATTAGATGGTCTGAGTATTATTTTGACTTATGAAAACGGTGAATTAGTAAAAGCATTGACACGTGGAAATGGTGAAATTGGAGAAGTCATCACGAATAATGCAAAAACGTTTGTAAATATACCGGGACGTATTCAGTATACCGGCACTTTAATTGTTCGTGGTGAAGCTTTGATTCGATATTCCGATTTTGAAGAATTAAATAAGCAGGAAAATGTAGAAGAACAGTATAAAAATCCGCGAAATCTCTGCAGTGGAAGCGTACGACAGTTAAATAACGAGATTACGGCAAAACGCCGTGTGCATTTCTACGCCTATAATATTATTTCGATTGGAGATGAAATTTCATTCACAAAGAAGAAAGAGGGGCTTTCTTGGCTTGTGAAACAGGGCTTTGAAGTGGCACCTTACCGTGAAGTTTCTGCTTCAAACATAGAAGACATGATAACTTATTTTTCAAATTATGTAAAGCAGTCCGACTTGCCAAGTGATGGTTTGGTATTGACTTTTGATGATGTTGCCTATAGTGCTACACTTGGACGTACAGCTAAATTTCCTCATGATTCGATTGCATTTAAATGGCAGGATGAACTGGCAGAAACGACGCTTCGGGAAATTGAATGGAGTGCTTCACGTACTGGCTTGATTAACCCGGTTGCCGTTTTTGATGCTGTTGAATTAGAAGGAACCACCGTTTCCCGTGCCAGTGTTCATAATGTAAGCATTTTGAAAGAACTGAAATTGGGACTTGGTGATAAAATATTAGTCTATAAGGCCAATATGATTATTCCTCAGATACAGGAAAACAAAACACAGAGCGGAACGTGCGTAATTCCTGATAAATGTCCGGTCTGCGGTGCGTCTACAACATTAGAGCAGGAACACGGTTCTGTCTTTTTGCTCTGTCCCAATAAAGAGTGTTATGCAAAGAAAATAAAACTGCTGACACATTTTGTAAGTCGTAATGCTATGAACATCGACGGCTTATCAGAATCCACACTTGAAAAATTTGTAGCAGATGGCATGATTCATTCATTGACAGACATTTTTTATTTAGAAAAATATCAGGATAAAATTGTTGAGATGGAAGGGTTTGGTGAAAAATCCTACGACAATCTCATTGAGTCTATTGAAAAGGCAAAACAAATACCTCTTGCAAATTTACTATACAGCCTTGGCATTAAAGGCATTGGCTTAAGTATGGCAAAACTTATTGCCGAAAAATATCCGTATCCGATTACAAAGATGCAGGAAATATGGAAGCTTATAAAACTCTGCTCACAACAGTAACACCGGCCCGTTTCAAAGTCGGACAGATGATTGGAGCAACCGGCCTTCTGCTTGGTGTTGCACTTGCAATGTATAGAAGAGTTGATGCAGATAAGAAAGATAATGGAATTCAGGCTGTCTATGGGCCAAAAGCAGATGTATTAAAATCAG
>OHEX01001001.1_pt1 | contig 11229 bp, 9 predicted proteins | sample 1567361 | NCBI WGS metagenome assembly OHEX01 (sample SAMEA3879585, study PRJEB24766) | human gut metagenome | biome: human-associated habitat; feature: feces | place: USA | collected 1985/1987 | reverse complement strand
AGGGTAATATCCACATTTTCAGTTTTAGAGTATATAATGTGCTCATGATTTTATACTAAGAGAAAGAAATTCTGTTCATGATTCCTGTAACAAGAGTAACAAATGTAAATCTAACTCATTATCAACACGCTAATTATTTCTGTGTAAGTTCTGAGATCAACACTGAATTTATTATGTAAATTTACTAAAATGTTTGCATGAAAGGTTTAGCTCCACACACGCTGCAAGTTTTTGAAGCTGTTTCTAAGTTGGACTGCATCAAATCCTATCTCTTGGTAGGTGGCACTGCCTTGTCATTGCAAATGGGAACTCGGCAAAGTGAAGACTTGGACTTTATGAAATGGCGTACCTCTAAAACAGAGAAAATGGAAGTGGCATGGTATCAGATAGAGAAACAATAGTGAAACAACAGCTATATATTAGGAGTAAATCAACCAAGAGCAACAGATTTATATCTGGAGGGTCTGCAAACAAAAAAGGCTGTATTCCGTTAGGAATCAGCCTTTTAGTTTGTGGACCAGCCTGGGCTTGAACCAGGGACCTCCAGATTATGAGTCTGTTGCTCTAACCAACTGAGCTACAAGTCCGTGCCACAATTTCCTGTTAGCAGGTGCAAAAGTAGTATATTCCCTTGAAACTTGCAAGATTTATCGCCCAAATTTTGATAAAAAGATTTAATTCCCTTATTCGTAAGGATATAAATTGTATTTTTGTGCACCATTAATTAATTTTGCTAAGCCGTATGGCACAAAAAAAACAGGAAACAGCCCTAACAGGGCTTTCGGACAAAGAAGTCCTTATCAGTAGAGAGAAGTATGGGAATAACCTCTTGACACCTCCCAAACGTCCTTCCATGTGGAAACTTTATCTGGAAAAGTTCCGCGACCCGGTTATACGTATTCTTTTAGTCGCAGCATTCTTTTCCTTAGTGATTGCCATTATTGAAAATGAGTATGCGGAAACAATCGGCATTTTCTTTGCTATTTTTCTGGCAACCGGTATCGGATTCTACTTTGAATACGATGCGAATAAGAAGTTTGACTTACTGAACGCTGTAGGCGAAGAAACACCAGTTACAGTAATCAGAAATGGGAAAGTACGGGAAATTCCCCGTAAGGAGATTGTAGTAGGTGATATCGTAGTTCTGAATACCGGTGAGGAGATTCCTGCCGACGGAATCTTGCTGGAAGCTATTTCCCTGCAAGTGAATGAATCCAACTTGACAGGAGAATTAATGGTCAATAAAACCATCCATGAAGAACTATTTGATGAAGAAGCCACTTATCCCAGCAATGAAGTGATGCGTGGCACCACAGTGGTTGACGGACATGGAATAATGAAGGTAGAACGTGTGGGTGATTCCACCGAAATAGGTAAGGTAGCACGTCAGGCCACCGAACAAAGTGAAGAAGAGACTCCATTGAATATCCAATTGACAAAATTGGCGGGTTTCATCGGAAAAATAGGTTTTACTATTGCCACACTTACCTTTATCGTTTTCACAGCTAAAGACCTTTACTCCTACCTCAGCGTAAATGAAATAACAGACTGGCATGGGTGGATAGCAATAGCCCGCATTGTATTGAAATATTTCATGATGGCTGTCACTTTAATTGTAGTAGCCGTTCCTGAAGGCTTACCGATGAGTGTTACCTTAAGTCTTGCACTAAATATGCGCCGTATGCTGAAAACCAATAATCTGGTACGTAAAATGCATGCTTGTGAAACAATGGGGGCCATTACTGTGATCTGCACCGACAAAACAGGTACATTGACACAAAACCTGATGCAAGTACATGAAGCGAAACTTGATGCCACCAAAGCAGATTTAATAGCTGAAGGGATCAGTGCCAACTCCACAGCTTTCCTTGAAGAAACAGGAGAAAACAAGAAACCATCCGGAGTAGGTAATCCTACTGAAATAGCCTTATTGCTTTGGCTGAATGAACAGGGCAAGAACTATTTGGAATTACGTGAAAATGCAAAAGTTATCAATCAACTTACTTTCTCTACAGAACGTAAGTATATGGCTACATTAGTAGATTCACCTATCCAGCAAAAAAAGGTACTCTATATAAAAGGAGCTCCCGAAATTGTAATGAGAAAATGCAACCTCTCTTCCGAGGAACAGGCTCATTACAATGCCGATCTGCTGGCCTATCAGAACAAGGCAATGCGTACTTTAGGATTAGCTTATAAATTTATCCCTGAAGACTCCGGTAACGATTGTGCCGAACTAGTCAATGAAGGGAATATGATTTTCCTAGGTATCGTAGCTATCAGCGACCCTATTCGTCCGGATGTACCGGAAGCCGTACAGAAATGTCAGTCGGCAGGTATCGGTGTGAAAATTGTTACAGGCGACACTCCGGGAACAGCTACCGAAATTGCCCGCCAAATAGGGCTATGGAAACCTGAAGATACAGACCGGAACCGCATAACAGGGATAGAGTTTGCTGCATTAAGCGATGAAGAAGCTCTGGACCGCGTACTTGACTTGAAAGTAATGAGTCGTGCGCGTCCTATGGACAAGCAACGTCTGGTCCAACTGTTACAGCAAAAAGGAGCCGTAGTAGCAGTAACCGGAGACGGAACAAACGATGCTCCTGCACTGAATCACGCTCAAGTAGGTCTTTCTATGGGAACCGGTACGTCAGTAGCCAAGGAAGCAAGTGACATAACCCTATTGGATGACTCGTTCCACAGTATTGCTACCGCAGTAATGTGGGGACGCTCTCTTTACAAAAACATTCAGCGTTTCATCGTATTCCAGCTGACTATCAACGTAGTCGCATTAGCCAGTGTTTTATTAGGGGCTTTCTTTGGTACAGAACTACCACTAACCGTAACACAAATGCTTTGGGTAAATCTTATTATGGACACTTTTGCCGCCATGGCCTTAGCATCTATTCCCCCCAGTGCAGACGTCATGAATGAAAAGCCACGCAAGACCGATGATTTCATCATCACTAAAGCCATGCGTAAAAATATACTAGGTGTAGGCTTCTGCTTCCTTGCCATACTGATGACATTAATTGTCATTATCAAACAGATGCCAGCAGATTTAGTAGGACAAGCTTTGACGCAATTCTTCACGATCTTCGTGATGCTGCAATTCTGGAATCTATTTAATGCCAGTGTTTTCGGAACCAACCATTCTGTATTCAAGGATTCCCGTCATGCATTAGGCATGCTAAGTGTGGCTATCATTATTTTAGTCGGACAAATTCTGATTGTCGAGTTCGGAGGTAAAGTGTTCCGTACCGAACCTATGAATTTCATGACTTGGGTTTATATTATCGCAGGAACGTCATTCGTATTGTGGATTGGTGAAATCTACCGTTGGATAAAACGAATACAGAAAAAAGACTAAGAAAGAGAATAAAGCACATAAAGAGTTATGGACAGTAAGATTAAAAATGTCGTTTTTGATTTAGGAGGAGTATTAATAAATCTGGATTTTGACAATTGCCTGAATGCTTTTCGTAAAGCAGGATTTCAAGATATAGAGAAACAGGCATGCCAGTTCAGGGGAAAAGGTTTCTTTTCCCAATTTGAATTGGGTGAAATCAGCCCGGAAGAATTCCGGGAAGCCATTCGTAAGGAGGTCAGCGAAGCCCTGTCCGACCATGAAATTGATGATATGTGGAACCTGATGCTACTTGATATTCCTCGTGAAAAGCTGGACTTATTGCTAAAGTTACGCGAACATTATATGGTTTACCTGCTTAGTAATACCAACCGGATACATTGGGATTATGCCTGTGAGCAAATGTTCTGTTATCGGGGATTCCGTGTAAATGACTTTTTTGAAGATATTTTTCTGTCTTTTGAAATGCACAAGGCCAAACCGGAAAAAGACATTTATGAGCAAATGATGAAAGAAGCAAACATCTTGCCCGAAGAAACGTTTTTTATAGATGACTCGGCAATCAATTGCCAGGCAGCAATATCGCTTGGCATACAGTCCTATCATTACCATATTGGAGAAGATTTAAGTTCACTTTTTGAATAATGAAAATAATATCAGATATAAACCATCAAACATTGCCTCCTTCAGTTGCCACTATCGGCTTCTTCGATGGAGTGCATCGCGGACACCGCTTTCTTATTAATCAAGTAAAAGAGGTCGCTGCCAAGGATGGGTTATATTCTGCATTGATCACTTTTCCTGTACATCCCAGACAAGTGATACAAACCGCTTATCGTCCGCAATTACTTTCTTCACCAACAGAGAAACTCGAATTATTGGAAACGATGCAAGTAGATTACTGCTTTCTTCTCCCTTTTACACAGGAACTTTCACTGTTTTCGGCTCGAGAGTTTATGCAGTTGCTACGTAACAAGTTCAATATCCATACATTAGTTATAGGCTACGACCATCGTTTCGGTCACAACCGCAGTGAAAATTTTGAAGATTATTGCCGTTATGGTGAGGAACTGAACATATATATAGTACGCGCGCGAGCTTACACAGACAAAGAGGGCAAAATCAGCTCTTCAGTCATCCGCCAACTATTAAAAGAAGGTGAAGTAAGTCAGGCTGCCAAATTCCTGGGGTATAACTACTATCTGGATGGAACAGTGGTAGATGGCTACAAAGTAGGCAGAAAAATAGGATTCCCTACAGCTAACCTGCAAGTGGATTGTAGCGACAAGTTAATTCCCTCGGAAGGAGTTTATGCAGTATATGTATATGTGGAAGGAAAAAAATGGGCAGGAATGTTGAACATAGGACACCGCCCTACTATCAATAACGGCAACAATTTAAGTATTGAAGTGAACATCCTCAATTTTTCGGAGAATATCTACCACAAAGAAATGCGCATTGAGTTCGTAAAGTATCTTCGCCCTGAAGAAAAATATGACACTATAGATGCACTCATTGCCCAAATGCATAAAGACCGGGAAAAAACGGCCAAAATTCTTCTCTAAATACAAGGGAGCATTGTACAGCCTTCCCCTTTTCAAACTACTCTTTCTACACATCTTCGTTTACAGTCAGTTTTGCCTGCTCGAAAACAGTTCATTCTATGTAATTCGGGCAGACAAAATCGCCCCTGCCAGTGAACGCAAACGCTATCGGAAGAATTAACTCACCGATACCAGTCACTTCTTGCATAAAATCTGTTTCTTCATACACTTCCATCCTACAAAGCACGAAAAAAGATATATTTTTATCGTTTTTCGATATTTTTTTTCGTTTTTCTTTTGTAGTATCAAAATAAGATATACATTTGCATATCGATAAACGATAAATGAATATCGAGAAACAAGAAAGAATAAACACAAACATTAAAACACGAAGTAAAAATGAAAAAGTCAGTATTAAAATCAGTTTTAGCAGCAGCAATTGCAGTAGTAATGATGAGTTGTACAACAACAGCAAACGCACAAACAAGAAACACAAAGTACATCTACGGTCAGAATGACACAAACACAACCGTGTACACACTGAATGAAGACGGCAAAACATTGACACGCAAACTGAAGTATGAGTACAAACACGATGAAAATGGTCAGGTAATTGAGAAAAAAGCTTATCGCTGGGATGCTTACCGGGAACTGTGGAAGCCGGCCTATCTGCTTACCGTAACTCCCGGAGTCTATGAAATCAAACTCAACTACGCTGAATGGAACGCCAAAGAGAGCACTTTCAACCATAACAAACAAGAAAGTATTTACCGTGAAGGCAACAACGCAAACTTGTTGGCCGACACACAAAACAAAAAGTAATGGAAACTTTGAATGAAACACAAACCCAAAATAAGAATGCGACCAGCCTGTGGCAAACCATAGGAATGTACATAGGAATGATGGTCGGATTTTTATATCCGCAAATAGGATTAGGCTTGGGTATGCTTTTGGGAATAGCTTTAGGAAGACTGGTCCTGACCAAGATTCCTGTCAACACCCCACTGGCCCAAAGAGCACAACAAAAAAGCGCAATTATCCTTATTTTAGCATTTCTTATCCTATTCATGAACCATTGGTACGTTCCATGCAAACATGCCATTGCTCACTTGATGAACTAAAAACAAATCAACCAAATTTAAAAGACAACCAGATGAAAACAACCATGATTTTGATCGCACCAAGGAGAAACCCAAGGATGCTTACTTAAAGAAACAGATACCCTCAGGACGGATGCGGAAGTCCGTCCTACCCCTTAATTCAAATCCATTTTAAACCAATAAACATTCTATTATGGGACGCGCAATTAAATTAGTACTTTATTACTTCGCTTATCAGTTAGCTTTCACCTTCCTGGTAGGACTTCCGGCGGGAATTATTAAAGTGATGAACGAAATTTCAGAAAATGATAATCTGGCTTATGCCGTAGGTAAGAATACAGCCTCTATGACAGGACTCGTTATGGTACTGGCAGGAATAGCCATGATCTGGCACCTGATCTACTTTAAATACGTTCAATTCAACAAGACAAGCTGGACTGAAGTACCTGCAAAAACCATTTTATTGAGTATTCCCTTCATTATAGCAGCCATGTTCATCTGCAATGTAGCCAGCGAATTCATAGAACTGCCCAACCTAGTGGAAGACACATTCATAGGAATGAGCCGCAATGTATTCGGCATCATCGCCATTGCCGTCATGGCACCTCTGGTAGAAGAGTTGCTGTTCCGTGGAGCCATTGAAGGGCATTTCCTGCAAACCGGAAAAAGACCCGGTATGGCAATCCTCCTGTCAGCACTCATTTTCGGTCTCATCCATGTCAATCCGGCGCAAGTACCTTTCGCCTTCTGTCTGGGATTGGTATTCGGATGGCTTTATTACCGCACAGGAAGCATTATACCGGGAATGATAGGGCATTTTCTAAATAACTCCCTGGCTACCATTGCCATGGCTACATCAACCCAAGAAGAGTTGAATGAAAAAACGGTTGATATGATTGGCGCCACACCTACTTACATCCTTTTGGCAGCCGCCATAATCATCCTAGTCGGCATGTATTTCTATCTGAACAAACATTTGCCACAGCCGGGAACACCCTCTGAAATTACTAACACACAAGCATAAATGTAACAATGAAAACAAAACTCAACCTCTTTTGCGTCTGCGTACTTATCGCCTTGCTCCTTTCCACCTCAACGACAGTGAGCATCATGTTCCATTCTTTCACAAGTGCCTTTAAAGCCGGATACGAAAGTGTAGAAAAAGGAAAGGATATCCACATTTCCGATTATAAGATGATTTGCACCCTTCCTACCGATCTACTTGAAAAGACAGGAAGTGTAACCAATGTCAGGACAGGAGAACAGGCATCTATCATACCGATTATAAGCATGGTAGAGGCGCCAACGAAAGAAAATGATACCTTCCATGCACTAAACAGGATTGCCTCATTCATTTCGGTGATAGCGGGAATTTTCTGCCTGTTGCAGTTCTTTTATTTGATCAGAAATATCAATCGCGGTGATATCTTCAGCTGGAAGAATGTGAAGTTTCTGCGCAAGTTAGGATGGGCATTGATACTTTTGTTTATCTGCACGCTGGCTACCATCGTGATTGGAAATTATGAAGCTTCGCAAGTGTTGCAACTCAACAGATGCGAGTTCTCCTATACCTTTGCTTTTTCCGATGCGACTCTCATTCTGGGATTCATTTCATTGCTGGTAGCCGAAGTATTTGCCATCGGACTGAAGATGAAAGAAGAACAAGATTTAACCATTTAAAAAAACAGAGCAGACTATGAACAAGTTCAGAATATTAGGTGTCATAGCCATTATAGCCATCATTGCAAACTTCTTTGGAGGATTGGATGAAAATTGGAGAGATTTCAAGAAAGGATTTGAAGATGGACATAACAGTGCAATGGAAATATATGAGCCTGGACGCCACATTATACCCCATCATGCAACCTCAGTCAAACTGAATGTAGAGCCGTTACCTGAAACTACTGTCGATTCACTGAGCAACAACCGCGTGGACTGGACACTCCCCTACACAGTGACTGAAATAGAAACGTATGCCAAGCCATCGGCCTGGCACATCCTTGTCATGGGACTTGCCATACCCGGAATATTCCTTTTTCTCATCGGTTTCTGCTCATTGATCCGGTTGCTCATTTCCATCTCACGCCGCGAAGTATTTACATCTGCCAATGTACGGCGCCTCCGTTGGTTTGCATACACCAGTGCAAGCTTGGAAATCCTCATAGCTGTTGACGAATGGATTGTAGGAAACGCAGCAGTTGAGCAAATCAGTCTGCCGGGCTACAAAATCATCAGCTACGCCGGTTATTCTCCCGACTGGGTAGCTGTGATAATTCCCATTCTTTTTGCCGAGATATTTGCTATCGGGGCAAAAATGAAAGAAGAACAGGATTTAACCATTTAAGAAAAATGCCATGAAAGAAAAAAATACTTTCCCCTCAAAAAGAAAAAGCATCTTTTATTTGATACTTTGCCTGATAGCTACTCTGTTTGTAAGTTCATTCATCTATTTCCTTGTGTTACATCCATTGTTGGACAACAAAATAGTGAGGATATCGATCAACATTGGATGGACTTGCTTCTGTCTGTATGCCTTTAAGAAACTGACGCAACGCCACACCCTTTGGTGGCGCGCAGTAGATGAGAACCCGAATAAACCCAAAATGAATTGATCTATGCCAATTATAGTAAATTTAGACGTAATGATGGCGAAACGAAAAATTTCGCTGGGAGATTTAGCCGAGAAGATAGACCTGACTCCTGCTAACCTTTCCATATTGAAAACCGGGAAAGCGAAAGCCATCCGTTTCTCTACCCTTGAGGCTATTTGCAGGGAACTAAATTGCCAGCCCGGAGATATTTTAGAATATAGAGAAGAAGGTGAATAATATAAACAGCCACATATACAAACACTCTGATACCATAAAATTCTCATATCTTTAATCCGGATACTCTGACCGATAAAGCATTTCAATTGCCATACCGGCAGAGTATTTTCACCTTATACCTAAAATTTTCTTATCACTTCCCGACACGCTTTAGCCAATATTCCCTAAAAATACACTACTGATAAAAACAAATATTGCATAAGCACCATATAATCCCATGATTATCCGTATCTTTGCAGCGAATTAGATATTTGAAAATAAATGAAGACATTTGAAGAGTTAGGCGTTTCCCCGGAAATACTAAAAGCGATTAAAGAAATGGGATATGAGAATCCCATGCCGGTACAAGAAGAAGTAATACCGTATTTATTGGGAAACGGCAACGATGTAGTAGCCCTAGCACAAACAGGGACTGGAAAAACAGCCGCATTTGGTCTGCCGCTTATCCAAAAAGTTGACGTAAAACACCGTGCACCTCAAGCACTAATTTTATGCCCCACACGCGAATTGTGCTTGCAGATTGCAGGCGATCTGAACGATTACTCCAAGTACATTGACGGGCTGAAAATCCTTCCCGTATATGGTGGTTCATCCATCGAAAGCCAAATACGCATGTTGAAAACAGGCGTACATATTATTGTGGCTACTCCCGGACGACTGATTGATCTAATAGAAAGAAAGGTTGCCAAACTAGAAACAATTACAGATGTAGTAATGGACGAAGCCGATGAAATGCTGAATATGGGATTTACTGATAGCATAAATGCTATCCTTGAAAAAGTTCCTGAAGATCGGAATACCTTGATGTTCTCGGCTACCATGAGTCCGGAAATCTCACGCATCGCCAAAAAATATCTGCATGACGCAAAAGAAATCACTATCGGTACCAAAAATGAGGGCAGTAAAAACGTCAATCACATAGCCTATTTAGTACACGCTAAAGACAAATATGCCGCATTGAAACGTATCGCGGATTATTATCCACAGATTTATGGCATCATTTTCTGTCGTACCCGTAAAGAAACTCAGGAAATTGCAGATAAATTAATACAAGACGGTTATAACGCAGACTCTTTGCACGGTGAGCTCTCACAAGCCCAGCGCGACTTAGTGATGCAAAAATTCCGCCAACGCCATTTACAGCTTTTAGTTGCTACCGACGTAGCAGCCCGTGGCCTAGATGTAAATGACCTTACTCATGTCATTAATTATGGCTTGCCCGATGATATAGAAAGCTATACTCATCGTAGTGGTCGTACAGGACGTGCCGGAAAAACAGGTATTTCTATTGCCATCATCAACCTGCGCGAAAAAGGAAAGATGCGTGAGATAGAACGAATCATCAACAAAAAATTTATCATGGGTGAGATGCCCAGTGGTAAACAAATTTGCGAGCAGCAATTGATTAAATTGATAGATGACATAGAAAAGGTAAAAGTAAACGATGAAGAAATTGAATCCTTCCTACCCGGAATCTATCGTAAACTGGAATGGCTTTCAAAGGAAGATCTGATAAAGCGCGTGGTGTCAATGGAATTTAACCGCTTCTTGGAATACTATAGTAACGCTCCGGAAATAGAAATTCCCAGCACAAATGACCGTCGCAGCGAACGTGGCTCCAAAGAACGCAAGGATCATGGCAGTGCTCGTGAAAAGACAGAGCGTAAAGCAGAAAAAGGATACACCCGTCTATTCCTGAATGTAGGAAAGACAGACGGTTTCTATGCCAACCAAATCATAGAACTGATTAACCGCAACATGAAGAAGCAACGTACTACCATCGGACGAATAGACCTGATGCAGAATTTCTCTTTCTTCGAAGTAGCAGAAAATCAGGCACAGGACGTGATTAAAGCATTGAACAAGGTTAATCTGAATGGCGGCCGGAAAATTGTAGTAGAAGTTGCCGGTGACAATAATGGCAAAAACGACAATGGCGAACGCAGAAGCAGTGCAGCAAGGAATGCTTCATTCGGCAAAAAAAGTGACAGGTCCAATAAAAAAACGACCTCAAAAGAAGGAAGACCCAGCCGTGCGGAACGTGGCTACATTGAAGAACGTGGTCCCAAAACGAAAGACGACTGGAAACAATTCTTTAACAGCGATAACAATAAGAAAAAGAAATCCAAGAAATGAGGAAGCCAACTTCATGAAAGAGAATTGGACATAGTAGAAATATGCAAATAACATCCACTTCTCTCGAATAATAGCGGAGCAGGCAGAATTGAAACAACCTGTCATTTCAAGGACATTCCGCAAATAACACGATAAATCCAACTGACTTATAATGAATCAGTTGGATTTATCGTGTTATTCAAAAAAAGATTTACCGAGGGATATTCAGTAAATGTCTCTAAAAAATAAGATGGCATATGAAGATGATAGGG
>OHEX01000994.1_pt1 | contig 11267 bp, 8 predicted proteins | sample 1567361 | NCBI WGS metagenome assembly OHEX01 (sample SAMEA3879585, study PRJEB24766) | human gut metagenome | biome: human-associated habitat; feature: feces | place: USA | collected 1985/1987 | reverse complement strand
GGGGAGGCCTTGGCATTCCGTAAAGCCTCGCCTCTTCGCCAGAGGCTCCCCTCGGCAGGGGAGCTGTCGAGCGCCAGCGAGACTGAGAGGTTGTCTACTCATTACACTATAATCTTATCACAGGAATTGTCCGTTGGGAAGAAACAGATGGGAGAGAAATGGGCCGATTTTTGGTTTTTTCTCGTGAAAAGTGCTAAAATCCAGCTTAAATTTTCGTCGTTTTGACGGCAAAAGTCGTACTTTCGCCCCATTTTCGCCTGCCTTGCTGACCGAAACGCCGTCATTGACGAAATTTGTGAAAACGTGTATCATGGGGAACAGCATCGCATTTTTCAACTTTTGTCTTTTAAGGAGGTCCATGCCATGCGTCCTCTCATCATCGCCCATCGCGGCGCGTCCCATCTGGCCCCCGAAAACACGCTGACCGCGTTCCGGCTGGCAAAGACGCTGGGTGCGGACGGCTTCGAGTGTGACGTTCAAATCACTAGGGACCGTCATCTCGTGGTGGCCCACGACTACCTCACCGACCTCAAGACCGGCGTCCACGGCAACATCCCGGATATGGACTTCGACGACCTGCGTCAGCTGGATTTCGGAAAATGGAAAAGCCCGGAGTTCGCGGGCGAAAAGATCCCCACCCTCGAAGAGGTTCTGGAAGCCGCGCAGGACTTCAGGATGGTACATATTGAGTTGAAGCCCTACTTGGACCGGGACGAAGAGATCGTGGACCGGGTCATCGACGCCGTCCTTGACGCCGGGCTGGAAGAAAAGGCCGTGCTCACCTCCTTCGAGTACGGCGCCCTCCGCCGGGTGAAGGAGCGGATGCCCCAGATGGCCACCTGCGCCATGACCCTCAGCCCCGAATCCCAGCTCAGCCAGCCGGCCACCTTCTGGGAGAAGCTGGGCCTCAAGAAGACCGACCCTCTCGTGGAGAAGCTTTCCAGCCCCCAGGCCCTCAGCGAAGCGGCCGCTCTGCTGGAAGACCCCAGCAGTCTGGACGAAGAGAACAGCGTCCTCATCTACTACCTGAAAGACCGTCTCGATTTTCTCTACTCCATCTTCCCCGGCATGAACCTGGCCGAAATTCTGCAGCAGTATTATTATCAGACGGATTTTGTGAACTATGTGGCCCAGTTCGGCTTCCCGGTGGATTACGTCGGGCCGGAGTACCACGCCTTTTTCCGGGACAAAGATCTTGTCCCCAACGCCCACGCCCACGGCTTCAAGGTCGCGCCCTGGCCGGTGGGCGTGGACAGCCGGGACGACCTGCGCCAGCTGTTCCGGCTGGACCCGGAGCTTGTGGTCACGAATAAGCCCGAGGTGGCCGTTTCCATCCTCACCGGGCTGGGCCAGTGGGACGAATCATCCAAAGAGGGTTGACAGCCCTCTTTTTTTGGAGCATAATAGTCCTGTATCGAACAGTTTTATGTGAAACAGTTCGGCGTTCGAACATTCACAGCAAAAGCCAAACCAGAAGGATGATACTATGAACCAAGCCTTTGAACCCGCCTGCACCCCCATCGCGCCGCCGTGGGAGGCGCCGCAGGTCATCCCGGCCCAGCTGCGCCGGGTGAACAACCTTATTTTCCGCAAGATAGGCCAGATTGCCCGCACCAATGGCGTGGAGGCTGTGACTCCCATGCACGGCTGGATCATGGAGTATCTTTACCGGCACTCTGAGACCCCGGTGTTCCAGCGGGACATCGAGCGGGAGTTCTCCATCACCCGTTCCACTGTCACCAACATCCTGCAGCTCATGGAGCGCAAGGGCTACATCACCCGCCGGAGCGTGGAGCAGGACGCCCGCCTCAAGCAGCTGGTCCTCACCGAAAAAGGCCGTCAGTTCCACGAGGACACCATGCGGGCCTTCCACCAGACCGATGAATATGTGGCCGGTCTGCTCACCGAAGAAGAGAACACCGAGCTGCTGCGGCTGCTGAATAAGTTGTATCTCGGCCTAAAGTGAAACAAATATGAACTTTTTCCGAAACTTTGGAAAAAGCATTGACTTTAATATTGTTTTGTATAAAATTGTTCCGTACCAAACAATTTATCAAAGGAGGCTCAAAGTATGATAAAGAAGCTTGCTTCCCATCTGGGCGAATACAGACGCGCCGCTATCCTGACGCCGATGTTTTCCGCACTGGAAGCAGTCATGGACATCCTGCTGCCCACCATCATGGCGTTCATCATCGACCTTGGCATTGAAAAGGGCGATATGAACGCCATCGTCAAATACGGCCTGCTCACCTTCGCAGTGGCGGCCATTGCTCTGCTGCTGGGCGTTCTGGCCGGCAAGTACGCCGCCGAGGCGTCCACCGGCTTTGCCGGCAACCTGCGTGACGCGATGTATGAGAACATCCAGCACTACTCCTTCTCCAACATCGACAAATTCTCCACCGCCGGCCTCGTCACCCGTATGACCACCGACGTGACCAACCTGCAGAACGCCTTCCAGATGATGGAGCGCATGTGTGTGCGCGCCCCGGTCCATCTGGTGTTCGCACTCATCATGGCGCTCAGCATCGGCGGCCCTCTGGCCCTCATCTTCGTGGTGGCCATCGCCTTCCTGCTGGCCGTGCTGGCAAGCATCATGGTCCCCACCTTCAAAATTTTTGACCGTGTTTTCAAGAATTACGACAACCTGAACTCCTCCGTGCAGGAGAACGTCTCCGCTATCCGCGTGGTCAAGAGCTTCGTCCGCGAGGGCTTCGAGAACGAGAAGTACACCAAAGCCTGCGAGGGTCTGTATCAGCAGTTCGTCAACGCAGAGAGCCGTCTGAGCTTCAACAACCCCGCCATGCTGACGGCTATTTACGGCTGCAACATTGCCCTGAGCTGGTTCGGCGCAAAGTACATCCTGCACGGCGCGCTGACCACCGGCCAGCTGAATGCTCTGTTCGGCTACATCATGAACATCCTGATGGCTCTGATGATGCTGAGCATGGCTTTCGTCATGATCTCCATGTCCGCTGCTTCCGCAAAGCGTATCGTGGAAGTCCTGGACGAGAAGACCGACCTTCCCCCCGCCAAGGCTCCCGTGCAGGAAGTCAAGGACGGCAGCATCCGCTTCGACCACGTCACCTTCAAGTACAAGCACGGTTCCGGCCAGCCTGTCCTGAACGACATCACCTTTGACATCAAGCCCGGCGAGACACTGGGCATCATCGGCGGCACCGGCAGCGCAAAGTCCAGTCTGGTGCAGCTCATCCCCCGCCTGTACGACGCCGAGACCGGCACCGTCAGCGTGGGCGGCGTGGATGTCCGGGATTATAACCTCGACGTCCTCCGCCATGAGGTCTCCATGGTGCTCCAGAAGAACGTCCTGTTCTCCGGCACCATCCTCGACAACCTCCGCTGGGGCAATGAGAACGCCAGCGAGGAAGAGTGCATCCGTGTGGCGAAGCTGGCCTGCGCCGATGAGTTCATCGAGCGCTTCCCGGACAAGTACAACACCTGGATCGAGCAGGGCGGCTCCAACGTGTCCGGCGGCCAGAAACAGCGTCTGACCATCGCCCGCGCCCTGCTGCGCAAGCCGAAGGTCCTCATCCTCGACGACTCCACCAGTGCCGTGGATACCGCCACCGACGCAAAGATCCGGAAGGCGTTCCGGGAGGAGATCCCCGGCACCACCAAGATCATCATTGCACAGCGCATTTCCTCGGTGCAGGATGCCGACCGCATCCTCGTGCTGGACAACGGCCAGATCAACGGCCTCGGCACCCACGAGGAACTGCTGAAGAACAACGCGATCTATCAGGAAGTCTACAACAGCCAGACTCAGGGCGGCGGCGACTTCGACAAGCAGGGAGGTGAGCAGTAATGGCAGAACAGAAAGCAAAAGTCGTCCATGGCCCCGGCCCCCGCGGCATGGGAGGCCCGCGTCCGAAGGTCGAGAACCCGGGCAAGCTGCTCAAGCGCATCATGGCAGAGGTGTTCCAGCACTATCTGCCTCACTGCATCCTCGTGCTCATCTGCATCGTGGTCAGTGCGCTGGCCAATGTGCAGGCAAGCCTGTTCCTGCAGACCCTTATCGACGACTATATCATCCCCATGACCCAGCAGCAGGACCCCAGCTTTGCACCGCTGGCCGGTGCACTGGTGCGCGTCGGCTGCATCTATGTGGTGGGCATCCTCGCCGCCTGGCTCAACGCCCGCATCATGGTCAACGTCACCCAGGGTACCCTGCGCAACCTGCGCACCCAGCTCTTCACCCACATGGAGAGCCTGCCCATCAGCTACTTTGACACCCATCCGCACGGCGACATCATGTCCGTCTACACCAACGACGTGGATACCCTCCGCCAGATGCTCAGCCAGAGCATCCCGCAGCTGGTGTCCAGCGCCATCACCATCGTGTCCGTGTTCACCAGCATGTGCCTGATGAGCTGGCAGCTCACCGTTGTCACCATGCTGATGGTGGCCCTGATGCTGTTCTGCTCCAAGCAGATCGCAAAAAGTTCTTCCAAGTACTTCATCCAGCAGCAGCGGGATCTGGGCAAGGTGAACGGCTACATCGAAGAGATGATGGAAGGCCAGAAGGTGGTCAAGGTGTTCACCCACGAGCAGCAGACCCTTGCCGGCTTCCGTGCGCTGAACGACCAGCTGAAGGAAAGCGCCAAGCAGGCCAACGCCTTCTCCAACATTATGATGCCGGTCAACGCCCAGCTGGGCAACATCAGCTATGCCATCTGCGCACTGACTGGTGCAGCCATGGCTGTGGGCGGCGTTAGCGGCATGACCCTTGGCACCGTGGTGGCCTTCCTCAGCCTGAACAAGGGCTTCAATATGCCCATCAGTCAGGTGTCCATGCAGGCCAACAGCGTCATCATGGCACTGGCCGGTGCAGAGCGCATCTTCAAGATGATGGACGAGACCAGCGAGACCGACGAAGGCTATGTCACCCTGGTCAACGTCAAGTATGGCAAGGATGACGAGCTGATGGAGACCACCGAGCGCACCGGCATCTGGGCCTGGAAGCATCCCCACCACGACGGCACCACCACCTACCACAAGCTGGCGGGCGACATCACCTTTACCGATGTCGATTTTGGCTATGTGCCGGAAAAGACCGTTCTGCATGGGATCAACCTCTATGGCCGCCCGGGCCAGAAGATCGCCTTTGTCGGCTCCACCGGTGCCGGTAAAACGACCATCACCAACCTGATCAACCGCTTCTACGATATCGCAGACGGCAAGATCCGGTATGATGGCATCAACATCCGCAAGATCAAAAAGGACGACCTGCGCCGCTCTCTGGGCATCGTTCTGCAGGATACCCACCTGTTCACCGGCACGGTCATGGAGAACATCCGCTATGGCCGCCTGGATGCCACCGATGAGGAGTGCATTGCCGCCGCAAAGCTGGCCAATGCCGATGGCTTTGTCAAGCGTCTGCCCGATGGCTACAACACCATGCTGACCAACGACGGTGCAAACCTGTCGCAGGGGCAGCGCCAGCTGCTGGCCATTGCCCGCGCCGCGGTTGCCGATCCCCCGGTGCTGATCCTGGACGAGGCGACCTCCTCCATTGATACCCGCACCGAGGCACTGGTCCAGCGGGGCATGGACGGCCTGATGTATGGCCGCACCAGCTTTGTCATTGCCCACCGTCTGTCTACCGTCCGCAATGCAGACTGCATCGTGGTTCTGGAGCAGGGCCGCATCATCGAGCGCGGCAGCCACGACGAGCTGATCGCCAAGAAGGGCAAGTATTACCAGCTCTACACCGGTAATCTGGCTGAAAATTAAAGAAAATCGTAAAAAACGGAGCCGCTGTACAAAATGATGTGCAGCGGCTCCGTTTATTTTCAATTTGTTCAAATTCCTCACAAAGAAACTCCATTTTTATCCTGTACAATAAGGGTGCAGTCAGGGAGGAACAGAAAAACATCCTCCCAAGATGCCATGCAGGCAATGAAAACCGCGCATCTCCGGCAGAAACCGGGCGGCGCGGCCCCTTTAAAAAACACTGTCCCCTGCTGATGCGAGGCAATAGCCAAGGCAGCGGACAGACTACCAACCATCTCCTGACAGCCGCAAATGTTTGGGAGTTCTCATACACAGCCAGCGCCGCTTTCTCCTCCTTTCCACGGCGCTGGCTGTTTTTGTTTGGTTCCCGCCGCCATCTCAGCGGCAGGGGGCTATCCGATCAGCGCGTTCAGCTCAGATTCCTTTAATCTGGGCAGAGAGGAGACAGGGAGCATCATTTTCTCCATCCGATACAAGACCAGAGCGGGGCTCTGGTCTTTTTTTGCGGCAGAAGCCATAACACTGCGTGTAAAGGCGAGAATCCTGTCCTTTTTGTAGAAAAAGATCAGCTGCACATGGCCGGTGAACAGAGCAAACAGGGCTGTGCGCAGCTCCCGGGAGCCGAAGAGGAGGAGCAGGTCGCTCTCCTCTAAAAAGAGAACGTCTGCCCGGTCAAGAAACTGCAGGGCGGTCTGGCACAGGGCCTCCCGCTGCGGCCAGTAGGGCGCGGCCTGCGCCAGCCGGGGAAGATAACAGCAGAGCGCCCCGGCATCCCGGGCGGCGGCAAGGGCCTCGAGGTGGGCCAGCCGCAGGGGGCTGTCCACCAGCCCGGCGGAGGAAAAGCAGAAGGAAGAGGCTCCCCGGAACGGGGCGGCCTCCAGCTGTTCCGGCCCAAGGGCCAGCCCGGCGGTGTGGGCACGGTAGGGCAGAGCGGTGTCCTCTCCGGTGAACACCACCGGCGTGGGGAAGGCATCCGTGAAGCAGAGCAGGGAACAATCCACACCATCCCCGGCAAGCCGGGCCGCCAGCTTACGGCCAAAGGGGTCTGCTCCCAGCTGGGCCAGCAGAGCCGCCTGCCCGCCCAATGCGGCGTACTGGCGGCAGAAGCCTGCGCCCCAGCCGCCGGTCTGCGCCCGGAATGTCTCCGTCAGCTCCGGAGCCGTGGCGGCGTTCAGCTCCAGCCAGACTTCGCCCAGACACAAAACGGACATGTGCACCCCTCCCTCCGCAAATAAAAATCGGGTTACAGTATACACGATTTGCCCACCGGATGCAACCGATCCGGGGCGAATCCTGACGGAGTGGAAGAGCCCGCGGGCAGGAACAATCCGATTTTACAAAGACCACCTGTTTTTTACCAATGCCTGTTTTTCATTGCCCAAGGTTTACCTAAGATTTGCCTTACCATGGTTTCTCCTCTTTCTCTGAACGGGTACAATAGAACCGTTCCCAAGAAACATTGCAACAGGGCCCGGGAGGGCTCAGGATAAGAGAGGAATTATCGTATGAAAGAACATAAAATGTCCCGCCGCAACTTCCTGAAAGTGGGTGCTGTGGCATCTGCCGCCGGTCTGATGACTGCTGCCCCTGTGGCTGCAAACGCTGCCGCTCCGGCTGCTTCCACCGCAGCTGACGAGGAGAACTGCTTTGGCCTGTTCCAGAATAAGCCCAAGTACATCTTCCTGTTCATCGGCGATGGCATGGGCACTGCCCAGATCCAGTCTGCCCGGTTCTATCAGGGCACTGTCACCAACAACGGCGCCATCACCGAGGCAGAGCTGAGCTTTACCCAGTTCCCGGAAGTGGGCAGTGTGACCACCTACGACAGCACCTCCTTCTGCCCGGACTCCGCTTCCACCGCCACCTCCATCGCTTCCGGCAAAAAGACCGAGAGCGGTGTCATCAATATGTGCCCCTGGACCCGTGATGTGCCCTATGAGACCATTGCAGAGAAGCTCCATAAGCAGAAGGGCTACAAGGTTGGCATTGTTTCCACGGTGAATATTGACCATGCCACCCCTGCTGCCTTCTATGCACACCAGAAGACCCGCAAGAACTACTATCAGATCGGCGTGGAGCTGGCAAACTCCGGCTTTGAGTATTTCGCAGGCGGCGAGTTCCAGAAGGTGAACGGCGATGGCACCGGCCCCAACAACCACGAGGTGGCTGCACAGGCTGGTTACAACGTTGTCACCACCCAGGCCGGTGCTGCTGCCCTGAAGGCCGGGGCAGGCAAGACCCTGATCATTGCCGAGAACCTGGCCGACGGCAAGGCCATGAACTACGCCATGGATGCCGCTCCGGGAGAGTGGCAGCTGACCGACTATGTCCGCAAGGGCATTGAGCTGCTGGACAACAGCAACGGCTTCTTTATGATGGTGGAGTCCGGCAAGATCGACTGGGCCTGCCACGCCAACGATGCCGCTGCCTCCATCCATGATGTGATCGAGATGCACAACGCGGTGCAGGCCGCTGTGGAGTTCTACGCCCAGCATCCCAATGATACCCTGATCCTGGTGACCGCTGACCACGAGACCGGCGGCCTGGGCATTGGCTACAAGACCACCAACTACGATACCTTCCTGACCAACCTGGCCCACCAGAAGATGTCCTACGCAAAGTTCGATTCCACTTATGTGAACAACTACGTGAAGAATCAGACTCCCTTTGAGACCGCTATGCAGGATGTGAAGGCAAACTTCGGCCTGACCCTGCCCACCGACCCCGATGCCGCCAACGCAGGCAAGCTGCTGCTGACCGACTACGAGGTGGAGAACCTGCGCACCGCTTACGAGCGCACCCTCAAGGTTGGCTCTTCCAGCCAGAGCAAGATGAGCCAGCAGGATTATGAGCTGTATGGCACCTACATCCCCTTCAGTATGGCCATCTGCCACACCATCAACCACAAGTCTGGTGTGGATCATACCACCTACGCCCACACCGGTGCCATGGTGAACCTCTACGCCCGTGGTCAGGGTGCAGACAAGTTCCGCGGCGTGTATGACAACACCGAGATCTTCCACAAGCTGGCTGAGCTGACCGATGTGCAGTAAATAACCAGCCCATTTGTACCCCAAAGCCCTCCGGGACGAGACGCACCGGAGGGCTTTTTGTGTAGGTCGGAATTGTGCACCCCCGCCAAAAATCTGCCCCGCGAATTGGGAAAGATGATGGGAGTTGTGGTTGCAATGGGCCGGAAAAAGGCATATAATAAGACCATCAACAGAGTAAGGCCATGCGCGTTAAGTGCCGCATCAACGGGGAGTTGTGCTGCGGACGAAGGTAAGACCCGCGGTGCATGGTCTGCATCCCGCTGCTGCATGGACTTGGGTGCAGACGGGGCCGTCTGCGGCCTCGTCTGGATGTGAACCGTTGAATCACGCCCTCCTTTGTGCGGTTTGTCACAGGGGAGGGCGTTTTGCATTGCCCGCCCCGCGGTTCCCGAAACAGGGGAGGACAATTGATATGAACCATTCCAGAAATTCCGTCCGCAAGCTCACCATGCTGGCCCTGCTCACTGCCATGAGCATCGTGTTTGCCCGGGTGCTGAGCATTTCCACCGGCTTTGTACGGTTCAACCTGGGCAGCCTGCCTACCCTGCTGGCCGCTGTGCTGTTCGGGCCGGTGGAGGGCTTTGCCGTGGGTGCAGTGGCCGATATGATCGGCGGCACCCTTTCCGGCTACGCCATCAATCCGCTGATCACGCTGGGGGCAGGCTCCATCGGCCTGACGGCGGGCCTTCTCTGGCGCGCCCTGCCCAACCTGAGGCTGGGCCTGCGCACCCAGATCAGTGTGTTTGCTGGCCATGCGGTGGGCTCCATTGTCATCAACTCGCTGGCACTCCACCTCTTCTATAACTATCCGTGGAGCGTGCTGGTGACCCGCATTCCCAACGCGCTGGTCCTGGCGGCGGTGAACACCGTGCTGGTGCGCCTGCTGCTGGAAAACAAAACGATCCGAGGCATTGCACAATGAACTATGAAGAAGCGCTGAACTATATCCACGCCGTCCAGTGGGCAGGGCACAAGCCGGGCCTGACCCGCACCCGGACCCTGCTGGCCGCACTGGGAGATCCGCACAAGCAGCTGAGATTCATCCATGTGGCGGGCACCAACGGCAAGGGCAGCACGGCGGCCATGCTGGCCTCCTGCCTGCAGGCGGCGGGTTACCGGGTGGGCCTGTATACTTCGCCCTTTATCAACCGGTTCAACGAGCGCATTCAGGTAAACGGCCAACAGATCCCGGATGAGGCGCTGGTGCGGCTGGTGGAGCGTGTGAAGCCCGCTGCCGATGCCATGACCGATATCCCCACTGAGTTCGAGATCATCACGGCGTTGGGAATGCTCTGGTTCGCTGAGACGAAATGCGACATCGTGGTGCTGGAGGTGGGCCTGGGCGGCACGCTGGATTCCACCAACGTCATCGACCCGCCGGAGTGCGCGGTCATCACGGCGCTGGGCATGGATCATGTAAAGGAGCTGGGCCCCACCCTGGCCGATATCGCGTCGGCCAAGGCGGGCATCATCAAGCCGGGCAGTCCGGTGGTGAGCTATGGCGGTGTGCCCGAGGCCGATGCCGTCATCGCCCGTACGGCGGCAGAGCGGCACGCGCCGCTGACTGTCGTGGATCTCAGCAGGCTGACCATCGAGGACGGGGATCTGGATGCTGTCACCTTTGATTTTGACGGCCTGAATGGCATCCGCCTGCCCTTGATCGGCAGCTATCAGCCCCGGAACGCCGCCACGGCCATTACGGCCCTGCGGGTGCTGCGCAGCCGGGGCTGGAACATCCCGGACAGTGCCATCCGCGCCGGTCTGGAACAGGTGCGCTGGCCGGGCCGGTTCGAGCTGCTGCGGCATTCGCCCGTCTTTTTGCTGGATGGCAGCCACAACGCCCACGGAATGCGGGCCACCGTGCAGAGCCTGCGGGACCGCTTTCCGGGGCAGAAGTTCGTGTTCCTGCTCAGCATCATGGCGGACAAGGATGTGGACGAGATGCTGGCACTGCTCCTGCCGCTGGCCGGGCAGTTCGTCACCGTAGCGGCCCATACCCCCCGCGCCATGCCCGCTGAGACGCTGGCCGAACAGATCCGCGCCCGGGGCGGCAGGGCCGAGCCTGCTCCCACCATTGAAGCCGGTGTGGCCCGGGCGGTCGCCCTTGGGGGCACCGGCCCTGTGTGCGCGCTGGGCACGCTCTACTTCTCCGGCGATGTGCGGGAAGCGTTTGCAAAATTGAACCAGTAAAGAAGAGGGGCTGCGGCACACGGGAAAAACCGGTGCAGCAGCCCCCTTTTTGCGGACTGGCTTACTAAAAAATGCCCCGCTGTTTTGTGATGCACAGAACAGCGGGGCAGTATCATTTATGGGGCGGGAATGTGCTCAGGAGATGCGCTTCGGCTCAGGCCTTGCCTGCGCAGCCGAACAGCTCGATCTTTTCCTTGCACTTGTCAACGATGGCCTGAGCGCCGGGAGCCAGCAGCTTGCGGGGGTCGAAGCCCTTGCCCTGCTGATCCTTGC
>OHEX01000989.1_pt1 | contig 11310 bp, 10 predicted proteins | sample 1567361 | NCBI WGS metagenome assembly OHEX01 (sample SAMEA3879585, study PRJEB24766) | human gut metagenome | biome: human-associated habitat; feature: feces | place: USA | collected 1985/1987 | reverse complement strand
CCGCCGGCGATCGATGAATTTGAAAAAATCGGCCGCCCGGTCTTTGATAAGGATAAGATCGCGTTAGTACCGGACCATTTTTCTCCGTGCAAGGATATCAAATCGGCCATGATGTGCAAACGTCTGCGCGACTTTGCACGCCAGCATGAGATCACCAATTATTTTGAAGTAGGACGCATGGGTATCGAGCACGCGCTTTTGCCCGACAGCGGCCTTGTTGCCCCCGGTGAGATCATTATCGGCGCCGATTCTCATACTTGTACTTATGGCGCTCTGAATGCGCTCAGTACCGGCATGGGCCAAACCGATATCGGTGCGGCCATGGCCAGCGGCACGAGCTGGTTCAAGGTCCCGGCTACGATCAAGGTAGAACTGACCGGCAAGCTGCCGAAGTATGTCAAAGGCAAGGATATCATCCTGACGCTGATCGGCATGATCGGTGTTGACGGTGCCCGTTATCAGTCGCTGGAATTCTGCGGCGATGGCGTGGCTGAGCTGGAAATGGCTGACCGCTTCACTATCTGTAATATGGCGATCGAAGCCGGCGGCAAAAACGGCATTTTCCCGGTAGACGAAAAAACCATCGCTTACCTCAAAGGGCGCGTCAGCCGTCCGTGGGAAGCGGTAACTGCCGACGCTGATGCAGTGTATGACCGTGTTATCACTATTAAATTAGACGAGCTGGTGCCGGTGGTTTCCTATCCGCATCTGCCGGAAAATACGCATCCGGCTGCCGAGTCCGGCCATATCAAGATCGATCAGGTCGTTGTCGGCTCCTGCACTAACGGCCGTCTGGAAGACTTGCAGCAGGCTGCCGAGATCATGCGGGGCCGCAAGGTACATCCGCATGTGCGTGCGATCATCATTCCTGCTACGCAGGAGATCTATAAAGAAGCGATGCGCTTAGGCTATATCGATACCTTTATCGACGCCGGAGCCGCTGTTTCGACACCTACCTGCGGCCCGTGCCTGGGCGGCTATATGGGTATTCTGGCGGCAGGCGAGCGCGCTGTTTCGACTACCAACCGCAATTTCCGCGGTCGTATGGGCCATGTCGACAGCGAGGTCTATCTGGCCAGCCCCTATGTGGCGGCAGCCAGCGCGATCACAGGCTATATCACCAGCCCCGAGGAGGTAATGAAATGAGTAAAGTATGGCGTTACGGCGACCACGTTGATACCGACGTTATCATCCCCGCCCGTTATTTGAATATTGCCGATTTTGAAGAATTGGCCGAGCATGCCATGGAAGACATCGACACCACCTTTGCACCCAACGTACAGCCCGGCGACTACATCGTAGCCGGCAAGAATTTTGGCTGCGGCTCCTCGCGCGAGCATGCGCCGATGGTCATCAAGGTCAAAGGTGTAAAATGTATCATTGCCGACAGCTTTGCCCGTATTTTTTACCGCAATGCGATCAACATCGGCCTGCCGATTCTCGAATGCCCTGAGGCATCCGAAAAAATCCAGACCCGCCCGCTGCCTGAATTTATCCAGAAGATCGCCGACTGCGGCGGCCTTATCAACTATGTCAAAGGAGAACAGCAATAATGAAGATCACTTTACTGCCGGGCGACGGCATTGGCGTCGAGATCGTTGACGCCGCTGTGGAAGTCCTTGATGCCGCCGCTAAAAAATTCGGTATGACCATAGAATATGACAGACAACTGATCGGCGGCGCCGCTATCGATGCTACTGGCGTACCTCTGCCGGAGGCGACTATCGCTTCGGCTAAAACTGCCGACGCCGTACTTTTAGGCGCTGTCGGCGGCCCTAAATGGGATAATGTAGCTCCAGAGATCCGTCCTGAAAAAGGGCTGCTGGGTATCCGCAAAGCGTTGGGTCTGTACTGCAACCTGCGCCCGATCAAGGTTTCCCGCTTTGTGGCACATCTGTCGCCGCTCAAAAACGAACGCGTCGAAGGCACAGACCTTTTGATCGTTCGCGAGCTGACAGGCGGTATTTATTTCGGTGCTAAAAACGAGGCAGCACCCAACGCCGACGGCGTGGAAACTGCTTCCGACGTCGAGATCTATACCCGTCCCGAAGTAGAGCGTATCGCCAAATTTGCTTTTGAAGCTGCTAAAAAGCGCCGCGGCAAGGTAACCTCCGTCGATAAAGCCAATGTGCTGGCTTCTTCGCGGATGTGGCGCCGTATCGTCGGCGAAATGCAGGCTAAGGCTTACAGCGACATTGAGCTGAACAATTTTTATGTAGATAACTGCGCTATGCAGCTGGTACTCAATCCGGGCCAGTTCGACGTAGTGCTGACCAATAATATTTTCGGCGATATCCTTTCGGACGAAGCTTCCGTGATCGCCGGTAGTATCGGTATGCTGCCTTCGGCCAGCCTGGGCGACAGCACCGGTATGTACGAGCCGATCCACGGCAGCGCTCCCGACATTGCCGGACAGGGCATTGCCAATCCTCTGGGAACGATCTATTCCGTAGCCATGATGCTGCGGTATTCCTTAAATCAGGATGCTGCTGCAGACGCTATCGAAGCGGCGATCGACCGTGTGCTGGAAAAAGGCTATCGGACGCCCGACCTTTGCGGCGCAGGACTGACTAAGGTTTCGACCTCGCAGATGGGTCAGCTGATCGCTGCCGAATTGGCCTGATGGATTTTTGAAGAGTGGAAGGAAGTGAGTTTATGCAGATGACCGGCGCAGAAGTAATGGTCAAATGTTTGGCAGAGCAAGGTGTTACTACAGTTTTTGGCTATCCCGGCGGGGCGATCCTGCCTTTTTACGACGCTTTGCGCGAATCGACGACGATCAGGCATATCCTGACGGCACACGAACAGGGCGCTGCCCATGCTGCTGATGGTTATGCCCGCGCAGGCGGTCAGGTCGGCGTCTGTGTGGCCACTTCCGGCCCCGGCGCGACCAATCTGGTTACGGGGCTTGCCAATGCTTTTTTAGATTCGATCCCCGTTGTGGCGATCACCGGACAGGTGTCGGTAGCGATGATCGGCCGCGACGCTTTTCAGGAAGTAGATATCACCGGCATCACGATGCCGATCACCAAGCATAATTTTCTGGTCAAACGGCCCGAACATCTGGCGCAGACACTGCGGCTGGCGTTCCAGCTGGCAAAAACAGGGCGCCCCGGCCCGGTACTGGTAGACGTTCCCCGTGACGTGCAGACAGCTTTGATCGAGTACGAAGCTCAGGAGCTGGAGCCGTTGCCGAAGGAATTGCCGGAGCAGCAGCAGATCGATGCCGCCGTAGCGGCGATCAACGCTTCCCGGCGGCCAGTCATGCTGGTGGGCGGCGGTGTTATCAATGCCGATGCGGAATACGACGCCATGCACTTGTGTGAAAAGCTGCGGATCCCGGTCGTCAGTACCCTGATGGGACTTGGCGCGATCAGTGCCTACCGCAGCCTGTTTTTGGGTATGACCGGTCTGCACGGACATGAACGCGCCAATAATGCCGTTAAAGAGGCCGATCTGATCCTGGCTGTCGGCAGCCGCTTCAATGACCGTGTTACCGGCGAGCGCAGCAGCTACAGCGCCAACAAAACAGTTATCCATCTGGATATCGACCCGGCGGAGCTGGATAAAAATATTTATTCCAGTATCGGTATTTCCGGCCATATGAACACAACTTTGCAAATGCTGGAGGCAGGCAGCGTCAAGCATGATCTTGATGCCTGGTGGCAGCTGATCGAAAGCTGGCCCAGTATGGACGAGGACTTCGGCGGCGAAGCTGCGCCGCAGTTTTTCAAGGCCCTGAACCCGGTTATCAAAGATAAGGATTATATCATAACTACGGACGTCGGGCAGCATCAGATGTGGGCTGCTCAGCATCTCAAGATCCAGTTTGCCCGCCAGTGGTTATCCTCCGGCGGTCTGGGAACAATGGGCTTCGGTTTACCGGCGGCCATGGGCGCTCAGCTGGCCCGGCCCAAGAGCCGCGTGATCAGCATCAGCGGCGACGGCGGTTTTAAAATGACCGGCTCCGAGCTGTTTACCATTGCCAGCTACAAGCTGCCAGTAACGGCTATTGTTTTTAATAACAGCGGTCTGGGCATGATCCGGCAGCTGCAAACCGTTCAGTTCGACAAACGCTTTACTTCCAGCGAAATGCCTGGTTATGTTGATTTTGTCAAATACGGCGAAGCCTTCGGCGTAGCCGGCGAGCATGTCGATACGCCCGAAGCGTTGGCAGCGGCAGTGGAAAAAGCGATGGAGCTGGACGCGCCTTATATCATCGAAGTGGCGCTGGACCCCAAAAACATGGTGCAGCCAATGGTTGCGCCTGGTCTGGGTATCGGTGACTTTGTCAAATTTAAAGAACAGTAATAGTAAAGCAGCGTGTACTTTAAAGTACACGCTGCTTTTGTTTACAGCTGTATCATTGATGCCGTCAGCGCCTGCGTTTATCTTTATTATGCAGGAACCTGCGGGCATTTTTCATCCCGCCGACGTCTTTGAACATCGTATTGAGCTTGGTCATTTCAAGCTGTCTGGCGTCCAGTCCTGCATAGCTTAGTTCTTTTTGCAGCTTCTGGTAGCTGGCCAGCCTGTCGGCGGCAAGGCTGCCGTTTTGTATGGCCTGCTGCACAGCGCAGCCCGTTTCGTGGGTGTGCGTGCAATCCCGAAAGCGGCACTGCTGTGCCAGTTCGTCGATATCGGCAAAGCCTTTGGCCAGATCAGCAGTTTCCAGACCCAGTTCCCGCATACCTGGCGTATCAATGACTACGCCGCCATTGGCAAGAACGATCAGTTCCCGTCTGGTGGTTGTATGGCGGCCCTTGTCGTCGTTTCTCAGGCCGCTGGTGGCAAAAGCAGTGCCTGCCAAACGGTTGATAAGCGTCGATTTACCTACGCCGGAAGAACCTATGAAAGCGGCGGTGCTGCCGCAGTGCAGATAAGGCAGGATCTGGTCATGACCGTCTTCTGCCAGTGAAGAAGTGACCAGAATTTCAGTGCCGATGGCGACAGACTCTGCCTCACTTACTTTGGCCGCTACGTCAGCGCACAGATCGGCTTTAGTCAAAACGACTACCGGCAGCGCGCCGCTGCTCCAGGCGATCGCTAAATACCGTTCCAGACGGCGCAGGTTAAAGTCGCTGTTCAGCGACATACAGATAAATACCGTATCGATATTGCTGGCGACGACCTGTTCTGTGCTCGCAGTGCCGGCCGCTTTGCGGACAAAGACGCTTGTGCGTGTCAGCACCTGTTGAATGACTGCCTGGCCTGTTGTATTATCGCTGCGGTCAAGCAGAACGAAATCGCCCACAGCAGGAAAAGCCGCAGGTGTGGCGGCGTTAAAGCGCAGCTTGCCTGCAACTCCGGCCAGTACTTCGCCGGCTTCTGTCACGACCCGGTAAAGATCCTTAAACTGGGCCGCAACACGGCCAACCGGGAAACTGCCATAACTGGCCGCTTCTTCAGCAAATTTATCGGTAAATCCTAATGTTTGTAAATTTATTTTAGACAATTTTTTTATCCTCCTAAAGGTGTTTATAAGCCTTATGGGAGGTTCGGCAAAAATTAGTTTACGCAAACCTCCCGGTCTGCTGCAATCTCCGATTTACCATATTTAAACATAAAACATTCCTCTTTTCTGTCAGATTTATCCTTCAAGCCGGCACTGCAAGTTACAGGCCGAACTCTTTGGCATATTGAAGGGCGCCGCACAGCGGCGGAACTTCGGGGCGCAGTTTGAGTGCCATGAAATTGGCGGCGGGGATGCCTGCCGGAACTTCCAGACCCAACTGCACGGCGGGCTGATAACCAAAACGGGGATAATACGTATCGCTGCCCAGGACGGAAATATAGCCGTAACCAAGTTCTTTGGCGATACGGTGACCTTCACGGATCAAAGCGCTGCCGATACCGTGCTGCTGATAATCAGGCAGCACTGCCAGCGGTGCCAGCACCAGGAGCGTTTGGCCGCCGGCGCTGGCTTTGGTGAACATGATATAGCCGACGATTTTTGCGTCTGCTACTGCCACCAGTGCAAGTTCGGGTATAAAGGCATCGCTGCTGCGCAGCGCCACTACCAGATCCTGTTCTGTACCGTCGCTGTGCTCAGATGTGGCAAAAGCCGTTTGTATGAGTGTATAAACAGCGTCCAGGTCGCTGTCTGTTTCCTGCCTGATCAATAACATTAGCCTGCTCCTTTGTCTGTGCTAGTATACTGCTATCATCGTATGCCATGCAGGGGGCATTTGTCAATATCGGCAGTGAGTTTAAGCAAAGATATACCGGCAATCCAAATGGTTAAGCTCAACCGAAAGTTGAGTTGGTGCCAACCTTCAAAAAACACGTTATTGAGTTTGCCGAGAAGTTTGTTATACTTGAAGCAAGAGGTGAGAAACATGTTATTAGCAGAAAATTTGACCAGACTGCGCAAACAGCACCGGATGACGCAGGAACAACTGGCGGTGCAGGTTGGCGTTACTTTTCAGGCGGTGTCCAAGTGGGAAACAGGGCAAACGCTGCCTGATATAGCGCTGCTGCCCGTGCTGGCGGGTATTTTTGAAGTCAGTATCGACGCGCTGCTGGGTTATCTGACCTCGCAGAATAAAATCAGTGAATACGAAAGCAGATATCGTGAGCAGGAATATTATTGGGGCACCGCACCCTCGGAGATGTGTTATGAAGTAATGAAACTGAAGCCTCCTGTTCGTTCCTGGACTTTGCTCGATATTGGCTGTGGGGAAGGCAAAGACGCCGTCTTTTTTGCCCGCAACGGGTATGTGGTTTCGGCTTTTGATATTGCTGATGAGGGTTTGCATAAAGCAAAGCAGCTGGCGGCGGCCAGTAATGTGAAAATAAATTTTTTTAAGGCTAATCTGTTGGATTACCGACTGCAAAGTGATTTTGATATCATTTTTTCCAGTGGCGTTTTTCATTATATCAAGCCGGAGCTGAGGGATGAACTGCTGAAAAATTATCGCGATCATACTAAGAATGAAGGAATCTGTGCCCTGAACGTATTTGTGCAGAAACCTTTCATTGCGCCGCCGCCTGACGGGGAACCATCTGACACTGTCTGGCGCAGCGGCGAGCTGTGCGGTTATTTCAGCGACTGGTATTTTCACCGCAGCGAGCAGGTCGTCTTTGACTGTAACAGCAGTGGCATTCCACATCAGCATTGCATGGATGTGCTGATCGCCCGGAAGTTGGGTTAAAATGGCAGAAATAAAAAGTACACGTTGTTAAACGTGTACTTTTTGTTTCTTATATTCTTATTATTTGTGGTGCTTCCAGCGGCAGATGAGCTGCGTGATAGTGCCCATAGGGCAATAGACGCACCAGGAGCGTGGTTTGAACAGCAGCAGCGTGATAACACCCAGAACACTGGAGGTCAGCATGATGCTGTAAAACCCGAAAGCAAACTGCGCTACCCACGGCTCGGCTGCACCGCTGTAAGCCCAGTGCCAGGGCACGTCAAAACTCCACAGCAGGCGGACTGTCTGATGAAGCTGGAGAGCATTGGTAAAGACCAGATATGTAGAAAACAGCATACTGACAAACATCGCCATAAAAAATAGTAAAAAGCCGTAACGGAAAGTATGTGAGCGCAACCAGGCGGGAATATCGCGTTTGGGCGAAAGCTTCCAGCTGTTGCCAATCAGCTCGAACAGCTGACCACGGCCGCAGTATTTATTGCAGTATGATTTGGTGCCAAAGGAGGAAGCCATGATAAGCGGAATAAAAAAGCACAGCAGTCCCAACCAGGCGAAAAGAATATTAAAAAAGCCCAGCGCCAGATACAGCGCTGTCAGCAGCCAAAGATAATCATACCAGTGATTGCGTTTAGACATCGGCAGTCACCACCCTGATCACCGAAGCCGGGCATTCGCGGGCGCACAGACCGCAGCCGATACAGCGGTCAGGATTTACAACGGCGCTGATACCGTCGGGAACGCTGATCGCCTGCCTCGGACAGACCTTGACACAGGTGCCGCAGGCTGCACAATATTCTTTATCAACTTGCGCGTAACGCTTATTGCCCATTTCATCGCCTCACTGATAAGATTAATTCTAACTTTATTTTAACCTATTTATGCGCTTTTAGCCATATTTTCTTCAATGCAGCTCAGCTGCGGCAAAGGAAATTTTTCTGCCGTTGGGCGCAATTTTGCGGTACAATAAAAGAAAGAGAATAATTGCAGATGGAGTGATGGGAATGAAAAAGCAAACCGCATTGATGAACCATTGGCAATTATGTCAATATCTGCGCAAGCTGCACCTGCCGCAAAACGTACCGGCACCAGACCTGGCAACGCTGAAGCTGCTGCAGGACGTGCATTTGAAATACGTGCCCTATGAGAACCTGGATATTTTGAGTGGTAAGCTGACCTCGCTGGAGCATGACGAGATGTTTGCCAAAATCATTATGAAGAACCGCGGCGGCATCTGCTTCGAGCTGAACGGTCTCTATAACTGGCTGCTGGAATCTTTGGGTTATCAAGTCACCAGCTATGCGGCCCGTTTTATCGACCGGCTGGAAGAATATCAGATACGTCGGCACCGGGTAATGTGCGTAGCGCTGGACGGCAGAAGCTACCTGACTGACGTGGGTGTCAACAGCGAAAGCCCGCGCTGCCCGCTGGAACTGACTGTTGAGAAAGTGCAGAGCGACGGTATCAGCGAATATAAATTCAGCCGCGATCCCTTTTTTGGCTGGCTGCTGTGGCAGAAAGAACGGCGCAAACCCTGGAAAAGGCTGTTTGGCTTCACGGAAGAACCGCAGCTGGACATGGATTTTATTCCCGCCTGTATTTATACCGACCTGCATCCGGATTCACCGATCAATAAAGGCAAGGCGATCTCGGTGTTTCGTGAGGACTGCAATATCACGATCCGGGGCAATCTTTTAAAATTTTATCTGGGCGGGCGCGTCAAGTACCGTTATGCCATCAATACTAAAGACGACTTGAAGGGCGTGCTGTGGGAATACTTTGGTATTGCCGTCGATTATTCGCTGCCTCATGGCGGCATCGACCAGAGTGAGTAAATTTTTCTGTGTGAAATATTGCTGAAATTTGAAATTTTATGATAGAATAAATTAATTAAAAAAAGTGAGATTATGACTGCTGAAAACAGGCAATTTATTTTGCCGCCCATCATCAACAGAATATTGACGCTGCTGACAGAGCAGGGCCATGAGGCCTATGTAGTTGGCGGTGCTGTACGTGATTTGCTGCTGGGAAAGGTCCCCGGCGACTTTGATGTTGCGACTTCCGCCCCCCCCGAACAGGTCATCGGACTGCTGGAACCGGCCGGATTCACGGTCATCGGCGAGCTGGGACAGAACTTTGGCGTCGTCGTTGTACATCAGCACGGCCAGACAGTCGAAGTTGCCACCTTCCGGGGCGAAGCCTACGGTGTAGATGCCCATAAGCCGGAGCAGGTCTGGTACTGTAACGACCTGCGAAGTGATCTGGCGCGGCGCGATTTTACAGTCAATGCCATGGCACTGGATCTATCTGGCAATGTTTATGATTATCATGGCGGCCGGAGCGACCTGCAGCAGCAAATACTGCGTACTGTCGGTTTTGCAGAGCGCCGTTATCAGGAAGATGCGCTGCGCATGTACCGGGCTTGCCGCTTTGTGGGGCAGCTGGGGTTTGATTATGTGCAGCAGCAGGGTGCAGGACCGGCATTTGGTGCGGCCAATACTCCCTATTACCTGCCGCACAGCTACAGCTTTCCTGTCAGCCGCAGCGCCGGACTGTCGCTGGAGCGGGTACGGACGGAGCTGGACAAGCTGCTGCTAGGCAAATGGGCCGGCAAAGGCCTGATGCTGCTGCTGGCGACCGGGTTGGCTGCTGGACGCTGCCGTGTGCGTGAACAGGGGACTTATCGTGAAATCGATGTTTTACCGGAGCTGGAGCATTTGGCAGGATTACCGCAGAACCCGCGTTTTCACTGTTACAATGTGTGGGAGCATACTCTGGCGGCTATCGACAACAGCCCGCGTCAGCTGGCGATCCGCTGGGCTCTGCTGCTGCACGATGTAGCTAAAGGTCTGCCCGGTATCCGCAAGCTGAATAAAGAAGGACAGCCCAGTGACCACGGTCACGAAGCTGAAAGCGCCGTGATGGCAGAAGCTATTTTGAACAGGCTGCGTTACCCGGCTCCTTTTGTCAAAAGAGTAGTCTGGCTGGTGGCAAGGCATATGCGCTTTGCGCCCATGCTGGTTACCGGCGAACGGACCCTGCTGCGCTGGCTGCGCAGCGAGGCTGCCAGCGGGATATTTAAAGATAATCACGAAATGACTGTTGCTTTTGAACAGCTGGTAGCAGTATTTTTAGCAGATATGGGCGCGACCCACGCCGGTAAGAATACCGAACTGATGGCGGAAGGGCGTGCTTTAGGGGAAGCGGTGCTGGAACTGGCCCGCAGCAAGATGCCTGTCCATACTAAAGATCTGGCAGTCAGCGGCCATGACGTGCTTGCGCTTTTAGAAGATAAAAGCAGGATCAGAGCCGCCATGCAATATTTATTACAGAGAGTGCAAAGCACCAATCTGCCTAACGAAAAGGCCGCTTTAGAGGATGCGGTCAGGGGCTGGCAGAAACGTCACTGAGAAAGAAGGGAAACTAATGCCACAAAAGAAACTGTTTACTGCACTGCTGATTGCAACAGCAGCTTTACTGCTGTTGGGTATGAGCAACGAAAATCAGATACCGTATCCGCAGGGGTATGATACCAAAAGCGCCGGGGCTTCGTCTTATAATGGACTGGCCAATGTGCCGAAATCACCTTATTTTCAGCAGCTTGATTTTTATAATATGCAGCCTACTGATTCGCTGGTGCTGCTGCCCAGGTTCCGTACCTATCAGCAGACGACCGAATATACCTGCGGCCCTGCTGCAGCACTGATGGTGGTCGAGCATTTCCTGGGACGCAGCGAGGAAGACGAGCTGGCCATCGGAAAGATCATGGGCACAAAAGCTTACACCGGTACCAATACTAAAGGTATGGTCAAATATTTTAAGAAAAAAGGCTGGCAGGTAACCTCGTCGGCTGATAAAGATAAAACGCCGCAGAATACGCAGGAATTTAAAAACTTTGTGCTTGATCATCTCAGGCGTAATGTTCCAATCATGGTCGAAAACGTAGACTGGGGCGGACACTGGCGCATCATTATCGGTTACGATACCATGGGTACGGACGACATCACCAGCAGCGACGTGCTGATCATGGCCGACCCTTATGATACAGCCGATCATCTGCAGGACGGCTATGTCGTTGTGCCGGCTGAAAAATTCTTCTATATGTGGTTCGACGCGCATTTGTTTGCCGCAGGCGACCGCAAACAGCAGTGGCTGGCGG
>OHEX01000983.1_pt1 | contig 11349 bp, 7 predicted proteins | sample 1567361 | NCBI WGS metagenome assembly OHEX01 (sample SAMEA3879585, study PRJEB24766) | human gut metagenome | biome: human-associated habitat; feature: feces | place: USA | collected 1985/1987 | reverse complement strand
CGCCTTCCGAAGCTCCACCGCCCGGTTGTAAACAGCGCGGAAGGTGCGCAAATAAGTAGAAACAGTATTCCAACTGCAACCGCGGCCGCGAAGATGTATTTCAAAAGATTTCAACCACTCCGGAGTCACTTTATCAAAGGTGAAATCTCTTTTTCCATGATACATAATAATGGCATTAAGACTGCTGCGGTACACATGAGCTGTCCCGTAATTTCCCCCCATTTGTAGCTCTTTAGCTACCTGATTCATAAATGCTAGAACTTTCAACATGTTGCTATTATTTAATTACACAATAAACATACGGGTATTTTCGAAAACCGACAACCCCGCCGTGTAACCAATAACAAATGAATGGCAGCGATGTTCCTCCGCCGGAACACAGGTTTCCGAACCTATTATGCCCGCAACCGCTATGCCTATCAACAGCAATCCCCTTGTTTCAGTCCTGGTTCATAACCACGCGGGGACTAAGACAAGGGGATTTATCTTAAAAAAGGGTATCAATCAAAAAATTCAGGTTTTCAAGGCCTATGCCGAAACCTCATTCATACGGAAAAGACAACCCGGCAGCAGTTTTTTACCACTTATTTAAAATATCCATCGTATCGGAAGCTATCAGTAATTCTTCATCCGTAGGAACTACCACAACTTTCACTTTAGAAGCCGAAGTAGAAATAACAGCCTCGTCACCGTGAATCCGGTCATTCACCGACTTGTCGATTTCGACGCCCATGAATTCCAACCCTTTGCATACTGCTTCACGGCATTGCGACTGGTTCTCTCCGACACCGCCGGTAAACAAGATGATATCCACACCACCTAATGCAGCAGCATAAGCACCAATGTATTTCTTGATACGATAATAGTACATCTTCTCAGCCAGAATTGCTTTTTCATTACCGGCAGCACAAGCAGCCAATAATTCACGCATATCGCTTGATACTCCGGAAATACCCAATACACCGCTCTTCTTATTCAGCAAATTAGAAACTCCTGTTGTATTCAAGCCTTCCTTTTCCATGATAAATGTCACTGCACCGGCGTCAATATCACCACTACGAGTTCCCATCATCAAACCTTCCAATGGAGTCAGTCCCATTGTAGTATCAATACATTTACCGTCTTTGATAGCAGCAATAGAGCCGCCATTACCGATGTGGCAAGTGATAATTTTCTTTCCTTCCGGATTCACACCCAGAAATTCACACACACGTTTTGATACATAACGGTGAGAAGTTCCGTGAAAGCCATAACGACGTACACCATATTTCTCGTACAATTCGTAAGGGATAGCATACATGTAAGCATAATCCGGCATAGTCTGGTGGAAAGCTGTGTCAAATACGCCTACCTGCGGAATATTAGGAAGAATAGCGGAAACTGCGTTTACTCCTTTCAAGTTGGCAGGATTGTGAAGTGGAGCCAAGTCGTTACAAGCAGTAAATGCTTCCAATACCTCTTTATTCAGCAATACAGATTCGCTGAAACGTTCTCCCCCGTGTACCATACGATGACCTACGGCATTGATTTCATCCAATGACTTGATAGCTCCATATTCAGGGCTAATCAATGTATTCAGGATAAACTCCACACCCACTGTATGCTCCGGAATATCTTTTTCCAGGATTTTCTTTTCACCATTCGGCAAAGTCAATTTCAGGAATGAACCCTTCAGACCGATTTTTTCAATACCACCTTGAGCAATTACCTCTTTGGTGGTCATGTCGAACAATTTGTATTTAATAGATGAACTACCACAGTTCAATACTAAAATCTTCATATCGTTTTATTATTTAATATCCGTTATTTATTTGTTAGCTTTTGCTGCAATAGCTTGATTAGCAGTGATAGCAATCATACGGTAAACGTCTTCGATAGAGCAACCGCGTGACAGGTCGTTCACCGGGCAAGCAATTCCCTGGAGAATCGGGCCGATAGCGTCAGCATGTCCCAAACGTTGTACCAGTTTATAAGAAATATTTCCTACTTCCAAGCTCGGAACAATCAGAACGTTTGCCTGTCCGGCTACGTCTGAACCCGGAGCCTTACTTGCACCCACTTCAGGAACAAGAGCAGCATCTGCCTGCATTTCACCATCCAAGTCGAGAGTCGGAGCCATTTCTTTAGCGATCTTCGTAGCTTCCACGACTTTGTCTACCACTTCATGTTTTGCAGAACCCTTCGTAGAGAAGCTCAACATAGCCACACGAGGCTCAACGCCTACGATATTACGAGCCGTAGCGGCGGTAGCGACAGCGATGCTAGCCAACTCTTCCGCATTCGGATTCGGCATAACCGCACAATCGGCAAATACCAAAATACCATCATCCCCATATTGAGGAGTCTTCGTGAACATAAGGAACGCACCGGAAACACACTTCATGCCCGGAGCCGTCTTGATAATTTGCAAAGCAGGACGCAATACATTACCCGTCGTGTTCTCAGCGCCGGCGATCTCACCGTCAGCGTCACCCGACTTAATCATCAGGCAAGCCAAGAACAAAGGATCTTCAACTAAAACCGCAGCCTTCTCAGGAGTCATACCCTTCTTTTGGCGAAGCTGGAAAAGCAAGTCTGCGTACGCGGCTTTCTTCTCGTGATTTTTCGGATCGACAAGAGTTGCCTCACCGATGTGGTTCAGTCCGAAACCAGCCGCCAACTCCTTGATCTCAGCGGGGTTTCCAATTAAGATAATGTCTGCTACACCGTCGGCCAGTAATCGGTCGGCAGCTTTAAGGGTTCTTTCCTCGGTACCTTCGGGAAGAACAATACGCTGCTTGTCAGCTTTAGCGCGCGCAATAATGTCTTGCATTAAATCCATAGCGGAAGATATTTTATATTATTTAATAATTGTACTCGTAATCCGGCTACAAAATTAGGCATAATGCAATATAGAGTTTACAAAATAGGCAAAAGAATTACAGGTAGAGATACCAGTTTCAGATCTTTTAACAGTAATTCGTCACTTCCCGCTCCCCGGAGAGTATTTGTTGCAGTTCTTCCGCTGTCACATTCACACTTAACTTACCTTTATGGGCCACGGAGATCTTTCCTCTCTCCTCCGAGACAATAATAACCAGCGCATCTGTCTCCAATGACATCCCCAACCCGGAACGATGGCGCAATCCCATATCCTTGGGAAGGGTAGCGTTCTGGGCGACCGGCAAGATACAACCGGCCGCCTTGATCCGGTTATCGGCTATGATCATGGCACCATCATGCAACGGGCTGTTCTTAAAGAATATATTCTCGATCAAGCGGGCATTTACATCGGCGTTGAACATCTCGCCCGTATGCTCATAGATAGTCAAGTCCATATCTTGCTGGATCACGATCAAGGCACCCGTCTTTTTCCGGGCCATATTCATACAGGCCAAGACAACAGGGGCGACAAACTTCCCTTCTTTCTCCGGATCGCCTCCTCGCTTGGAAAAAAGTTTCCCTAGGAATTTCCAGCCCCGGTGCGAACCTAACGCCAACAGGAAACGGCGGATCTCGTCTTGGAAGAGGATTACCAAAACCACGAAACCTACGCTAATAAACTTATCCAAGATGGCCCCCATCAACCGCATCTCCAATACCTGCGAGATCAAGATCCATACGACGATGAATGATACGACTCCACTGAATATAGCCAATGTGCCCGAGCTTTTCATCAACTTATAGGTCTGGTACAGGAAGAAAGCCACCAGCAATACGTCAATCAAGTCTTTTATACCGAAATGCATCCACATAGTTAATTGAGAATTGAAAGTTGAAAATTGAAAATTATTTGTTGGTCATTTGACCTATGACGCGAATGGCTTCCACTGCTTCCCGCACATCATGTACACGAAGGATATTAGCGCCGTTCAAGAGAGCGTACGTATTCAATACAGTCGTTCCGTTCAGGCTATCCGCAGGGGTTCCACCCAGTAATTTATAAATCATGCTTTTACGGGAGACTCCAACTAATAAAGGCAACTCAAAAATAGAGAACTCCTTTAAATGGCTCATCAATTGGTAATTCTGCTCCAACGTCTTACTAAAGCCAAAGCCGGGATCGAGGATGATATCATTCACCCCTAAAAGCCGAAGCTGGCGTACCTTCCGGGAAAAGTACAGCATGATCTCCTCCATCATATCCGGGTAATCAGTATGCCTCTGCATAGTTTGAGGGGTTCCACGCATATGCATCATGATATAAGGCACCTTCAAATCCGCTACCGTTTGGAACATATCCGCATCCAACTCACCGCCGGAGATATCGTTAATGACAGCCACTCCATATTCCTCTACGCAACGACGGGCAATCCCCGCACGAAACGTATCTACGGACACCGGGATATCCGGGTAATGCTTATTTAATATATGTAAGGCAAACTCCAAACGGCGCATCTCTTCCTCCGGGGTAACCTCAGCGGCATCCGGACGGGATGAATAACCACCGATATCGATCCAATCCCCTCCCTCCGATAAGATTTCCCGGATACGGTCCTCGATAGCGGTCTCGGTCTGTTTGCGGCTGCCCGCATAAAAAGAATCAGGGGTAATATTCAAGATTCCCATCACCAACGGTGTCGCTAAAGAAGTAAGTGTCCCTCTAATATTGAGCGTTTTATCTAACATGATCTTTCCTTATTTCCAGCAAAGATACAGGTTTCTCTCTTAAAATCTCCTTCTAGATTCTTCATTCTTTATTTAATTGCTACATTTGCGCCGAATTAGACAGGAATAAATATTTAACGCAATACAGTCATGAGTATTATCGACCTCTATGATTTATTTATACATAACCCTCAAATAACGACAGATAGCCGGAACTGTCCGAAGGGTTCTATCTTCTTCGCCTTAAAAGGTGATAAATTCGACGGAAATCAATATGCCGGGAAAGCCTTGGCATCCGGCTGTGTTTATGCCGTCATAGACAATCCCGATTATTATATAGGTGAACGTACGATCCTTGTTGATAACGTGCTGAAGACCCTGCAACAATTAGCGCACCATCACCGCAAGGTACTGGGGTTGCCGATCATCGGAATTACCGGAACGAATGGCAAGACCACGACCAAAGAGTTATTGGCCGCCGTGCTCTCAACGAAATTCAATTTACTATATACCGAAGGGAATTTCAATAACCATATTGGCGTTCCCTTGACCCTGCTCCGATTGACTCATGACCATGAGATGGCGGTTATCGAGATGGGCGCCAGCCATCCGGGAGACATCAAGGAATTAGTGGATATCGTCCATCCTAACTATGGCATCATCACGAACGTAGGCCGTGCCCATCTGGAAGGCTTCGGCTCTTTCGAGGGTGTGATCCGGACAAAAGGGGAGTTATATGATTATATCCGTCGCTCCAAAGGCAAGATATTTATCAAGAAAGAGAACGAGTACCTTCAGTCTATCGCCAAAGGCATCGAACAAATCACATATGGAAACGGGGATGATGCTTTTGCGTCCGGACAGGTAGTCAGTTGCGATCCTTTCTTAGTGTTCAATTGGAAGCAACAAGGAAAGTTGCATACCGTCGAAACACATATGATCGGTAGTTATAACCTAGATAATGTATTGGCCGCCGTCGCCGTAGGCCGCTTCTTCAAGATCCCGGCAGAGCGTATCAGCCGTGCTATCGCCGCTTACGAGCCTACCAATAACCGTTCTCAGTTCAAGAAAACCGATAATAACGAATTGATTATCGATGCTTACAACGCAAATCCGAGTAGCATGAAAGTAGCTCTGGACAATTTCATCACCATGCCCGTACAGCCTAAAGCTATCATCCTTGGAGATATGCGCGAGCTTGGACCAACTAGCGACGAATTACACGCGGAGGTTGTCGAACAGATCAAGAAAGGCCAGTTCGACAAGGTGTTCCTCTGCGGCGAGCATTTCTCCAAGGTAGGCAAAGAGTTCTCCCCCTTCGCTACCACGGAGGCAATGGTGGAAGAGCTTCGGAAACAGCCGTTAAAGGGCTATCATATCTTGATCAAAGGCTCTCATAGCATGGGGCTGGAGAAACTAGCGGATATCCTATAAGCTATCATCGAACAAGACGGTTTTCAACTTCTGGTACAAGAAGGAGAGAATCAATAAGATAACTCCCAAGATTATAAAGACGACCACCTTCCCGATCGTAGGCAAGAGCCACAGATCCACCATCACCAACTTTAGCAATACGATCGAGAAGGTGGCCAAACTAATCATCCGGACAACTTTCAGATGCAATCGCATTCCCACCGCCATTTGCATAAAACCGGCAAGACTCAACGAGATAGAGAAACCTGCGCTTAATTCATCCGGCAAGCCCAACTGATTCAACAAATTATTCGTTCCCACGGCTAGTAATATCGTAGACAGCAAACAAATATATAAGGTCATCCCATGCGTACGCTTTTCTCTTGCGTCAAATGACTTATAATAGTACCGCCCCAAGACAAAAATATGCCCCCCGATTAAAAGCAAGGAAACCCATAGCAGGAACCGGGGAATAAAGAGATCATCATACCCGACCCACAAAGACATTCCTCCGAACAGGGATAAAGATAGCCCCAAGAGTAGTCCGTATCCCCCCGCATTTCTTGACACAGGCAAATAGCTTTTCCCTAATAAAACATTCGCAGCAAATAAAACCGCCACCGTAAATGTCTCGATATAGCTAAAGGACACGATCGAAGGATCTACATATGAATAGAAATCGAAAACAAAGGCTATATATAATACGACACATCCCGTCAAGAGAGGCCCTTTCGTCGAGATCCTTGTCGGACGTACCAACCAAGCGTCTACCCAATACGATAACCCCGTAAAAATACCGGTAGCGAACAAGCCATTTATAAATAGGGAAGAATCTCCGTACCGAGCCTTCATACATCCGTGGAAGACATCCATTCCGTAAGAGCCCAGCGTCAAGACCGGAAGTACCCAAACGAATATCTCGTAAACCCGCAGACGGAAACGACTATAGAACCAGAGAATAATCATTACCTCTGAAGCCCAAAACAAGGTAATAAAGGTCCCTTCCAGTTGGATCGGGATCGTCACCGATACGAACGTAAGAGCGATACCCAATAACGTATGCATCAAGAAAGTGAAAGGTTCCCCTTTCCGTTTGATCCAAAAGAAAAGAGCGAAGTTAATAGCCGCAACAAAAAGGGTTACCAGACCTTTGTAATTCTGCTCAAGCTCCATATTCTGCAGGAGACAAAGGGCAAAGAACAGGAATACGAAATTGTTCAATCCGATCACTCCTAATAAATATTGATTGATCCCCCGGATATTGATTCGCACGATGGAAGCGACCGATAATAAGAAGATCAAATAGAAGGCGATAGAGAAAATAAGTAAATGCGTTAATTGGACACTTCCCATCAAATCCAGATCCGCAGCATACGTATAACCCGCAAAGACGATCCAAGTCAAGGCAAAACAAATTACAGGCAATTCCCCCCACTTCTTATAGATAGATAGCCCGAACATCCCTAGGTCCAAGATCATGACATAAGTAAACAGCACCCAATAACTTCCATCCCCGCTGCCCACTAAGAATGGAGCGATAAATCCACCCACCAAAGCGATAATCACCAGTTCCCTACGATTATAGAGTATAGATAAAGACGACATAAACCCGGTAAACAATACAAGCAAGATAAAAGCGACCGTTTGGCTGAACAGCCCGTAATAATGATAGGCGATCGCCACCGTTACATAAAAGATCGCAAAAGCGCCTCCCGCCAGCAAAGAGCTAAAGGTACGATAGGAATCCTTCAAACGCCAAGCCACGAATAGAAGTAATCCGCCCATCCCAAAGCCAAGGATCGTACGCAAGGTCTCGTTTATCCATTCCTTATCTATCGCATACTTCACGAAAAGACCCATACCCAAGACGAGTATCAGGATACCGATTTTACCGAATAAATTCTCACCGATATATTTCTCATAATTGACAGGCTTCCGCACCTTCTGGGGTTGAAGATTTCTCGCAGGTTCGACAATCGCCTTTACAGGTTCAGGTTGTACGAAAACTTCCGGCTCTTTCAAGGTCTCAGGCTCCGGTTCCTTTATCTCGTCCGCAACTTCCGAACTATTCTCCAAACGTCTACGCAAGGCAGCGATCTCTTTCGATAATTCCTCCGTCTTCTCCTGTGATTTGGATATCTTATTACGCAAGTTTATCCAAATCATGATCAGTAATAGAAGTATCAGTAAGGTATATTCCATAAACTCTAAAATTATAAGCTTGCCGCAATATACGCATTTATTTATATAAAAAAGTCCCGACGATACGAATATCGCCGGGAGCAATTTTTTATCCGGTTTCCTTCCTCACGGAAATACTATCGGAAGAACTTTTTTACTTTAGTATTAACCACACGTTCCCCCATCACGGGATACTTTGCTGTGTGGAAATTATTTAATTAAATATATTTAGATAGAGACGGGACGTGCCCGCCTCTACTGTATCATTTCGAATAAAATAATTATTTAACAACCACCTTAACAGCAGCCTCACCCTCTACAGCTACAGCTACGATACCGGCAGGTACAGCGATTGTAGCGTTATCAGATGAAAGAACTGTCTCAGCAACCACCTTACCTAAGATGTTAGAGATAACAACAGACTTGCCAGCGGCACCTTGGATTGTTACAGTACCATCGTTAGCGATAACAGAGATAGCAGACTCAGCAGCGATCTTGTCATTAGATGTAGGAGTGCTAGTTGTCATTACCTTGAATACTTCTGCTTGCTCAGGATCAGTTGTCCAATAAACAACATTGTTCAAATGAGCCAAATAAGCATTACGAGGTAAATATTTCTCTACATCATACTCTTCACCTTGCTCTTCAGCTGCTTCCTCATCATAAGCCGGATTCAAATATTCTTGAACAGAAAGGATCTTGTAAGCCTCATCGCTATACTCAGCTGCGACCTCAAATGCGACAGCAGCCGGATTCAAGTTCATCGCATTGATTGTATCACCCTTGATTGCGATAGAATCTATACCGCATACAGAACCAGCGATAAATGCAGCACGAACAGCCTCAGCGCCAGCAGCCTCATAAGCATAACCCTTAACCTCTGCAGAATCCAATGTATTCATCAAATAGTTTCTAGTTTTCACACCTTCTTCCGCAAATGCATTAGTAGAAAGATAATACAAAGGCATAGTCTCTTCGAAAGTCAAGCAAGCAGTATCCAACCACAAAGTCAAAGAATCATGCGTATATACATCGCTCTTCAAGATAGACTGTCCTTCTGCCTTCAATACAGCGAAACCATCTTTCTGGCTAGCGATCATCTTGTTATCATCCTCTGTATAAGAAGTGATCTGTACGTGACCGATATTCAAAGTAGCATATGTAGGAGCATCCTTCTTTGCGAACTCGAATGTAGTATTCTCAGTGTTGCACCAGCTAGCTGTATATAGCATTCCAGATCCAGCTAAAGCAGAGATTGCAGAACCATAATAACCATATTCTTCAGTATATTCAGAATAAGAAACCAACTTATATTCATTCTCTACACCAGTAGATAAGAAAGATAATGTAACAGGATAAACACCATTCTCTACATCAGGCTCACCCATTAAATAATAATCAGTTCCATTTTCATTTTTAGAGCATAAAGTAGCCTTACCTAAACGATCTGTTACATTATACTTGTAAACTTTCACTCCATTTGACTCAGCTACAGTTGAATTTGCCTCATCTAATTCAACCTCTTCTACCTTAAATCTATAAGCAGAAGCCAACTCACCGGCAGCTACATACAATTTGCCATCTTTAACAGTTACATACAAGTTCTCCAATAAATCAGATTTCAAACGGAATGACAATGCACCATTAACCAAATCTTCTTTAGAAACTTTCTTATAAGCTAACTCTTGAGCATCCTCCACTTTCGGGCCTTTTACCAATTGAACTGTATCTGTTCCAAAAGAATAAATAGCCTTCGCATCATCTATTACGCGGATAATAGCACCACCTCTAGTACTATTAGTATTCCACATATTAGCCAAATTATTAGTCTCAGTCAAATACCATAAAGCAGTAGGAACTTCTGTTACAGCACCAGCATGAACTGTACCGTTCTCACAGAAAGAGAATACATAGTATTTTCCTTTGTTCTTATTTGCGGAATGATCCTCATCAGACTTCGCATTGTTCATATCCTTAACAAAGTAAGTATACTCTGGATCCAATGTAGTCGGAAGCTTAACCTCAGCGAAAGTACATTTAGCAGCATCCTTAGTCCAGATTGTCAATTTCTCTGTACCTGCGAAGTTACCAAAAGCGATCATCTCACCATTAGCGGCAACCTCCATGTCATAACACATTTTTGACTTCTTCTCCGTATCATTTGCGCCTTTATATACAGGAGTAGCATACGGATAAAGGATCATCTTGCTATTATCGGAAGGATCTAAAACCACCTTGAAAGCATACAACTCTTTCGCACGACCATTCTCTAGGATCGTACCAGCTGTTACACCGGTAGCCTTATCAGCAGCAGCAGCCTCATCTTTAGGTTGTGCGTCTACAGTAAGTTTCCAGAATTTCTCAGAAGACAAATTAGAAGACCAAGAAGTAGAGTCCACAACTAAATACTTACCGGTAGTTCTATCCTGCAAAGTAACATAACCATCTAAACCGTCAATGTCTGTAGCGAACAACTCTTTGCCTGCCAAAGGATTTCCATCCAGATTTTTGTCGAAAGTCAAAGCGAAAGGAGAACCATACTTATTATTTAACAAGTCAGCAGTCATGTTTATCTTTGCTGGAGCTGCTACTGTAAAGTTAATCGCAGATGCAGATACAGCCGTTCCCTTTTCCAAAGTAACAATATCTGTTCTTTCAGCTTCCACATCATCTTTAGCGATGATAGAAACAACTGTCTTATTATCCAACTGAGCAGATAAAGTAACGGCAGTCACATTCTCCGGAGCGATAAACGCACCCTCATTTTTGAAGTTCCACTCAGCTTGCTTATCCAATGTCAACACTCTGCCTGTAGCGCTATTCGTCAATGTGTACGCCCAAGTATTCGCCAAAGAGACAAAACGATAAGTTACTTTCCATAAGGATTTTTGATAATCAGTGTTCTTGATATCCGCAGTAGGAGCATCAGCCAAGATCAAACTATCAGTCTTTGTATAAGACTCTGTGACAGACAAATATTTACCATCCTCATTGGTCAATTGGTAAACTTTGCCATTTTCAACCTTCGCATTAGCGGTAAAGGCAGTACATAAAGCCAAGCCCGCTACAAGAGTAGAAAACTTTTTGTTCATAATTCTAAAATTAATATTAATACTAGTGTTAATTAAAAGCTCTTTATATATGCATCCCACCTAAATGGGTACAAAA
>OHEX01000972.1_pt1 | contig 11427 bp, 10 predicted proteins | sample 1567361 | NCBI WGS metagenome assembly OHEX01 (sample SAMEA3879585, study PRJEB24766) | human gut metagenome | biome: human-associated habitat; feature: feces | place: USA | collected 1985/1987 | reverse complement strand
TGTAATTAGTGAGAGGAAAATACAGTGAAAGTGATAAAAGCAAAGACTGCCGGATTTTGTTTCGGAGTAAAGCGGGCGGTTGACACGGTATATAAGCAGGTAGATACAAAGTGTGGACAGATTTATACGTATGGTCCGATTATCCACAATGAAGAAGTTATCAAAGATATGAGGGATAAAGGGGTTATCGTACTACGTTCTGAAGAAGATTTGGATATGATCAGTCAAGGTACGGTCATTATCCGGTCTCACGGAGTGGAAAAACGCATTTATGAAAAGATCGAACAAAAAGGTCTTAGAATTGTAGATGCTACCTGCCCATTTGTGAAAAAGATTCATAATATTGTATCTGAAAAGAGCGGAGAGGGATTTCATATTATTATAATCGGAAACCCGGAACATCCTGAAGTTGTAGGGATAAAAGGATGGGCGAAAGACAATGTAACCGTCATACAAAGTGCGGAAGATGCGGAATGTTTTACAGCTGATCGAAAAGAGAAAATCTGCATTGTTTCCCAGACGACATTTAATTACAATAAATTTAAAGAATTAGTTGAAATTCTTGAAAAAAAGAGTTATGATGTAAGTGTTTTAAATACAATCTGTAATGCTACAAAAGAGCGTCAGACTGAAGCTGAAAGCATTGCAGAGTCGGTGGATGCTATGATCGTTATTGGAGATAAACATAGTTCCAATACTCAGAAATTAGTTGAGATCTGCCGCAAAGCATGTGACAATACGTACTATATACAGACACTTGGCGATTTGGATTTGAATCAATTAGGGTCAGTGGAAACAGTAGGTATTACAGCAGGGGCATCCACGCCCAACAATATAATTGAGGAGGTTCAAAATAATGTCAGAATTATCTTTTGAACAGATGTTAGACGAGTCATTTAAAACGATTCACAATGGAGAAGTAGTTGAGGGAACGGTAATCGATGTAAAACCGGAAGAGATTATCCTGAATATCGGTTATAAGGCAGACGGTATCATTACAAAGAATGAATACTCCAACGATCCGTCAGTTGACCTCACAAAAGTAGTATCCGTAGGTGATACGATGACAGTCAAAGTTTTGAAAGTAAACGACGGAGAGGGTCAGGTTCTTCTTACATATAAGAGACTTGCAGCCGAGAAAGGAAATGAGAGACTGCGTGAAGCGTTTGAGAACAAAGAAGTCCTCAAAGCTACAGTTACACAGATTCTCGGAGGCGGCATTTGCGCTACAGTTGATGAAGTCAGAGTGTTTATCCCGGCAAGCCTTGTATCTGATTCTTATGAGAAAGATCTTGGAAAATATGAAGGTCAGGAAATTGAATTCGTAATCAGCGAGTTCAATCCGAGAAGAAACCGTGTGATCGGAGACAGAAGACAGCTTCTTGTTGCAGAACGTGCCGAGAAACAGAAAGAACTGTTTGCAAGATTACAAGTCGGAGACAGAGTAGACGGCGTGATCAAAAATGTGACGGATTTCGGAGCGTTTGTTGATCTTGGCGGAGTTGACGGACTTCTCCATATTTCTGAAATGTCATGGGGAAGAATTGATAATCCGAAGAAAAACTTCCACGTAGGTGATACTCTTACTGTTCTTGTGAAAGACATTCACGATACAAAAGTTGCCTTAAGTTTGAAGTTCCCGGAGACAAACCCGTGGGCGAATGCTTCAGAGAACTTTGCAGTAGGTACAGTGATCACAGGCAAAGTTGCACGTATGACAGATTTCGGTGCATTTGTTGAACTTGCACCGGGAGTTGATGCGCTTCTTCATGTATCTCAGATTTCGAGAGAACATGTTGAGAAACCATCGGATGTTCTTTCTGTAGGTCAGGAGATTACAGCTAAGATTGTTGACCTGAACGAAGAAGAGAAGAAGATCAGCCTGAGCATGAAAGCATTGGAAGCTGATCGTGATGAAGAAGATGCAGTATCTGAGTAATTATCTTTTGTATTTTATATAATGGATAAGATAGGGGACGATACTTGCATAGAGTGTCGTTCTCTTTATTATGTTAAAAAGATAACATTCTTCTGAAAATACAGAATTGTATGATTTTGTCGTTTGAATGACTGGATTTTTATGCTTCATTCTAGTAAAATAACGTAATATGAAAATAATGCGGGAATAGAGTGTGATAAGTAGATTCTGTTTCGGCGGGAAAGAAAGGAAGAATATCATGGGACTTCTGACATTTAAAGGCGGTATCCATCCGGATGACGGAAAGCGTTTTTCAAAAGACAGTGAAATACGTACATTACTGCCGAAAGGGGAACTGGCGTATCCGCTTTCACAGCATATCGGAGCGCCTGCGAATCCGATCGTAAAAAAAGGAGATCATGTTTTAAAAGGACAGAAGATTGCGGAAGCAGGAGGTTTTGTGTCATCACCGATCCATGCTTCTGTATCCGGAACTGTGAAAGGAATTGAATATCGGTTTAATCCGGCAGGTACAAAAACAGAATGTATCATCATTGAAAATGATGGAGAATACGCGGAAATAAACGATCTTACGGTGAAACCTTTTGGTGAGATGACAAGAGAAGAGATCATTGAGAGAATCGGTGAAGCCGGTATTGTCGGAATGGGAGGCGCAGGTTTTCCTACGAGGGTAAAGCTTTCTCCGAAAGAACCTGAAAAGATAGAATATATTATTGCGAACTGTGCAGAGTGTGAACCGTATATTACGGCAGATTACAGAAGGATGTTGGAGAATACCGGACAACTGGTGAACGGTATGCGTATAATCCTTTCGCTGTTTCCGAATGCAAAAGGAATCTTTGCGGTAGAAGATAATAAAAAAGACTGTATTGAAAAATTAAACAAAGAAACAGAAAATGACCCGAATATGGAAGTGAAGGCACTCATGACAAAATATCCTCAGGGAGCGGAACGTCAGTTGATCTATGCAGTGACAAAACGTGCGATCAATTCATCTATGCTCCCGGCAGATGCGGGTTGTATTGTTGATAATGTGGAAACATTGATCGGGATTCATATGGCAGTAGCTGAGGGGAAACCTCTTACGGAACGTGTTGTTACTGTAAGCGGAGACGCCATAAATTCTCCGGGAAACTTTAAAGTTCTTCTTGGAACAAACCATATGGAATTAATTGAAGCGGCGGGTGGATTTTCTCAACAGCCGGAAAAATTGATATCCGGAGGGCCTATGATGGGATTCGCCATGGTAAGTGCAGAAGCTCCGGTAACAAAAACATCTTCTTCTATTCTTGCGTTTAAGGAAGATATAGTTTCAAAAAGCGTGGAGACGGCATGTATCAACTGTGCAAGATGCGTTGATGTCTGTCCGAGTCGTATTATACCTTCACGATTAGCCGATCTTGCCCAAAGACATGATGAAAAGGCTTTTGTTGCGATGAATGGACTTGAATGTGTGGAATGTGGATCATGCAGTTATGTGTGTCCGGCGAAAAGACCTTTGAAACAGGCTATCGGTTCTATGAGAAAAATTGCGCTTGCAAATAAAAGAAAGAAGTAAGTGAGAGGTGAGAGAAAAGTGAATGAAAATTATCATGTATCAGCATCCCCGCATATTCGGGATAAGATAAAAAGCAGCAATATCATGCTTCTTGTTGTGATTGCCCTGCTCCCTGCTACTGTATTCGGAATTTGGAATTTTAGACATGAAAATGCGTGGATCTTAGTTGTTGCTACAACGGCGGCTGCTGTGCTTGCAGAGTATATCTATGAAAAATTAATGCATAAACCGGTTACAATCGGTGATTTCAGCGCAGTTGTTACAGGTCTTTTACTTGCATTGAATCTTCCTCCGACGCTTCCGTGGTGCATGGGGGTACTCGGAGCCGTATTTGCAATCGTTGTTGTAAAACAGCTTTTCGGTGGATTGGGACAAAATTTTATGAATCCGGCCTTAGCTGCAAGATGCTTTCTTCTAATCTGTTTTACGCAAAAAATGACGTATTTTGTGTATGACGGCGTGACAGGCGCAACTCCGCTTGCACAATTAAAGAGCGGCAATGTAGTAAATACGATGGATATGCTTCTTGGAAATGTCCGGGGAACGATCGGAGAGACATCGGTGATCGCGATTATGATCGGAGCGATGTTCTTAATATTGACAGGAGTGATAGATCTTAGAATTCCGGGATCTTATATCGTATCATTTGTTATTTTTATCACGCTTTTCGGCGGCAATGGATTTGATCCGTGGTACATAACCGCTCATTTATGCGGCGGCGGTCTGATGCTTGGAGCATGGTTTATGGCAACAGATTACGTTACCACACCAATCACTCCTAAAGGGCAGCTTATTTATGGATGTTGTCTCGGTATTCTGACTGCAATTTTCCGTCTCTTCGGTGGATCAGCAGAAGGTGTTTCCTACGCAATCATTTTCTGCAACCTTCTGGTTCCGATCATTGAAAAAGTAACCAAACCGGTTGCCTTTGGAAAAGGAGGTAAAAAAGCATGAATACAATCTTAAAAAACACCATTTCCATCACAGTGATCACTCTGGTTGCAGGTCTTGCGCTTGGCGTAGTTCAGGATATCACAGCTGGTCCGATTGCCACACAGGCCGAAAAATCCAAAGAAGAAGCATATAAAGCTGTTTTTGAAGATGCTTCCAGTTTCAGTGAGTATTCACTCGATGACACCAATCAGGCCGAAGATCTTGTTGCTTACCTTAATGATAATGGTTTCACAGCACAGACAATTGATGAAATTATGGTAGCAGAAGATGCTTCCGGTGAAACGCTTGGATATACTTTCACAGTCACTGATTCCGAAGGTTACGGTGGAGACATCCAGTTTGCAATGGGTGTTCAAAATGACGGAACCCTGAATGGTATCTCCATTTTATCTATTAGTGAAACTGCCGGCCTTGGTATGAAAGCAACTACTGACAGCTTCAAAGATCAGTTTAAAAACAAAAACGTAGAAAAATTTACATACACAAAAACAGGTTCCACATCTGATGACCAAATTGATGCCATCAGCGGTGCAACCATTACAACAAATGCCATGACAAACGGTGTCAATGCCGGACTTTGTGCATTTCGGTATGTGGAAGGAGGGGCAGAGTCATGAAAGCAAACACACCTGCTGAACGTCTTGTAAACGGTATTATTAAAGAAAATCCGACTTTCGTGCTGGTGCTGGGTATGTGTCCTACACTGGCTGTTACAACATCTGCTATTAATGGTATTGGAATGGGGCTGACAACTACAGTTGTCCTTGCAATGTCCAACCTGATGATTTCTCTTCTGAGAAAATTCATCCCGGACGGCGTACGTATGCCTGCATTTATCGTAGTCGTAGCATCCTTCGTTACCATCGTACAGATGCTTTTACAAGGATTTATACCAAGCCTGTATTCCGCACTTGGTATTTACATTCCTCTGATCGTAGTAAACTGTATCATCCTTGGTCGTGCAGAAGCATATGCTTCCAAAAATCCACCAATCCCGTCTCTCTTTGATGGTATCGGAATGGGCCTTGGTTTTACTTTAAGTATCACCTGTATCGGTGCAGTCCGTGAACTGCTTGGCGCAGGTCAGCTATTCGGACAGCAGATTCTTCCACTTGCTGCTGACGGCAAGATGGGCTACGAACCGATCACAATCTTTATCCTTGCTCCTGGTGCATTCTTTGTCCTTGCAATGCTTGCAGCACTTCAGAATAAGTTCAAAATCGGTGCTGCCAAACGCGGAATAGACCCGAGTGAAGGATGCAATTGCTGCTCAGGCTGTGATTCCTGCAGCAATACTATGTGTAAAGGAGGCAAACAGGCATGAAAGAATTATTAATTATCCTTGTCAGCTCTGCCATTGTCCATAACGTAGTACTGAGCCAGTTCCTTGGTCTCTGCCCTTTCTTTGGTGTTTCCAAAAAGACGGAGACAGCAGTCGGTATGGGCGGTGCTCTTGTATTTGTTATTACATTATCATCCTTTGTTACAGGACTGATCTACAAATTTATCCTTGTTCCTTCAGGCATGGAATATTTACAGACAATCGTATTTATCCTGATCATTGCAGCACTGGTTCAGTTTGTAGAAATGTTTCTTAAAAAATGTGTTCCTTCCCTGTATCAGGCACTTGGTGTATACCTTCCTCTGATCACAACAAACTGTGCAGTTCTTGGTGTTGCACTCACAAATGTGCAGGATGAATACAATATTCTTCAGGGTACGATCAACGGATTTGCCACAGCAGTAGGTTTCACGATTTCTATTACACTGATGGCTGGTATCCGTGAAAAAATTCAGTACAATGATATTCCGGATGCTTTCAAAGGATTCCCTACTGTACTTCTTACAGCAGGTCTGATGGCAATTGCATTCTTCGGATTTTCAGGATTAATTTAAGGAGGCGACATTATGAATATTGGAGCAATTATTACAGCAACCGTAGTTGTTGCAGCTGTCGGTCTCTTTATTGGTATTTTCCTGAGTATTGCCGGCAAAAAATTTGCTGTCGAAACAGATGAACGTGAAGTTGCAGTCCGCGAAGCACTTCCTGGAAACAACTGTGGTGGCTGCGGTTATCCTGGATGTGATGGTCTTGCTGCTGCAATCGCAAAAGGCGAAGCACCGGTCAATGCCTGTCCGGTAGGCGGAGAAGCAGTAGGCAAAGTAATTGCCGGAATCATGGGACAGGAAGTAGTTGAATCTGCTCGTATGGCTGCCTTTGTAAAATGTACAGGAACCTGCGAAAAAACAAAAGACAATTATAACTATACTGGTGTAGAAGACTGTGAAATGATGGCATTCATTCCAGGCGGCGGATCCAAAGCATGCAATTATGGATGTATGGGATTTGGAAGCTGTGTAAAAGCTTGTCCGTTTGATGCAATTCATATTGTAAACGGAGTAGCAGTTGTTGACCGTGAAGCCTGTAAGGCCTGCGGTAAATGTATTGCAAAATGTCCGCATCATCTGATTGAACTTGCACCATATGATCAAAAAACATTTGTTGGCTGTAGCTCTCATGCAAAGGGAAAAGCCGTTACAACTGCATGTGAACTCGGATGTATCGGATGTAAGAAATGTGAAAAAACATGTCCGAACGGTGCAATCACTGTTACAGATTTCTGCGCTCACATTGATTACGAAAAATGTACAAACTGTGGTGCATGCAAAGAAGCATGTCCGCGACACGTTATTCTTTAAAAGAAATACTCATTCTTTCCATATGTTTAATTTTATCCCGGCTGAGAAATTTTCCAGCCGGGATTTTTATTTCACACTCGAATAGATGTTTGCTTTTTGCAGATTGATATGTTATCATTGTGAAAGTAAGTTTTGATTACAGAAATCTGTTGCAACTATTTTCGCTGCAGCAAATAACAGCAGGAGATTATATATGATTTCATTTATTCGAGGTCTTGTGGCTGATACTACAGAAAACGCCGTCATCCTGGAAAATAACGGCATCGGTTATGAGATTTTTATGACAGGCAGTTCAATTGAGCAGGTATCCCGCATAGATGGAGAAGTCAAAATCCATACATATTTTCAGGTACGAGAAGATGCCATGCAGTTATATGGTTTTCTTTCCAAAGATGATCTGGAAATGTTTCGCCTTCTTCTAAATGTAAACGGAATCGGGCCTAAGGCCGCGCTTGGAGTTCTTGCAGGACTGACTGCAGATGAATTGCGTTTTGCCGTTCTTTCTGACGATATCAAAACCATTTCCAAAGCACCAGGAATCGGTAAAAAAACTGCACAGAAACTTATTCTCGAATTAAAAGACAAACTGAAACTTGAAGATGCATTTGAGAAGAAACTTGCCCATGAACAGGAGGCTGCCTCTGTTTCTGGATTCTTGATCCACGACGGACGTCAGGAAGCAGCAGAAGCACTGATCGCACTTGGTTACAGCAGTACTGATGCCATGAAAGCCGTTCGTAAAGTCACTGATGTTTCACCAGACGACGTGGAGGCCCTGCTCAAAGCTGCATTAAAACAGTTATAAATTGGAGAAACGTATTTAAATGGAAAAAAGAATGATCACCACAGATGTTACAGAAGAGGATCTTCCCCTTGAGGGAAGTCTTCGTCCACAGACACTGGATGAATATATCGGTCAGGAAAAGACAAAAAAAACACTAAAAATATATATAGAAGCGGCCAAACAACGACATGACGCGCTGGATCATGTCCTGTTTTATGGGCCACCCGGTCTTGGTAAAACAACGTTATCCGGAATCATTGCCAATGAAATGGGGACACACATGAAAGTCACCTCCGGACCTGCGATTGAAAAACCCGGTGAAATGGCTGCAATCCTTAACAACTTACAGGAAGGAGACATTCTGTTTGTTGATGAAATCCATCGTCTGAACCGACAGGTAGAAGAAGTTCTCTATCCTGCCATGGAAGACTTCGCCATTGATATTATGATCGGAAAGGGCGCTTCTGCCAGATCGATCCGTCTTGATCTTCCGAAATTTACACTGGTTGGTGCTACCACAAGAGCTGGGCTTTTGTCTGCTCCGTTGCGCGACCGTTTCGGTGTTATGCACCACCTGGAATTCTATAATCATAAAGAACTACAGACAATTGTGCTGCGCTCTGCACAGGTGTTGGGAGTCGAAATTGATGCAAAAGGTGCTGCGGAAATTGCCAAACGTTCCCGTGGAACACCTCGTCTTGCAAATCGCCTTCTCAAAAGAGTACGTGATTTTGCCCAAGTAAAATATGATGGCCGTATTACTTACGATGTAGCTTCTTTTGCACTTGATCTTCTGGAAGTTGACCAATATGGACTTGACAAAATTGACCGTCGTATCCTCCAGACTCTGATCGTCAATTTCCAGGGAGGACCAGTTGGACTGGAGACACTGGCTGCAGCAATCGGCGAAGATGCCGGCACACTGGAAGATGTTTATGAACCTTATCTTCTTCAGAATGGTTTTCTGAACCGGACTCCACGCGGCAGAACAGCATCTTCCCTTGCTTATGAGCACCTTGGTTTTGAAAAAAATTCGTAGTTCTGAAAAGATTTCGTAAAAATTCCTATACATTTCTACAAATTTCGATTATAATAAATGAAAGAAACTACAATTTACGGGAGGCTTGTTATGGCAGTCAAAAATACGGCACAAGTAGTAATCGGAGGAAAAATCATCACTCTGGGTGGTTACGAATCTGAAGAATATTTTCAGAAAGTGGCGTCTTATATAAATAATAAAATAGCTGAATTGAGCGAAATGCCGGGATATACCCGTCAGCCTGTAGAAACCAAGCATACGCTCTTAAGTTTAAATGTTACAGATGATTATTTTAAGGCAAAAAAACAGGCAGAGATTTTCGAACAGGATCTTCAGCAGAAAGATCAGGAAATGTATGAGCTGAAACATGAACTGATCGCTCTTCGTATGAAAATCGAAGAAACGGAAAAAAATGCCCAGGAAGCTCAGCAGCAGAAAGAGCTTCTTGAAGGCAAAGTTAAGGAACTTAACGATGAGATAGACAAATTACTCAAATAAAAAAAGCAGGAAGGGGATTGCTTCGGTAGTCCTCTTTATTTGTTTCATACTCATAATTCAGAAAAGGAATGAATACACTTGAAAGTAGATCATAATGTAGAACTTCTGGCTCCCGCCGGATCTTATGAAGCTTTTGAAGCTGCTCTGGGAGCAGGAGCAGATGCTGTTTATGTCGGCGGTCCCGAATTCGGTGCCCGGGCATATGCACACAATTTCACACAGGATGAACTTTTACAGGCAATTGATACCGTTCATATTCATGGCAAAAAATTATATCTGACAGTAAATACACTTCTGAAAAACCGTGAATTGCAGGACAGACTGTATGATGCGCTGCGACCACTGTACGAAAACGGTCTTGATGCTGTTATCATACAGGATCTCGGTGTATTCCAGTTTATACGCCAGAATTTTCCGGGACTGCATCTTCATGCAAGTACACAGATGACAGTAACCGGCCCCGAAGGAATGAAATTTCTTGAGGAACAGGGCGCATCACGTGTAGTTGCTGCCAGAGAACTTTCTCTTCAGGAGCTGTCAGCCATGCATCAGGCAAGTCCGATCGAAATAGAGGCCTTTATCCATGGTGCCCTCTGTTACAGTTTTTCTGGTCAATGTCTCATGAGCAGCATACTCGGCGGCAGAAGCGGCAATCGTGGAAGATGTGCACAGCCTTGTCGCCTTCCCTATCAGGTTCGGCAGGAGAATGGCAGTTATTCATTCAGACAACAGGATTTCTGTCCACTCAGTCTGAAAGACATGTGCAGTGTGGACCTTCTCCCCGACATTCTGGAGGCCGGCGTTACCTCTTTGAAAATTGAAGGACGAATGAAACAACCTGGATATACTGCTGCTGTTACCGGAATGTATCGTAAATATCTGGACATCCTTCTTAGCAGTGACATGACTTATCAGGTTAATGACCGCGACCGGCAGTATCTTCTGGATATATTTAGCCGTGGAGGTTCCTGTCAGGGTTATTATAAACAGCATAATGGTCCATCTATGATGGCCTTTACAAACGAGAAAAAGACAAACGGAATTCCGGAAAATCTTCCTCGAAAAAAAGAACCCATTTCCGGTACGCTGGTTCTTTATCCGGAATGTCCGGCTTTTCTGGAACTTTCATGCCATGATATACATGTAACTTCCTCAACTGGTGAAGTACAGTTTGCCAGAGAACATCCTATGTCTGAAGATCGCATTCGTAAACAGATGGATAAACTTGGAAATACGGAATTTGAATGGGATGAACTTGATATACAGATGGGAGAGCAGATTTTTCTTCCGGTCAAAACATTAAATGAACTCCGCCGCGAAGCGATTGCCCTGTTGGAACAGGAACTATGTGCACCCTACAGACGTTCTGCCACTGATACTCCTGTTATGGCCACAGCGGACAAACCGGCAGATACAAATTCCAGCCTTTCAATCCTTGTATCCTGCGAAACTGTAGATCAGGCATTACTTTTATATAAAAATCCTGAGATTTCCGGTATGTATCTTTATTACGATGCAATGAGCCTCTGCATGTCAAAGGGATTACAATATCAGAAGGACTTGTATCTGACACTCCCATATATCACCCGTGGTTCAGCACCAGAAGGCTTTTTCGAAACCTGCAGCCAATGGCTTGAGAATGGAATGAAGGGATTTCTTGTACGAAATCTTGAAAGTTATGGAATGCTTCGACATCTTGGATGGCAAAAATACTGTGTTCTTGATACTTCCATCTATACCTGGAATAACGAATCTGTCTCTTTCTGGAAGAAAGAAGGCATACTTCGAAATACAGTTCCTTATGAATTAAATGAAAAAGAAATCGCACACCGAAACAATTCCAACAGTGAGATGATCATATACGGAAACATTCCGTTAATGCTTTCTGCGCAGTGTGTAAGAAAAAACACGCTGAAATGTGACTGCAACGAAAGAAAAATGATTTTGAAGGACCG
>OHEX01000969.1_pt1 | contig 11446 bp, 7 predicted proteins | sample 1567361 | NCBI WGS metagenome assembly OHEX01 (sample SAMEA3879585, study PRJEB24766) | human gut metagenome | biome: human-associated habitat; feature: feces | place: USA | collected 1985/1987 | reverse complement strand
ATTCCCTATCGTCCCGATCAGGAAGGCAATGATATCATGGCTATCGGCGCAGGCGTACGCAAGGCTTTTGAAGATATCCTGGTGCCGGCCGGCATGGGAGACGTAAAAATTTTTACAGAGATGGGACGTTATATGCTGGCTCCCTATGGGGCGTTGGTTGCTAAAGCGATCCACGTTAAGCATACCTATAAAGAATATATCGGACTGGACGCCTGTGCGGCCAATCTGATGCGTCCTGCCATGTACGGGTCTTATCATCATATTACCGTCATGGGCAAGGAAGACGCGCCCTGTGATCATAAATATGATATTACCGGCGGTTTGTGCGAGAATAACGACAAATTTGCTATCGACAGGCTGCTGCCGGAGATCAATATCGGCGATCTGCTCTTTATTCATGATGCAGGGGCACATGGTTTTGCCATGGGGTACAATTATAACGGCAAGCTGCGCAGCGCGGAGGTACTGTTGAAGGAAGATGGCAGCACGGAACTGATCCGTCGTGCGGAAACTCCGGCAGATTATTTTGCAACTTTTGATTTTACAGGATTATTTAAAAATATATAGGCTGAATGAGGGGAAACAGGGCTGATATTTAATATCGGCCCTGTTTCATTATTTATGGTAAGATAATAGAAGATACTTTTTTAAAGGAGTGAAACAATGACTATTTTAGAGCATGAGATCATGATGACAGAACAGCTGCGGCGTGTGCCTGCTGATGAGCTGCAGGCACGTCTGCACAAATTCCGTACGGTCATGGACAGAGAGTTCCCCGGCTGGGAAATAGCCATCGTCAACCATAAAGTCAATATGTATTATTTTGCCGGTACTATGCAGGACGGTGTGCTGGTCATCAGGCCGCAGGATGAGATCTTGTGGGTGCGTCGCAGCTATGAACGCGCCTGTAACGAATCACTGCTGAAGGATATCCGGCCGATGAAAAGTTTTCGCACTTTGGCGGAGTTTTATCAGCCGCTGCCGGCTAAGGTATATTTGGAAGCCAGGACGGCGACGCTGGAATGGCAGCAGCTGTTGTACAAATATTTGCCTTTTGCCGCTGTGGCAGGTATGGACAGTGTGATCAGTGAACTGCGCCTGCTGAAAAGCCCCTATGAACTGGCGCTGATGAAAAAATCCGGTTCTATCCACCGGACTGTTTTAGATGAACTGGCGCCGCGTTTTATCATACAGGGTGTGAGCGAGGCAGAGCTGGCAGTCAATCTGTATGCAGAAATGCTGCGCCGTGGCTCGCATGGAGTAGCACGTTTTAATTTGCCTTTAGGTGAGGACGTTGTAGGACTGGCGTCTTTTGGTAAAAGCGGGTTGGTAAAAACAGCTTTTGACGGACCTGGCGGTACCGGCGGCACTTGTGTCGCTGTGCAGTCGATCGGCTCTGCTTTTCGCAAGCTGCAGGCAGGGCGTTTGGTGTATCTGGATATTCCCTGCGGCGTGGACGGTTATCATACGGATAAAACCGTAGTTTATTATTATGGGGATCTAGATGAAGATCCCTTCAGGGATAAAATCAAAGCTGCTTATGAGCATTGTGTTTTTCTGGAGGAATTGACAGCTTCGCTGCTGCGTCCGGGAATGGTGATCGAAGATATTTACCGGCAGGTAATGGAGCAGTTTGACCCGCAATATGCAGATGGTTTTATGAACGGCGGTAAGTTTTTAGGACACAGTATCGGATTGGTAATGGACGAATCCCCGGCACTGGCCAAGGGTTTCAAAGGTGAGCTGGAAGCCGGTATGGTTTTCGCAGTCGAGCCTAAGATAGCCTTGGACGGTATCGGGATGGTCGGTACAGAGAATACGTATCTTGTAACGGCAGGCGGCGCAAAATCGCTGGCAGGGAAGCCGCAGCCGCTGCGCTGTATTATATAAGTATTTTTACTGGCAGGAAAAAACGGCTGCAAAGCGAATAAAGTAAAGATAACATTGAAAACAGGAGCAAAAAAATGGAAAATAAAATTTTAGAGCAAATCAAAAATTCAGAAACTGACATGCTGGGTACTTTAGAAAAGCTGGTCAATATTGATTCCGGGTACGATGCCATAGAGGGGACTGCTGAAATTGCCCATATCGTAGGCGATTTCTTGACGCCGTATGGCTTTGAAGTACAGTATCTCGAAACACCGAATGCGCCTACGCATGTGCTGGCTAAACGTCCGCGTCCCGGCAAGAAGAAGGTTATGCTGATGGGACATATGGATACTGTCTTCGCTAAAGGTACAGCAGCAGCGCGTCCTTTCAAAGTGGCAGACGGCAAAGCCTATGGCCCCGGCGTTATGGATATGAAGGCAGGTATCGTGCTCTCGCTCTATACAGTTAAAGCCTTGCTGGATAACGGCTGGGATGATACTGACCTTACTTTGTTTTTCTGCGGCGACGAGGAACTGGCGCATCCGCTGACTGATGCTGTAGAATGGTTCAAAAAAGAAGGCTTGGGCAAAGATGCCGTTTTCAATATGGAACCCGGTCGTGAAGATGGCAGCGTCGTTATTGGGCGCAAAGGCGTTATCCGTCCGGTATTGACTGTCCGGGGGATTGCCGCCCATGCCGGCAACGAACCTGAAAAAGGCGCCAGTGCTGTTTTAGAGCTGTGCCATAAAACTATTGCTTTACACGCGCTGACTGATTTAGAAGTTGGTACGACTTATAACGTAGGCGTTTTTAATGGCGGCAGTCTGGCAAATATTGTTGCCGACCATGCAGAGGCACGTGTTGATATCAGATTCAAGACAGCTGAAGAAGCTGAAAAAGCAATAAAAAATGTAGAAGCGGTCGCAGCCAAAACTTATGTTGACAAGACAACGACTACTGTAACAGAGAACCGAATCGAGTTTATGCCTCTGGAAACCACTGCGGGCGTGCAAAAGCTGTATGGTCATTTGGCAAAGCAGGCTGAAAAGCTGGGTTTGCCTGTGCCGGGAGCCTTGTATGTAGGCGGCAGTGCTGATTCTGCCTGGACGGCTATGGTCGGTGCGCCGACTTTGTGCGGTATGGGGCCGCAGGCTGTAGGGGCTCACAGTAATAATGAGTACTTATTCGTGTCGTCGATGACGGAAAGGGCCCAGCTTCTGGCAATGTGTATCATGCATCTGGAAGAAATGCAGTAATAAGCTGTTAAAAAACAGTATGGGATTTGATCCCATACTGTTTTTTATTTCAGGTTCTATTTATAAATTTTCTGAAATTATGATTTTTTATAAGTGAAAAGCAGGAAAAAACAGATGGAAAGCGAATAATATAAAAATTATACTTGTATTTATGCAGAGGAGAATTTTAATGAAAGAGAAGATTTTGAAACAAATCAGGGGTTCAGAGCAGGTGATGCTGCAATTACTGGAAGAATTGGTGAATATCGATTCAGGTGCCGACGCTTTGGAGGGGATAAACGCAGTAGCACAGAAAATAGGAGCTTTTTTGGCAGAACTGGGGTTTACGGTAAAATATCTGGAAACTGAGGGCGCGCCTGTGCAGCTGCTGGCGAAGAAACCACAGCCTGATAAAAAGCAGGTGCTGTTTTCAGGACACATGGATACGGTGTTCAACAAAGGGACAGCGGCAGCCCGTCCGTTCAGGCTGGAAAACGGCAGAGCCTACGGACCGGGCGTACTGGATATGAAGGGTGGCCTGGTCATGGCTTTGTATGTGATCAAGACACTGTTGGAGAATGGCTGGCAGGATACGGATCTGACTGTTTTACTGTGTGGCGATGAAGAAATGTCACATCCGCTGACCGACGCTGTGGAGCAGTTCAAAAAAGCCGGCGCCGGCAAGGATGCTGTTTTTAATCTGGAGTTTGGACGTGTTGACGGCAGCGTCGTTACAGGACGCAAGGGGACTACCAGGCCGACGCTGGTAGTGGAAGGCATTGCCGCGCACTCCGGTAACGAGCCGGAAAAAGGGGCCAGCGCCATTTTAGAGCTGGCCCGGAAAACTGTAGCTATCCATGCGCTCAACAATTTTGAACTGGGCACGACCTATAATGTGGGTGTGTTTAACGGCGGCACTATGGCCAATATCATTGCTGATAAAGCGATCGGCGAGGTAGATGTACGTTTTAAGACGATAGCCGAAGCGGAAAAATCTATTGCCGATGTACAGCGGATCGTTGAAACTAATTATGTGCCTAATACCAAAACTACGGTAACGGGCAATGTGATCAAGTTTATGCCCTTTGAAACTACACCCGGAGTGCAGCGGTTATATGAACACTATGCCAGTCAGGCAGCGGCACTGGGGCTGCCCAAGCCGGGTCAGCAGTATGTGGGCGGAGCTTCTGATGCCTGCTGGCCGGCACTGACAGGCGCACCGACCTTGTGCGGCGTAGGTCCCTGCGGTATTGGCGCTCATAGTGACAGCGAGTATATCGAGGTAGCGAGCTTAACGGAAAGGGCCCTGCTTTTGGCAAGCTGTATTATGGAACTGGATAAATTATAAGCAAAAAGACGAGTCGATAAGACTCGTCTTTTATTTTAAGTATGGTTTAGTTTTTTCCAAAAAATATTTCCAAATCGCTATCTACATCAGAGATTCCGGCAATACCAAAGGTTTCAACTAAGACTTTGGCAATGTTAGGCGAGAGAAAGGCTGGCAGAGTAGGACCGAGATGAATATTTTTGACGCCGAGGGCAAGCAGTGCCAGAAGAACGATAACGGCTTTTTGTTCGTACCAGGCGATATTATAAACAATAGGCAGCTGGTTGATATCAGCCAGGCCAAAAACTTCTTGCAGCTTGAGCGCGATCAGTGCCAGCGAATAGGAGTCGTTGCATTGGCCTGCGTCTAAAACACGGGGATTCCGCCGATGTCTCCGAGCGGCAGCTTATTATATTTGTATTTGGCGCAGCCGGCGGTCAGGATAACAGTATCCTGCGGCATGGCTTTGGCGAAATCAGTATAGTAATTACGGGAGGGGCTGCGTCCGTCACAGCCTGCCATAACGACAAATTTTTTGATGCTGCCGCTTTTGACTGCGTCAACGATTTTATCTGCCAGAGCGAGGACCTGATGATGTGCAAACCCGCCTACAAGTTCGCCGCTTTCCAGCTGAGTTGGCGGCGGGCACTTTTTAGCATGTTCGATAAGAGCAGAGAAATCTTTCTTTTCTCCAATTTCACCGGCAATATGTTTGCAGCCGGAAAAACCTGCCGAGCCGGTAGTATAGACACGGTCTTTATAGCTGTCCTTAGGCGGCACGAGACAATTGGTAGTTAGAAGGATCGGACCGTTGAAGGTTTCGAATTCTTCTTTTTGTTTCCACCAGGCGTTGCCGTAGTTGCCTGCAAAATGAGGATATTTTTTGAAGGCCGGATAATAGTGCGCAGGCAGCATTTCAGAATGGGTATAAACATCAACGCCAGTGTTTGCAGTTTGTTCCAGCAGCATTTCCAAATCACGCAGGTCGTGTCCGGAAATAAGGATCGCGGGATTGCTTCTGACGCCAAGCTCAACTTTTGTGATCTCAGGATTGCCATAAGTTGAAGTGTTGGCAGTATCAAGCAGAGCTATGACTTTGACGCCAAAGCTGCCAGTTTCCAAGACCAGGTTCGTCAGGTCATCGGCAGTCAAACTGTCGTCTAAGGTTTTTGCTAAGGCCTGCTGCAAGAAAGCATCAATAGCTGCATCGGCGTAGCCCAGAACGTTAGCGTGCTTGTTATAAGCAGCCATACCCTTTAAGCCGTAGAGCGTCAGCTCACGCAGACTGCGCAGGTCTTCGTCTTCGGTAGTCAGAACGCCGACGGCAGCGGCTTTTAAAGTTCTTTCTTCTGCCGTACGATATTGCCAGACTGCGGCAGCGCTCAGTTCTGTAGTATCATGGAGCTGCTCAAGCAGTTCGTCACGGCTGGCCAGAGTCTCGTTGATTCTATCGATGAAACGGTCATCATCAAAATTGGCATTAGTGATTGTCATAAACAGGTTGGTAGTAATTAGACGGTCAACAGCTGCCGGTATTGCTTTGCCTTCTGCCCGCAGGAGGGTAGTTATTTCAGAAAGTCCTTTAGTTACATAGATCAGCAGATCCTGCAGATTGGCAGTTTGAGGTTTTTTACCGCAGACCCCGCCAAACATACAACCTTTATTGCCGGCTGTTTCCTGACATTGAAAACAAAACATTTTCGGTTCCATAATATCACTCCTTATAATGCTGGAGATTTTCTTCTCCGTTATTTGGGCCGTTGATATAACGGCAGAGCAGACGATTGCTTCTTTCATGTTTATGATATTATAATTGCCATTTAAAGTAAGTTGTATTTACAACGAAAATAGATTTCTTTAGTACCAAAATAGTTGTTTCTAAAAAAATAGGCTGCTGCTTGTTATTATAGAAAGTATTAGAAAATTACCACCGCTGGCTTAGCCAACGGTGGTAATTTTTTTTAGCACTGTTTACTTGTATGTACTGAGGTCAGCAAATAGCAGTTGGACAGCTTGCTGGCCGACTGCGTACTGGTTAACGCGGCAGAAAAAGTAAATCTCACAAAAAATTAAACGTGTCTTGTGGGGGGGTACAACAGTGCTATAATGTAAATGGGTATAGCTAATATTTTAAAAATATTTATGGAAAAAGATTGATTGAACAAGGAGATAATAAATATTTAAAAACAAAATAGGGAGAACTGAAGGATGAAAACTAAAATTTTAAGCTTAGTAATGGTGTTGAGCTGTACGACCGCTTCGGCGGCAGCAGTTCTGCCAAACAGCAGCGGGGATCTGCGCGCTTTGGAGGAAAACCGGGCCCAACAGGAAAAAACGGCTGTGCTGACTAAGGAAGAAGCAAATCAAGAGGTCAATGGCAGCAGAAAATTTTATCTGGAAAAGTTTGTCTTTACCAGTGCTGACGAGCTGCCACAGGATGAGCTGGCAGCGCTGGTACAAAGCTACGGCCGCCGTGAAGTAGATTTTAACGAAGTGCAGCAGGCGGTAGATAAAGTCACCATGTATCTGCGCGGACAGGGCTATGCAGTGGCTACGGCATTCCTGCCGCAGCAGGAAATCAGCGGCGGCGTTATTGAGATCAGAATAGTGCTGGGACGTCTGGGCGCAGTGCAGATCAATAATACTGCTGACCTGGCGGACGGTCAGGCGCAAAAAGCTGCGGCGGTCTTAAAACAGGACGAAGTGCTGCGTACAGACAGGCTGGAAACAATTTTGAACAATCTCAATGGTCTGTCCGGCATCACAGCCGTAGGTATCCTGAGAGCAGGACAGGCCCACGGCACCAGTGATTTTGTGATCAATATCGAAACAGACCGCCCTGTTGAAACAATTTTATATACAGACAACTATGGCAATAAATACAGCGGCCACTACAGATATGGCTTCCAGACCACAGTCAACAACCCCGGCAAGCTCGGCGATAAATTTTTTCTGGGCGGGATGCTCTCCAATGACAACCTGCACAACTATAACCTGGGCTATGAAATACCGGTCGGCAGCAGGGGCACGAAGCTGGGTGTCAGCTACAGCCTGATGGACTATACCCTGAGCGGCTTTTATAATATCCTGGACGCGGTCGGCAGGGCCAAAACCTTCAGTATCTACGGCACTACGCCGCTGGTGAATACTTTTTCCAATTATCTGGCGGCAGTCTACGGCTACGATAACCGGCAGCTGCAGGATGAGCTGCGCGTCTTTGGTATCGATACTAAAAAACACAGTAATGCGCTGCATGCCGGCATCGTGGGCAATGTCAAAGGTTCTGCCAGCTATACGGGCTACAGCGCTTTGTATTACATGGGCCAGCTGACCTATGACGATACCAGCAGCTATACCGAGGGCAGTTACCATAAATTCAATACCGACATTAACCATATCCGCAGGTTGGGCAACGTCTGTAACCTGCATCTGAACTTTCACGGCCAGCTGGCCAGCAAAGACCTGGACGGCAGTGAACAGTTCGTTTTGGGCGGCGCTAACGGCGTAAGAGCCTACCCGCAGGGCGAAGCCAGTGGTGACAGCGGTTATCAGGCTACAGCCGAGCTGCGTTACACCACGCCGCTGCCCAATCTGACCCTGGCCACCTATATCGACTGGGGCGAAGTAGAGCTGGGCAAAAGCTACGGACAGCACCGTAATCTGGCAGGATGGGGCGTTGGGCTGCAATATGCCAGAAGCAACGACTACTATCTGAGGCTTGATTATGCACGCAAGCTGAACGGTGAAGCCTTTACCAGTGAAGAAAACGATAAAAACGGACGGCTGTGGTTCCTGGCATACAAAATGTTGTAAAACAGATAGGAAAAGGATGAGGTGCGGAGATGAAAAACAGGAAAATGCTTTTGTATAAAAAGATCATGGTCACAGTCTTGAGCAGCGGGATGCTGCTTTTGCCCAACTGGAGCTATGCGCTGCCGCAGGGCGGCGTTGTCGTAGGCGGCAGCGGCACTATCGGCACGCCCAGCGGCGGCGAGCTGAATATTACCGGTAATGGCGGGCACATGGCTATCGACTGGAACAGTTTCAACATCGGCAAGGGAGAAACAGTAAATTTTCAACAGCTCCAAGCTGTTTTGAATTATGTGACAGGCAATCAGCGCAGCGAGATCTTTGGTAATTTGAATGGCAACGGTGCGCATGTTTTCCTGCTTAACCCCAACGGGATCTTGTTTGGGGAATCGGCGCAGGTCAATGTAGGCAGCCTGACGGCATCGACAAGAAGTCTGTCGGAACAGGCACGCCGGGGCTTTAATGGTACTTTGGGAAATCTGGATAGCGAGGGAATCTCAAAAATCCAGGCAGATATTGTAAATCTGGGTACGATTGCGGCCAACGCCATAAATTTTGAGGGCAATAATATCTCGATCATCAAGGCTGACACACTGCAAATACAGGGCGGCGATTTAAGTAAAGTCAGCTTAAAGGCTAAAAATAATATAAATATCGGTTACGAAGGAACGGATAAGACGAATACAAATGCGCCAGGTCAGAAGGCAAGCGCTTTGGGACTGCAGGGCAGTACACTGGACGGCACGGTTAAGGCGGTCAACGACTGTCTTTTGATTAGCAACATTAACGAACTGCAGGCTATCCAAAATAATCTGAATGGCAACTATATGCTGAAGGGTGACATCAATGCTGGCTCTACCAAAGGCTGGAACAGCGGCACCGGTTTTAAACCGATCGGCGGTGATGGCAGTGGCTTTACAGGTGTTTTTAACGGCATGGGTTATGCGATTAATGATTTATATATGAACAGACCTGATGATGTGTATATAGGCTTATTTGGTGTGATCGAAAAGTCAGGTGTTGTAAAAGATTTCCAGCTGTCAGGTGAGTTTATCAGCGATAAAACACCGCCGGATGGACTCAAAGGAAAAGGCAGTATTGCCGGTGAAAATTGGGGCAGGATCGAGAATGTCATTAATCATGCTTCGATTAAGGCTACAGGGTACGCTGGCGGTATTGTTGGTATGAATTATGGTACTTTAGAAGGGGTAACCAATAAGGGTGACGTTACCAGTACGGCTTTCGTGGGTGGTATTGCCGGATATAACAGTAGTTCCAAAGACGGACAGAACGGTCAGATCAAGAATGCCAGAAATGAAGGCAAGATTGAAGGCAGTGGTAGTAATGTTGGCGGTATTACCGGGATTAATGAAGCTAACTGCAGTATTGAAAATTCGACCAACAGCGGCTTGATAAAGGCAACTGAGAAGACTACTTGTAATACCCTGGGCGGTATCAGCGGCAGCAATGCGGGGACGTTGGACACTGTTACCAATGAAGGCAAGGTCGAGGGCTACATCTATGACAGTGGTAGTGAGGGGTCTGTACGTGTGGGCGGAATCGTTGGTGAGAATAATTCAAAAGGTACGATTATCAAGGCGACTAATACAGATGCGGCCAGTGTCATTGGCGATAACACTATCGGCGGCATTGCTGGTACAAATTTCGGCGGTATTGAAAGCAGTAGTAATCATGGTTATGTAGAGGGTAAAAATACTTCTGTTGGCGGTATCAGCGGCAGCAGTTCCGGTGAAATCAATAAAGTCAGCAATGCAGGTACTATTATCAGCAAGGGGACAAAAGCCGGTGGTATCGTTGGTCAGAACAGCGGTAAGGTCTTTAATGCAGATAATAGTGGTAAAATAGAAGCTTTGAAAGATGTGGGCGGTATAGTAGGATTTAATAATAATGGTATATTAGATACTGTAACAAATACGGGAATTATTGAAGGAAGTATGTCAAATCAAAAGGGGTATGCAGGCGGTATTGCAGGTGAAAGTAATAAAGGTGAAATCAAAAATGCCAGCAATAGCGGCACAGTTAAGGGAAAGTCATATATAGGTGGTATAGTTGGGTATGCCTATAATGGTATTAATATAGAAAATGTGTATAACTCAAGAACTATCACCGGAAATGATTGTTTAGGAGGAATCGTTGGTTTCCTTATGGGTGGAAAGATTATCAATGCTTATAATATTGGGGATATTAAGGGCGATACTGAAGTTGTAGGCGGTATAGTTGGTTATGCGTATCAAAATGCGAATACAGTGACAAATGTTTACAATCTTGGTAATCTTACTTGTCCTGAGGAAGTTAGCGATATCATTGGTTATGGTACAGCTACTGTCCAAAATGCCTATTTCCTCACGGCTGACGGTTATCAGAAATATGATGATGATACAGTATATACCACTTTAGAGGAATTCAATCAGGCGTTTGCAGACGGGCTGGGCGAGGACGATAAAAACGCCTGGCAGACAGGACAAAAACAGACGGCTCCGTATTTGGAAAGCTTTTTAGAAACGATCAGCGGCGATGCCGGCAATGTGGAGAGCACTGTCGGCAGTGATTATAAGGCAGCGCTGCTGGATAAGCTGCAGGCATTGGGGATAACAGTAGACCCTGATAAAATATTGGGGCTGGAGAATTTAGCTGCAGGCGAATATGATTTGAGCGAGCTGTTATATTCCACGCAGGACGGTTATGATCTGCAGCTGACAGGCAAACTGGTGCTGAAAGCTGAACCGCAGCCACAACCAGTTCCCGGCACAGACAGCAAATATACTGCCGCTTTGACCAGTATTCAGAAAAAAGCGCCGAATAACTGGGAGCAAAATGTGCCTGACGAGAGGCGGTTGCGGATCGAAGAAAATCGTACGATCAGCCTTGAGAAGAATACGGTGAAAATTGAAGCGGTACTTTGGGAAGAAGTAAATTTACAGGAAGAAGAACCGTTAAACGAATAAAAAACAAAGAACAAGCAGTTCAACTGCTTGTTCTTTGTTTTTGGTATAAGCCGGATCGTTTATCTGGCCATGCGGTAAATGTTTTCCATATCGGCAGCGTTCAGGGTGACAAAACCGCCGATGGTCCTGCGGCCCATAAAGCTGCATTTGTGCGCCAGTTCTTTGATCTGCTCTTCGGTCAGCTCGATGTCCATGTCGCTGATCGAGGTGGGCATACCGATGGAACGGAAAAAGTCTTC
>OHEX01000963.1_pt1 | contig 11496 bp, 8 predicted proteins | sample 1567361 | NCBI WGS metagenome assembly OHEX01 (sample SAMEA3879585, study PRJEB24766) | human gut metagenome | biome: human-associated habitat; feature: feces | place: USA | collected 1985/1987 | reverse complement strand
CCGCCAACGCAGAAAAAGTCTCTGACATTCTCCGTTATGCCGACATTGCACTCTATGAAGTAAAATTGCAGGGAAAACATGGTGCTCTGGCCTACCGGCCGGATTTCCACAATTCGAAACGGACACAGCTTGGTTTTTCATTATCGGATATTTCTGACAACCTGCCGGGTGCCTTTTTCATCTACCGGGCCGAAAAGGAGGATGAACGCATCCTGTATGCTAATCAGGAAATGCTTCAGCTGACAGGATGTACGGATCTGGATGATTTTATGCATTTTACGAAACATCAATTCCGTAATCTGGTGCATCCTGAAGATCTGACACAGGTAGAAGAAAGCATCTGGCAGCAGATAGAATCCGGCATGAACGGATACAATGATTATGTCAAATACCGACTTGCTGTCAAAGATGGAACTTATAAGACGGTTCTGGATTATGGGCGTATCGTGGAGAGTGAACATTATGGCTCGGTTTTCTATGTATTGGTAGTGGATTGCGAATTTATCAAAACACACTACGATGATTAATCATAAAAATAAAAGAATAACAAACTTTCCTCCGGGGCATACTGGTTCCGGAGGAATTTTTATATGAAAGATCAGATTAAGTCTTACTTACAACGTTTGAATCACGGAGAAGCTCTGGAAAATGTCCAGGCGGATTTCGTCCGGGAATGTAAGGATGTGGATCCTGCCGAGATTATGCATGCCGAGCAGGAGCTGCTGCGGGAGGGTACTTCCATCGAAGAATTGCAGCGGCTCTGTGATGTGCATTCCGCCCTGTTCCATGGTTCCGCGACAGATGCCCAGAAATTGCACGCTAAGGACATACAGGACCAACGGCTCTCCGCTGCTGCCGCCCTGATCCAGATCTCCGGGCATCCCCTGCAGACTTTTACGCTGGAAAATGCAGCACTGGAAAAGCTGATTGCCCGCGCGAAGCAGGTTCTGGAAAATGGAACAATAAATGACGGATCATTAAATGAGCTGCGCCAGATCGCTACCCACTATGCCAGAAAGGGAGACTTACTTTATCCACATTTGAAGGTGCAATATGGGATCAGCGGTCCCTCTGCGGTCATGTGGACAGTGGATGATGAGATCCGGGATGAACTGAATGCCCTTGCAAAACAAAAAGACCAAAAAGAAACCGCTGCATGGAAACATGCCGTATTGACCCGCATGGAAGAAATGATCTACAAGGAATCCAATATCCTCTTCCCCAACTGCGCACTGAATTTCTCGGAGGAGGAATGGTATCACATTTACCGGGATGCCAAAGATTATGCGGAATGCTTCGGTATCCGGGGTGATAGTTGGGAGGCTGCGGAAGCACATCTGACCGACACTGCCTCTACGGCTGACACCATGTCTGCGGAACACGCTTTTACAGGTAGTGAGACCAGAATCCACCTCCCCAGCGGCAGTCTGACCCTGTCGCAGCTGACCGCCATGTTGAATACGATTCCTTTGGAGATCTCTTTCGTAGATATCGATAATATCAATCGCTACTTCAACGAAGGTCCCAAGGTATTCAAGCGTCCCGGTATGGCATTGGGCCGGGAGGTCTTCACCTGTCACCCGCCTAAGATCGAAGAACGGGTTCGCCGTATTATCGGAGAATTCCGTGCAGGAAATCTGGACCAGGTACCGGTCTGGATGGACAAGGACGGCCGGACTTTCTTAGTGACTTATTATGCCGTCCGGGATAAGCAGGAGCAATATCTGGGAACGCTGGAACTGGTACAGGACATGGAGTTTGCAAAAGAGCACTTCCGCTAGGACAGTGCTCTTTTTACCGAACATAATGTAGTCATCCGGCTCTTTTGATCTCTTTTTTCGTTATAGTTTTTAATCCTTATATTCCAGTCCAAAATAATCCATGTATACCTTAAATCTATCCTGAGCAGTCAGACAGGTATCCATAAGATATCCCTGTTCGTTCTTCCATTCCTTCAGACCCCGATAGTAGAATTCCTTTATATCATCCTCGATAATAAAAGGGGTAATTCCATTACGGAGGCACTCCTTAAACATAATTAATCTTCCAACACGGCCATTTCCATCCTGAAAAGGATGGATCTTCTCAAATTCATAATGAAATTGTATTATTTCCTTCAACGTCTTTTGTTTTGAAAGATTATATCTTTTTAATAAATTCCGCATTTCTCCGGATACATCGGCGGGCTTTGTTGTTGCGCTTCCTCCGACCTCATTTTCAAAACGTTTATACTCACCAACAGCAAACCACGTTTTTCTACTATCTGACGTTCCTGATTTCAAAATATAATGTAACTGTTTAATAAATGCCTCACTCAGATTATAGTTTGCCAACTCTATTATTTGATCAATGCATCGGAAATGATTGGCTGTTTCAACAATGTCATCCACATTCACAACTTCATCCTGAATTCCAATCGTATTCGTTTCAAAAATATATCTGGTTTGATCATGGGTCAGGCGGCTGCCTTCCATATGATTCGAATTATATGTCAGTTCGATCTGAACCTTATGATAGATTCCTCCCGGTATCCCTGCTTCCTTTTCCATTTTTAATCTGGTCAAAAGATCATTTGCTATTTTTTCCGCTCGTTTCTTTCTGACCGGCTTTACGGCATCCTCTGGAATCCTCCATGTTTTCCCATCAAGAATTACACCCGGAATTTTTCCATGGGCACAATAATTTCTTACACTTCTTTCTGATAAATTCCATTTTGCAGCTATTTCATTTACATTTACATATTTCATACACAACCTCCGCAAAACTACTCACCGGAAATATTATATCATTATCGGCAATATATCCAAAACTTTTTTCTTTTAAATTTCATTTATATTTTGCCGATAAGAGTCGCTTAATTCTTCCTGTGCTTCCTCTACGTAAATGTGTGCGTTTTTCAGATTCCACCGGATCTCTTCTTCGGTAACAGCACGTTTTACTTTCCCGGGATTGCCGATGACCAGTGAATTATCCGGAATCTCTACGTTCTGTGTCACCAGTGCTCCGGCACCGATGATGCAGTTTTTCCCGATCTTACAGCCATTCATCAGAATGGCTCCCATACCGATCATGGTATTGTCGCCGATCTTGCAGCCGTGGATGATCGCACCGTGTCCTATGGTCACATGGTCTCCGATCTCCACCGGATATCCGCTGCCCAGATGTACTACTGCATTGTCCTGAATATTGCTCTCTTTTCCGATGACAATGGAGTCTCGGTCGCCCCGGACCACCGCATTGTACCATATTCCGCTGTTTTCTCCGATCGTCACATCTCCCAGCACCACCGCACCGGGAGCTATAAATGCTGTATCATGGATCTGCATATATATTTTCTCCTCTGTTCTATCTATATTTATTATGCTACTCTTCCTTACAAAGTGCAGTTTACCACATTTTTCCTAACCATATAAACCTTATATTTTACTTTTTTTCCTACCAAAAAGGAGACACTATAAAATATCCCCTTTTGTTACAATCTTTACAGACAGTCTCCTGTCTGGCATTGTATCTCATATTCTATTCTGCTCATTCGCAGTAAAATGAGTCCCTGTATCCCGGCGCTGTAATATTTGATTCCATGCTCTGCAGCATACTCTGCCAAAAGTGCATTTCCAATATCCTCCGCATCCGTGATAATGGCATTCGGCTGTACTGTTTGCAGCCACTTTTGTCCATTTGAGGTATAGGTGCCGTGATGATTCGATTTCATTACATCTGCTTTCAGAAGATCACCATATTGCTCTGCCAGTTTTTCTTCCATCTCTATATACAAGTCTCCACCGGTGAGATATTTTGATCTTCCATAGACAAATTTCATCAAAATAGATACATTGTTCACGCTCTCATCATTTCCGACACATTTCTCCAGATCCTCAGTCGTCGGATGATATGCGGTTATACGTACATCCCCTACCGTCCACTGATATCCCGCCAGGACATTTTCATAAACATGTGTCCCGTTCTGCTTAAGATATTCCTCAAATAAGGGCTCCTGCTTACTGGATGCTATATAGGAGCTCCGATAACAGGCATCAATCCCTCCTCCATGCTCATACAGATATTGTGCCACAGCCAGGGCTCCTCCTGCATGATCATCATGCGCATGAGACAATACAAAATAATCCAGATGATGCAGTCCCAGATCCTCCAGCAGTGAAATAATATGTGCACTGCAGGCAATGTAACCGGCATCTATCATCATTGTTTTGCCATTCGGGAATACCACAAGCGTACAATCTCCGCATTTTGCCCGGATTCCCGCCTCTGTCAGATCCGGTGTGAGAAAATACAGATTACCGTCTCCGCCGTAAGACAACGCTTTTTTTACACAATAAACCATCTCTTCATAGTGATCTGCAACCGAATTATCATTAGTCTTTTGGTATCCTGCAGGTTCTTCCTTCAGGCATCTTCGTTCCGCTGCCAGAAGATATTGATTATCGGATGCGGTTCCACTGATCAGAATTTTCTCCCACTGTGCCTCCGTTCCATGATAAATAACCGTATGAAGAGCCTCATCTTTCGCAAACGCTCTCATATCAATATTTTTCAGGCTGACAGGCAATTCCACCTTCTCCAGTGCCGAACAATTATGAAACGCCTTCGCACAGATAATGCATATTCCTTCCGGCAATTTTACATCCCTTAATGCGGTACATCCGCGGAAGCTATACACCCCGAGATAGACAAGCGTCTCCGGCAGTTCTACTTCCTTCAGTGAAGTACAATTCTGAAAAGCACAATCTCCCACGCTCTCCATTCCCACACAAATCCTGACCCGCCGGATTTCATCTCTGATTTCTTCCCATGGTCTCTCTTGATGTTCCGCCCAGCTCTGCATCTTTCCGGTCCCTGTAATCGTCAGGCATCCTGTTTCCTGCGTGAAACTCCATTCTACATTATTCAATTTTTCATTCATATTCTTCCTCGTATCCAAAGCGTTACAGCTTCAGTTTCCATACAAACTTGTTTCTCTCCAAAGGATAAATACTTTCCGATATTTCAATAATCTGTCCCTCTTCATTCCTGGTAACAGAAGAAATCAGCATCGCAAGAGCATTTTCCTTCATTCCCATCAGATGACTCTCTCTGCTCTCTAGCGGACGGGCCGTCATTTCTTTTTCCAGGCTGAATCGATTCTTGGAATGATCATTGAGCGCCTTCGTCAGAGATGCCTTCGTAAAATCATAGTCAAACAAAAATGCATCACTCTCCGGCATATAGGACGTTGTCAATACAATCGGTCCTTTGTCAAAAGAATCCTTTACGTATCTGAGACGGCTCAGTTTAATGACTCTGCTGTCACCGTTTTCGAACTTTTTCGCCAGTTCCTCCGTCATCTCCATATAACGGAATTCCAGCACTTCCGTCTCTACCTCAATGCCCCGGCGAAACATTTCATTAAAAAAGCTCTCAATAAATACCGTCGTATCCTCCAATACGCGTGGTGCTGTAACAAAGGTACCTTTTCTCTTAACTCTTTTCAGATGTCCATCCTGCACCATCCGCAGCATTGCCGTACGCACTGTGGAACGACTGACACCAAATTGTTCACAAAGCTCCACTTCTTTCGGAATTTTATAACCGATCGGCCATTCTCCCGTATGAATCTTGTTCATGATATATTCTTCAATCTCTGAATATCTGGCTGCCATATTTCCCCCTATTAACACTTTCCTTTTCGTTTTCTGTGTTTTTGTTATCCAATCTCATTATGATATTACATATTACTAACAGTATAGCGAATTTGGGAATTTAATGTCAATAATCGAGCGTACTAATATGTACGAATTTCAAAAATTCTTGCAAAATGGATACCGTAAGCACGGTGAACCGTCACCTTTATGGTATCACAAATTACATTTCCCAGCGGAATTCTGTTCAATCGCTGATAATTGTCATGTATTTCCTTGCAAAATACTTCTTTTCCTTCTCTGAAAGCACGCACATCATAATCCCGTACAAGTTCATCCGGCAGTCCCTTTACCTGTCGGTTCCGTACATTTCTTGTAAGAGATGGCATGATCTCTTTTGTCAGGTTCGTATCAAATGTCAGCTGAATCTGATGTAGCACCAGTTTCCCGTCATAGGTAAGGGTTATTTCGGCACCCTGTTCTCCTATCGGTGCCTCCCAGCAGTTACTTTCTTCCTGCTCCTGTCTGGCAATTCCGTTCAATACTTTCCATGGTTCATTTCCATGTGTATATCCGGATGCAGCTACCTTAGCTGACTTTGCATAATCGGCCGGATCCCGGTTACGGACTCCCGGAATATAGCAATCATCCCGCAAAAGCTCCTGTTGTAGTTCTTCCATATGTTCCCCGATCTGTCTAGGGGTACAGCCATATCTGACAGCCATTGCTGCTGCCGTGCCTACCGCCTGTCCTCCCACAGCGCAGGTTCCCATAACTCTCGTTGATCCAAATGCCATTTTTGTAGTACTGATGTCACGTCCCGCCAGCATTACATTTTCCAGATCCTTTGCATAATAGCATCTCCATGGTATTGTATAACAACCGTTGAAATTCAGGATCTGTGAAGGAATCTTATCCGTATCCAGAAGTCCCCTGCGCACATGCTGATCCATCTGCCAGCCACCATAAGCTACTGCGTCCGGGAATATCCTGTTGGCTAGTACATCCTTTTCATTCAACAGATAATCCCCTTCAATTCTTCTGCTTTCGCGATATCCCGGCACAAATCCGACCCAATCCAGATCCAGATTTTCCACACCGTGGTTTCCCACATTTTTCAGATGATCCCATACGCCGTACACACATTTCAGCAATTCATCACGGATTTTCTCACCGTCACGGATAATATCTTCATCCTCACCACCCAGTTCAATCCACCAATATCCGGAGTCCACATTGGAAAAGTGTGGCAGTCTCCCGCTTCCTTCTTCGAATTTGGTCAGCTTACCGCCTTCCATATGGGAGGCAATACTGTTCGCATGTTCCCGGTATTTCAAATCTTCCTCCGTGTAATGGTTTGCCCATTCCGGACACACAAATTTTACCGGCTCTCCACGGTCCACAGCGGAAAACAACAAAGTGTTTCCCATCGTATCGCTGTTCGGTTCTTCCGGAGCATCGGGTTCCTTAAATTCGTCTCTTCCTTCACTGCCCATACGCCCCGTCGCACCGCACATGGTAGCTAAGGTACCGTGCCCTGTGGCATCGACAAAGATGTCTCCGTAGATGGTATACTCGGTTTCCGTACTGTTCTGATGACAGACTACGGCCTTTATTTTTTTTCCTTCCAGGATCACGTCATCCATATTCGTATTCAGAAAGGATTCCAGATTTTCCTGAAAATGCACTTTTTCCCAGATGACGGAATCAAATACCGGAAACGATGCATAGGGATTTCTGCGTTTGTTTGCCAGCAGAATCTCCAGCAGGATTCCTGTCTCTCCAAGATTTTTTTTGGCACCGTGGGAGTTGGCTCCCACAATGTGCATACGGATCTCCGAGCTGGCGTTGCCACCAAACATAGAGCGATTCTGTATGATGGCTGTTCTGGCTCCTTTTCTGGCGGAAGCGATTGCCGCACAGACACCGGCCAGGCCGCCTCCCACTACTACAACTTCATATTTTCTGGTTTCACTGTGAATTGACATATTGTTCTCTTTATTTTCTCCCTTATAGCAATATAGCAGGCACAGAGTCTTCTCCTGTCCTGCCACACTGCATCTGCCATTTTCAATTTATTATCCCTTAACCGCACCTACGGACAAGCCTTTCAGGAAGAACTTCTGTCCGAACAGGAATACGATAAATACCGGTACAACCGCCATACAGCAGGCCGCCATGGTCAGGTTATACTGTGTTACCTCTGTACCGACAAACTGGTTCAAAGCCAGAGGAATCGTCCATTTCTTCCAGTTGGAGATAAATACCAGAGGATCCAGGTAGCTGTTCCATGCATCCAGGAACTGTACTGTCGCCGTCGCCGCTATCGTCGGCTTGACAAGTGGCAGCATAACCTGTGCAAAGGCTCTGTATTCACCGGCTCCATCAATTCTGGCAGCTTCCCGCAGTTCATCCGGAGTACTTAAGAAGGACTGCCTGAGCATAAAGGTGGAAGATACCGCTATGATCTTCGGTACGATCAATGACAAATGGGTATTCATCCATCCCAACTGCATAAACATTATGAATCTGGGAATCAGTGTCAGCTGTGAAGGCACCATCATCTGCGCCAGATATATAATGAACAATACATTGGAGCCCTTGAATTTCAACTTGGCAAATGCATATCCGGCAAGTGTTGCGGAAGTAATTGCCACTACCGTACTGATTACGGCTACCTTGATAGAGTTAAAATAAGCCAGACCGAAATGATAATTTGTGGAGCTGGTCGTTCCTATGCTTAATACTCTCTTATAGTTATCCGGGTAAAAATACTTCGGGATCCACTCAATAGGGATCTTCATAACATCCGCTTCTGTCTTGAAAGATGCTGAGATCATCCAGACAAAAGGAACAATCATAACCAATGTAACCAGAATAATTACAATGGTAATCAATATTCTGGCTACCTTTTTGGAAACAGGTACATTCTTCCTCATCTTAATCCCTAGCCTTTCTCTTCTTTATTGTTATGTACCCACTGGATAATGGTCACAATAAGCAGCATCACAAACAGAATTACGGCAATTGCCGAAGCATAACCCATCTTATAATACTTAAATGCTGATGTATAAATATAATAAACCAGTGTGTAGGTAGAGCTTCCGGGACCACCGCCTGTCATAACGTTCGTATATCCAAATACTTTAAAGCTGGATATAATACCTGTAATTGTCAGGAAAAAGGTCGTAGGCTTCAACAGCGGAACCGTTAATTTGAAAAATTTCTGAATAGAATTCGCTCCGTCAATCTCAGCAGCCTCATACAAATCTCTCGGAAGTCCGGTGATTGCGGCGCTGTACATAAATACGCGGTATCCCAGGCTTGCCCAGATTACGACCAGCATGATCGCGGGAAGTGCCCATTCATAGCTTGCCAGGAATCGGGGAGGATCCTGCCATCCGAGAGCCCTCATCAATTGTGTAAAGGGTCCGTATTTAGAATACAACGCCATCCATACAACGGAAATTGCCACAATATTACAGATATGCGGCATATACATAGCGACACGTACCACACCCGCTATTTTCTTATGACAAAATTCATCAATCAGTACCGCCATTATAATTGCCAGGAAAAGTCCGATGGGCACGGTTACGACGGTGAAGATCAATGTATTTTTCAAAGATGCAAGGAACCATTCATCCTTCCACAGATTGATAAAGTTTGTCAGTCCGATGAAATTCCAGTTGCCGAGTCCTTGAGAGAAATTCCAGTCAGTCAGGCTTACATATAAAGAAATTATCAGCGTAATCAGACTGAAACATATTACACCTATCAGACTCGGTGCCAAAAAGGAATATGCAACCAGGTTCTGATGCAATATTTTTCGTCTTTCTCCTTTAGTCTTCTTTTTCTTGCTCTTCATTTGCTTTATCCCTCTTTTGTTCGTTTCAGAGCAGGGGACGGTTCGCCTGTGAAAACGACCGCCCCTTCCCACTGCTGTTTTTATTTTTTTACTTCTGACTGCTTAATTCGGTCTGGATCAGTTCGTTACCTCTCTTCTCCATGTTCTGAACGGTCTGATCTACAGACTGTTTTCCATAGCACATAGCATCAAACTCTTCGAACCAGGCAGAACTGATTTCAGAGGAAGCATGTCCTTTAATAGCGGCAACACCCTGCGTAGTATCGAGAGACAGATAGTTCTCCATGGAATCCATATCAATGGAGCCCTGTGCCTTCTCCTTCAGCACGCTCAATACTTCATCCTTATTAACACCATTCCACAGAGGGATTCTTCCGCCCTGTACCAGAGGGGACATACCACCCTTTAAATACCACATTGCAAACTCAAAGCTTGCTTCCGGATACTTTGTATTCGCTGAAATGCTCAGCAGGTCTCCTGCACCGGTAGTACCGATCTGCTTACGATAAAATTCGGTGTTGTATTTCTCATCATCGGGAACGGGTGCCGGTACCAGTGCAGTTGTAAAATCATGAGGATAATTTTCCTGATCCATACACAGTCTCATCTGTGCTACACCAAGCATGATGGCACATTTGCCCTGAAGGAAAGTATTGGCAACACTGATATCCTCGGAGAATTCATCTTCGATGGGAATCGCATAACCTTTATCCAGTGTCTCTTTTACAAGATTAAAGCCCGCACGATATACATCATTATCAAAGTTTACCTCTGTACCTTCTTCATTCTTGTAAATCTGATTTGCACCCAGTACACCGTCTAATGCATACAGAATACTCTTACCGCTCTGCTTACGTGCCCAGCATACTCCGTATACCTTATCCTGGTCCTCGCCATGTGTCAGCTTCTCGGCATCCGCAAGGAATTCGGAATAGGTCCATCCATCATAAGGAATATCCAGTCCTGCTTCCTTAAACATATCTTCATTGATCAGAATCCATCTTGAGTTCTCGTATTTGGTAGGGAATCCATATACGGCACCATCATCGTAGTGATACTCTGCCATATTTGCCACACCCAGCTCATCATCCAGATTGAATCCGATATCATTGAGCATACCGGACATATCCAGCAGCAGGTTGGAGTCTACACGCTTGTCCATTTTGGTACGTCCGCCATAGCCAATGAACAGATCGACATCACCACCGCCCATTAAGTAGGTCTCCAACTGAAGGTTACCGTTATCATCATTTACATATCTTACATATTCTACCTGAAGTCCTTTGTCTTTGTACTCCTCATTGAAGTTGGCACACAGATCATCATATCCGTACTCCGGCTGAACACCACCCCAGAAATGAAGCGTGATCGTCTTTCCGTCTTCCGTGCCATACCATTCCTTCTCGGATTCTGTGGTTTCTGCTGCTGCGGTTCCTGCGGCTGCTGTAGCATCTTTTGCTTCTGTAGATGCATTTGTGTCTGTATCTGCTTGTCCACATCCTGCCAGACAGGTACCTAACATTGCCATTGTCAATGCAAGCGCAATTTTCCTCTTCATAATTGTAATCCTCCTACATTTTAGTTTTCTATGGTTAGCCTGAGTTTTTCTCAGGAATACACCCTTACTTCATAAATATGTACGTCTTTTTCCCCATTGGTGGTATGAATCGTAATGGTTACTTTATCACATTCCGTAGGCTCAAAGGTTACAACGTTCTGTCTCTGGTCATTTTCTGTCACTTTCTGTTCTGCCATCTTCTGTTCTCCCCGCCAGAGTGTCACAGTGTAATCTTTTACCAATTCGGGAGGTACTCCTATCCTCTGCTGGAGCTGACGTTTCTTCGATAAAGTAATCTTGATCGGATAATTAAAGTTGGAATCAAACGTCAGTCTGATCTGGGATACTTTTTTCACCGAGGCAAGCTTTAAGGTTAACGTCTCTCCTTCCGGGCTTATGCCATCGGAGCTCCACATATTTCGAATTCCGTTTTC
>OHEX01000962.1_pt1 | contig 11496 bp, 9 predicted proteins | sample 1567361 | NCBI WGS metagenome assembly OHEX01 (sample SAMEA3879585, study PRJEB24766) | human gut metagenome | biome: human-associated habitat; feature: feces | place: USA | collected 1985/1987 | reverse complement strand
CATTCTCAATAAACTGCGCTCCTATCGCATCATTAAAAGAAGAAACTCTCTCGTACTGGTTGTTTGACAGAAAACAGCATTTAAATCCAAGTTCCTTCAGATGTGCAAACAGCGCACATGCTCTCTCATCTGCCGGTGCACCATGAGGTACCAGAGTATTATCTATATCAAACAGAAGTCCTCTGTATCCCTGCGCATACAAATCATCGAAGTTTATCACATAGGTCGAATCCAGATATTCATCCGGAAAAAAGCAATTAAACATCCGTAGTCATTTCCTTTATTTATATTTTTCTGAAAACAAGATCAGCGATAAGTGTCTGACAGTACGCTGTCCCCGAAATACTGAATCATTATGATCAGCGTTCATTAAGAGGAACATATACTGCCGGTTCCAGAACATTCTTATATGCCGGGCGGATGATCTTATCTGTATTGATCAACTCTTCCATTCGATGCGCACTCCATCCAACAATACGTGCCACGGCAAACATCGGTGTATAGAGTTCCAGTGGAAGATCCAACATGCTGTATACAAATCCACTGTAAAAATCAACATTGGCGCTGACACCCTTATAAATACGGCGTTCTTCTGCAATCACCTGTGGAGCCATCCATTCAACCATGGAATACAGACGATAATCTTTCATACGTCCTTTTTCTTTTGCGAGGCTTTCTACAAATCCCTTAAGAACTTCTGCTCTCGGATCGGAAACAGAATAAATTGCATGTCCCATACCATAGATCAGGCCACGTCTGTCAAATGCTTCTTTATGAAGAAGGTGTTTCAGATATGCACGAACTTCCTCTTCATCTTCCCAGTCACGGACTTCTTTCTTCATATCCTGGAACATCTGAATAACCTTGATATTCGCACCGCCATGTTTCGGGCCTTTCAGTGAGCCGAGTGCAGCAGCAATTGCAGAATATGTATCCGTTCCGGATGATGAAACAACATGTGTTGTAAATGTAGAGTTGTTACCACCACCATGTTCCATATGAAGTATCAATGCCAGATCAAGGATCTTCGCTTCCAAATCTGTATATTTTTTATCTGGTCTGAGCATCCGAAGAATATTCTCAGCTGTAGAAAGTTCTTTCTTCGGATTGTGGATATAAAGACTCTTACCTCTCACATAATGACTGTATGCCTGATATCCATATACGGAAAGCAGCGGAAATTCACTGATCAGGTTCAGGCACTGTCTTAGTACATTCGGAAGTGAAATATCATCTGGATTATTATCATAGGAATATAAAGTAAGCACGCTTCGTGAAAGCGCATTCATAATATCACGTCCCGGTGCTTTCATGATAACATCACGCACAAAATTTCTTGGTAATGAACGCTGGGCTGCCAGCAAAGCCTGGAAATCTGCAAGTTCTTTTGCACTTGGAAGTTTACCAAACAAAAGCAGGTAGGTCGTCTCTTCAAATCCAAACCGATTATCATTGACAAAACCCGCCGTCAGATCTTTGATATTATACCCTCGGTAATAAAGACTTCCTGCACAGGGAACTTCTTTCCCATCAATAACTTTAACCGCCTGTACATTGGATATCTGTGTCAACCCGGCCAGAACGCCTTTACCATTGATGTCTCGAAGTCCTCTTTTTACATCGTACTTTCCATAAAGTGACACATCCATACTGGAATGATCTACGCACATCTGTGTCAGATTTTCAATTTCCGGTGTTACTTTTGTGTTAAATCCTGTCATGCATGATACTCCTTTCGACTTATTCTTCTTTTTCCCGTAGGCCCTCCTCAAAATAAATCTCTAATCTAAAATAAGTATAACATTTCCTGTCATTTCAGTCCAGTTATCTCTGCTGATATGTGCGCAGAAATTCTCTAAGTTTTTCCATTGACTTCTCAAGCTGTCTTATATTTGGAAGATAAACAATTCTGAAATGATCTGGTTTCATCCAGTTAAAGCCTTTGCCCGGAACGATCAGTACCTGTTTCTCATGCAGGAAATCAAGTGCAAACTGTTCATCATTTGTAATATTGAACTTCTCGGTATCGATCTTCGGGAAGATATAGAAAGCAGCATGAGGTTTTACTACAGAAATTCCCGGGATATCTTTCAGTGCATTATAGATGCACTCTCTCTGCTCATAAACTCTTCCACCCGGTTTGATATACTCTGTGACACTCTGGTATCCACCAAGTGCTGTCTGCACGATCGACTGTGCCGGCACATTGGAACAAAGTCTCATAGAGGAAAGCATCTTGATTCCTTCTATATAGCCTTTTGCCTTGTCCTTTGCTCCACTTAAGATCATCCATCCGATACGGAATCCAGCGATCATGTGGGATTTGGACAATCCGGAAAATGTAACACAGAAAACATCCGGTGCCAGAGAGGCAATGGATGTATGCTCATATCCGTCCATAACCAGGCGGTCATAAATCTCATCCGAAAAAATGATCAGTTCTTTTTCTCTTGCGATCTGAACGATCTGTTCAAGAATTTCTTTGGGATATACTGCACCTGTCGGGTTATTCGGATTGATGATGACGATTGCTTTTGTCTTATCTGTGATCTTGCTTCTGATATCATCGATATCAGGATACCAGTCTGACTGTTCATCGCAGACGTAATGGACAACGTTTCCCCCGGCCAGTGTAGCTGTAGCCGTCCAGAGCGGATAGTCCGGTGCCGGGATCAGAATCTCATCTCCATTATCCAGAAGTGCCTGCATACAGAGATTGATCAGCTCACTTACACCATTTCCAGTATATATATCATTCATGGAAACATTTGGAATATTACGAAGCTGCGCATACTGCATGATTGCCTTACGTGCAGAAAAGATTCCCTTGGAATCGGAATATCCCTGAGATGTACGGATATTGCTCAGCATATCCAGAATCACTTCCTGAGGAGCTGAGAATCCGAACGGATACGGGTTTCCGATATTCAGTTTCAGAATTTCTTTGCCTTCCTCTTCCATTCTGGCCGCCTCATCAACCACCGGTCCTCTCACATCATACAGTACATTATCGAGCTTTGTTGATTTGTCAAATGTTCTCATTTTTTCACTCCTCTCCGTGAATTTTTTATTCATATCGGTCACTGGAATCCTATATTCAGTAACTCGTATTGTACTATAATCTCACATTCCGCCCAATTTCGCAAGGTAAAATTCTCCACAACTCGTATCATAAAATCATATAAATTATTTTTTAGTATGTCTTAATAAATTTTTTGAAAAAAATTTTTATGATACCCTTTTCAACTTTACCACTTTTGTGTATAATAGTCCCTGGGCAAATGTCTTAGACAGATGGACATAATTCATATAACGAATGAGGAGGAAATCAACATGTCTTACACAGAAGAAGTTTATGAAAGAGTCGTTGCACAGAATCCTGGCGAACCAGAATTCCATCAGGCAGTCAAAGAAGTACTGGATTCTCTGAAAGTTGTTATCGACAAAAATGAAGAAAAATACCGCAGTCTTTCCGTTCTGGAACGTCTGGTAGAGCCTGAAAGAATCATTTCTTTCCGTGTTCCGTGGGTAGATGACAACGGCAAAGTACAGGTAAACAAAGGATACCGTGTACAGTTCAACAGTGCGATCGGACCATACAAAGGTGGTCTTCGTTTCCATCCGACAGTAAACCAGAGCATTCTTAAATTTCTCGGCTTCGAGCAGGTTTTCAAGAACTCCCTTACAGGTCTTCCGATCGGTGGCGGTAAAGGTGGTTCCAACTTCGATCCTAAGGGCAAATCTGACAGAGAAGTTATGGCATTCTGCCAGAGCTTTATGACAGAACTCTGCAAATACATCGGCGCAGACACAGACGTACCGGCTGGTGACATCGGTGTTGGCGGACGTGAGATTGGATATCTCTTCGGACAGTACAAACGTGTTCGTGATCTTTATGAAGGCGTTCTGACAGGTAAAGGACTTACCTATGGTGGTTCCCTGATCCGTACAGAAGCTACCGGATACGGTGTTGTATATATTCTGAACGAACTGATGAAAGACCACAACGATTCTCTTGACGGAAAAACTGTTGTTGTTACAGGTTCCGGTAATGTTGCAATCTATGCAGTGCAGAAAGCTACTCAGCTTGGTGCAAAGGTTATTGCAATGTGCGACTCTAACGGATATATCCATGATCCAAACGGAATCAACCTTGACATTGTCAAAGATATCAAAGAAGTAAAACGTGGACGTATCAAAGAATACGCTGACCGTGTAGAAGGCGCTACTTACACAGAAGGTGTTGGCATCTGGAACATCAAATGTGATGTATATCTTCCATGCGCAACTCAGAACGAACTTGACCTTGATGGCGTAAAAACTCTGATTGCAAACGGATGCAAATATATCGTAGAAGGTGCAAACATGCCTACTACAAGAGAAGCTACAGACTACGCTATGGCAAACGGTGTTCTCTTCCTTCCTGGAAAAGCATCCAATGCAGGTGGTGTTGCTACTTCCGCACTGGAAATGAGCCAGAACTCTCAGAGACTTTCCTGGACATCCGAAGAAGTTGATGCCAAACTTCATCAGATCATGGTTGACATCTATGCTAAGATCAGCGATGCTGCAAAACGTTATGATATGCCGGACAACTTCGTTGTTGGTGCTAACATTGCAGGTTTCGAAAAGGTTGTAGATGCAATGATGGCTCAGGGTATTGTTTAATCTCCTGTTCATTCGTATGTGTAATCCAAAAGGCGTTCCGGATTTCTGATCCGAAGCGCCTTTTTATATTTTCATGTTTTCTTTATGGTTCCATAAATTTCTTCAGTTCATCCATAAATGTACTGACATCCTTGAATTCTCTGTAGACAGAAGCAAAGCGAACATAAGCAACTGCATCCAGGTCCTTCAGATGTTCCATGACAATCTCACCAATGCGGGTACTGGAAATTTCTTTGTCTGCTGTGTCAAAAATATCTCCCTCTATAGAATCCATCAGCGACTCGATCTTTTCCACCGGAATCGGTCTCTTATAGCAGGCACGCAGAATTCCGCCCTGAATCTTGGAACGGTCATACTGTTCACGTGTCTGATCCTTCTTAATGACACTCAATGGAATAGTTTCAACTTTTTCGTATGTCGTAAATCTTTTTCCACAGGATTCACACATTCGCCGTCTCCGGATTGAATTTGTATCATCTACCGGTCGGGAGTCTACAACCTTGCTGTTATCCTGATTACAAAACGGGCATCTCACAGTATTTTCCCCTCTTTCCCCTTTTAATGAAATAATTATACTTTATTTTTTCGGACAATGTCAAGAAATGCACCTGTATATTTCAGATAAATTTTGCATATCTTTTATAAAAAGTGGTAAATTCATGCGATTATGTGAGCTTAGACAGAAAGAAGTCATCAATACCTGTACCTGTCGCAGTCTTGGCTGCCCGGTCGATCTGGAGTTCGACCGCAAAACAGGAGCCATCACTGCTCTCATCGTTCCAGGTCCCGGCAAATTCTGTTTTTTTCCCGGCAGAGAAAGCGAATACATCATTCCCTGGTGCTGTATCTGCCAGATTGGTGATGATATCATCCTCGTCGAAGTCAAAGAAGAAAAATGTTTTCACAAAGACCACCTTCTCTGACACTGTCAAGGGCTATTAATTTTTATATTTTTCCCAGAAAAGAATATTTCCTGTCCTCCCTGAGAATCATTTCTAGTACCAGAAATAAGAGATGAGGAGGATATTTTGATGGCACTTAATAAAGTAGAAATCTGCGGGGTAAATACATCTAGTCTTCCGATCCTGAAGTCGGACGAAAAAGAAGCATTATTTCAAAAGATCAAAAAAGGAGATTCTGAAGCCCGCGAACAATATATCAAAGGAAATCTCCGCCTTGTGTTAAGTGTTATCAAACGATTTCAGAACAGCAATGAAAATGCCGATGATCTTTTTCAGATCGGGTGCATTGGTCTTATGAAAGCCGTCGATAATTTTGACGATACACTGAATGTCAAATTCTCGACATATGCAGTCCCGATGATCATCGGTGAGATCCGCCGCTATCTACGGGATTATAACAGTATCCGGGTAAGCCGTTCTCTGCGCGACATTGCCTATAAAGCCATTTATACCAAAGAAAATATGATCAAAAAGAATCTGAAGGAACCAACGATCGATGAAATTGCTGATGAGATCGGCATTGAAAAAGAAATGATCGTATATGCCCTGGATGCGATCCAGAGTCCTGTCAGCTTGTTTGAACCGGTATACTCCGAGGGTGGCGATACGCTGTATGTCATGGATCAGATCAGCGATCAGAAAAACAAAGAAGACCACTGGCTGGAAAACCTATCTCTCCGGGAAGCCATGAACCGGCTTAACCAGAGAGAAAAGCACATCATTGAAATGCGCTTCTATGAGGGTCGGACACAGATGGAAGTTGCTGATGAAATCGGCATCTCTCAGGCGCAGGTCAGCCGCCTTGAAAAAAATGCTCTGAAGACCATGAAAAATTATCTGAGATCCTGAAATTGCTTTATATGCAAAAAGCCTCCCTGCCGGACCAATTGCCGACAGAGAGGTTCTTCTTTATTTCAGTGCTTTCTCAATTTCTTCAATTACAATCTTCAGTGCTTTGATACGTGCATATTTCTTGTCAACGGATTCCAGAATATGCCACAGTGCAAACGTTGTACTCGTCTTCTTCAGCATCTCATCGACTGCTTCTTCATACTGATCCCATTTTTCACGGTTTCGCCAGTCTTCATCTGTGATCTTCCAGCGTTTCTCCGGATTATTCTGGCGGTCATTAAAACGCTCCAGCTGTGTATCTTTATCAATCTGCACCCAAAATTTGATGATCACTGCACCCCAGTCGTGGAGTTCCTTTTCAAATTCATTCATCTCATTGTAAGCACGTTTCCAGTCATTTTCACTGCAGAATCCTTCCAGCCGTTCTACCATGACACGGCCATACCACGTACGATCAAAGATTGCAATGTGCCCATCCTTCGGAAGTCTTGTCCAGAATCTCCAGAGATAATGCCGAGCCTTCTCATGTGGCTCCGGACTGGCGATTGGCTGTACCTCATATCCTCTAGGATCCAATGCCCCTGCAATTCGTTTGATATTGCCGCCTTTGCCGGCCGCATCCCATCCCTCATAGGTAATGATCACCGGAACCCGCTTACGGTACAGGCGATTATGCAGTTCTCCCAGTTTGGCCTGCAGCTTCTTCAGTTCCTTCTGGTACTCTTCTTCGTCAATTGTCTTGCCTTCCAGCTCTACGTCTTTCAGCTTAGGCATCTTGACCAGTGGAAAAACATTCTGAAGGATCGGTACCGAATGACTCTGGTTCTGCAATGCCACTTCAATACTGCTGACCAGTGTATCCATCACCTGCAGCTCTGCCCACTTCTTATCCTTTGCATCAATGATATACCACGGCGAACTGGACATATTGGTGTCTTTCATATAACGGTCAAATACATTCTCGCACTTCTTATAATGTTTGTTCTGCCATTTATCGAATCCTGTCACACGCCACTTGGTATCATCCTTGGAAAGCAGCTTCTTCATACGTTTTTCCTGTTCGTCCTTATCAATCTCCATAAAGAATTTCAGGACCAGATATCCATTGTCCGTAAGCTGCCTTTCAAAACGCCTGATGCTCTCGATACGCCGCTCATAAGCATCTCCTTCGAGTTCTCCATTCAATACTTCCTTCACCGTCTGTTCCATCCATCCGGAATCCAGGAATGTAAATTTGCCTTCTTCCGGGATCTGTTTCATATAACGATACAGAAACGGTCTGCGTACCTCTTCCTCTGTCGGAGCTGACATCGTGGCAACCTTGAAAAAACGAGGATCAATATTCCTGATCACCTTACCGATCATACTGCCTTTGCCTGCTGCACTCCACCCCTCAAAAAGAACCAGTACCGGGAGCTTGTGCTCCTTGATCTTCATCTGAAGATCATAAAGTCTGTTTCTGGTTTTCTCAAGCTGTACTTTCATCTCATCTTTGTCCGGTTCTTCGCCCGGTGTCCATGATTTTAACATATTGAGCCCCCATTTCTTTTTGTTGACAGTATACCACGTCCGGAATAAAAATACAGTTAATTGTTGCACATATTGCACCATTTTTTTCTCACAGATTACCGAATATACAAAGAGACAGAACTCCAGATTATCAGGAAATTCTGTCTCTGTAATATTTTTTATGAAAGTTCCAGTTTACCAGTATACAGCTGATAATAAGTTCCTTTCTGTTTAATGAGGTCTTTGTGGTCACCTCTCTCAATGATCTTGCCATGTTCCAGAACAATAATCGCATCACTGTTTCGGATCGTAGAAAGTCTGTGCGCGATAGTAATAGTCAGGTTATCCATACCTTTCTGTACGATACTTTCTGTACGGGTATCGATACTGGAAGTTGCTTCATCCAGAATCAGTACCGGTGGGTCTGCAACTGCTGCCCGCGCAATGGACAGAAGCTGTCTCTGCCCCTGAGAGAGTTCTTCACCATCCCCGCTCAGCATCGTATCGTATCCTTTCGGGAGCATCTGTATAAACTGATCTGCATGTGCCAGTTTTGCTGCTGCATAGATTTCTTCATCCGTTGCATCCAGCTTGCCATAACGGATATTATCACGAATCGTACCGGTAAACAAATGTGTGTCCTGAAGAACGATTCCAAGAGAATGTCTCAGATCATCCTTTTTGATCTTGGTAATATTGATTCCATCATAACGGATCTTGCCTTCCTGGATATCATAAAAACGATTGATCAGATTGGTTATGGTTGTCTTACCGGCTCCGGTAGAGCCGACGAATGCCAGTTTCTGTCCGGGCTTCGCATACAGGCTGATATCGTGAAGAATTGTTTTGTCTTCATTATATCCAAAGGTTACATTCTCAAATCTTACATCACCTTTCAGCTCTGTATAGGATACGGAGCCATCTGCAGAATGCGGATGTTTCCATGCCCACATGCCGGTTCTCTCTTTGCATTCTACAATGTTGCCATTCTCATCTTTTCTTGCATTGACAAGTGTTACATAACCCTCATCCTCTTCCGGTTTCTCATCGATCAGATTGAAAATTCTTTCCGCACCGGCAAGCGCCATGACGATGGAATTAAACTGCTGTGCCACCTGCATGAACGGCTGAGTGAAGCTTTTGGTGAACTGCAGATAGGAAGCCATAACACCAAGTGTGATTCCTCCGATGCCTGCTACAGAAAGGATTCCTCCGAGAACCGCCGTCAGTACAAACTGCAGGTTTCCGATATTTCCGATAACTGGTCCCATCATATTACCGTATTTATTTGCCTGTGAGGCGCTCTCAAAAAGAACTTCATTGAGCTGATCAAACTCTTCTTTTGATTTTGCCTCATGATTAAATACCTTTACTACCCTCTGTCCGTTCATTCGTTCTTCCACGAATCCGGTCACATCTGCCAGAGACATCTGCTGATGTACAAAGTATTTTCCACTCTTTGCTCCGATCCTGCCGGTAACAGCAAGCATCACAAAAATGATCACTACTGCAAGTATCGTAAGAAGCGGACTCAGCACCAGCATGGAAATAAAAGTTACAACAATTGTAAACAATGCCATCAGTGCCTGTGGAATTGCCTGGCTGATCATCTGTCTCAATGTATCTGTATCATTGGTATAAAGACTCATGATCGAACCATTTGTATTCTGGTCGAAGTAACGGATTGGCAGTGTCTGCATATGTTCAAACATATCATCACGTACTCTTTTGAGTACACCCTGTCCAATATAAACCATCATTCTTGTGTAAATAAATGTTGCAATGACACCTGCCAGAAAGATTACGCCCAAAACAGTCAGGGCCTTATAAAGTCCTGCAAAATCCGGAGTTTTCTGTCCAACAAGTGGCAGGATAAAATCATCCAGAAGGTATCTCAGAGAAAGAGAGACTGCAGTTGTCGCCACAGCACTGATCAGAATACAGAAGAAAACAAGAATAAACTGGAATTTATATTTCTCTGTCACATATTTCATCAGACGTTTTGCCGTCTTTAAATCATTTTTTGTCATTTTCGGTTTTTTATTCTTATTCATCCTCTTCTCCTCCTTTCACCTGAGATTCATATACTTCCCTGTAGATCTCATTTGTCTGCAGCAGTTCTTCCGATGTTCCCACACCTGCGATCTTACCATCATCCAGCACAATGATCTGATCGGCATCTTCTATCGAAGAAACTCTCTGTGCAATGATGATCTTGGTCGTGTCCGGGATCTCTTCCCGGAATGCTTTACGGATCAATGCATCTGTTTTGGTATCTACTGCACTGGTGGAATCATCCAGAATCAGGATCTTTGGTTTCTTAAGCAGTGCACGTGCAATACATAGACGCTGTTTCTGTCCACCGGAAACGTTATTACCGCCCTGTACGATCATGGTCTCATAACCATTCGGGAACTCATTTACAAATCCATCTGCCTGCGCCAGACGGCAGACTCTCTTAACTTCCTCATCACTGGCCTTTTCATTGCCCCAGCGGATATTATCGTAGATCGTACCGGAAAATAATACATTTTTCTGCAGAACCATAGATACCTGGTCACGCAGAACTTCCAGATTATAGTCACGTACATCGACTCCGGCTACTTTTACTGCACCACCAGTGACATCATAAAGTCTCGGGATCATCTGTACCAGTGTAGATTTGGCACTTCCGGTACCGCCAATGATGCCAACTGTCTGTCCCGATTTAATATGAATGTTGATATCTTTCAGGGAAAGGTTTCCGCCTTCACCCGCATAGCTGAAATCTACATGTTCAAAGGTAATCTCGCCATTTCTGACTTCTTTCACCGCATCCGCTTTGTCCTGCATCTCCGGTACCTCATTAAGCACCTCCGTGATACGGTCTGTGGAAGCCCCTGCGATCATGATCATGACAAATACAAAAGTTACCATATTCAGAGACATCAGAATCTGAATCGCATATACGATCACACTTGTCAGTTCTCCAGTCTCCATGGTTCCAAATACAATGCTTCGTCCACCGATCAGCGCGATCAGAAGTACAACCGCGTACATCATGAACTGCAGGACCGGAGAGTTCCATGCAACGATTTTTTCTGCTTTTGTAAACAGGGTATATACATAATTGGACACACCGTGAAATTTGTTTATCTCGTAATCTTCTCTTACAAATGCCTTTACCACACGTGATGCATTGACATTTTCCTGCACAGAATTGTTCAGTTCATCATACTCGTCAAATACTCTGATAAAATGTGGATGCGCTTTCTTTGCTATAAACATCAGTGTTCCACCAAGAAGCGGGATTACGATCAGGAACAGAAGTGCAATCTTTACATTGATCAGCAGTGTCATGATCCAGGAAAGAAGAATCATGATCGGTGCTCTTGCCAGAAGACGGATACTCATCATATATGCCATCTGCACGTTCGTAATATCCGTCGTCATTCGTGTAACCAGACCTGATGTGGAGAAATGGTCAATGTTTTTGAAAGAAAAATCCTGCACCTTATAGAAAATA
>OHEX01000957.1_pt1 | contig 11537 bp, 10 predicted proteins | sample 1567361 | NCBI WGS metagenome assembly OHEX01 (sample SAMEA3879585, study PRJEB24766) | human gut metagenome | biome: human-associated habitat; feature: feces | place: USA | collected 1985/1987 | reverse complement strand
GTTGCTCCAGGTCAGCGTCATGGCGCGCAGTCCCAGTTCATACAGCACCCGCAGCGCTTCCAGGCTGCCGTCGATGGCGCCGCCTTCTTCGATCGCCAGCAGAGTAGCCGCCTTGTGATTGAGCACGTCGGCAGCATCAGCTTTCGTCAATACGGGCAGTACGTCGATGCCGTTTGCCTGCAGTGCTTTAAGCTCCTGCTGGTATTTATCCAGCAGGCACATGGTATAGCGCAGGCCGCCGTAATAACGGAATTCGTGGGTCGGTACGAAGATGGCGCAGAATTGCAGGCCGCCGCCCAGCTCGATCTGACGTTTGATGTCAAAATGCTGGTCGTTGTCGTACAGGGAAGTTCCTTTTTTGTACAGCTCGGTCAGGGTGTCGCAGTGACAGTCGCAGATGAACATGGTTTACACATCCTTTCTAAAATAAGAATAGCCGCCCGCAGGCAGCTATTCTGTCTGTTGCTATAAGTTTTTATTAACCTCTGTAATAATAGAAGAAGGTCATACCGATGTTGACGAGCATGGCGCCGGCCATCGGGATCGCGGTACGTTTGACCAGGTCGAACGGAGAAACGCCGCCCATGCCGGAGGAAACGACGATAACTGCAGTGATCGGTGACCAGTTACGGGCGATAGATGCTGCAAAGTGCATCGGCAGCAGCATCAGTACCGGATGGATACCGGTTTGCGCTGCAACAGCCGGAGTCAGTGCCGCAAAGGCAAAGAACGGTGCGTTGCCGCTGCCCATAACAACGGCGGAGAAGGCGATGATAGCAACCATAACGAGCATCATGGCCATCGGGCCGAAGCCGAAGCCCTGGCTGCCGGAGATCAGGGAGTTGATAGTGCCCATGGACAACAGGCCCTGAGCAAAAGTCTGACCGGCAACGATCAGGGTGATGACGTTAGCCATCTGCATACCCAAACCGTCGAAGAAGGTCTGGATGTCGCCCAGAACTTTTTTGCCGTCATGCCAGCGCAGATACTCGCAGCAGGCGCCGATAAAAAGGCCGATGAACATGGCCATAACGATATTCATTTTGATAGAGGTGATCCACAGCGGGCTGAAGGAAAGGATCAAAGCCAGCGGGATAACAGGCAGGACTGCATATCACAGCGGAGCGCTGTCAGCCGGATCTTCTTCAGCAGGCTTTTCAACTTCCATCGGCTGGACGATATGTCCGTCGCGTTTATCCATATATTTTTGCGTGAAATAGTGCAGGGTACCGACAACTACAAAAGCCACCAAAACGATGGGGACCTGATAGTCAGTCCAGTAAACTACCGGGTTCAGGCCTGCGGTTTCAGCAGACAGGATCGTACCGGTATCACTGGGGCTCCAGTCAAAGCACAGCGTCGTAGCAACGGCTGCCGTAGCAGACAGGCGGCTGACGCCAAGACCGATCAGGATCGGGAACATGGTGACCATCAAAAGCATGGCCAGACCGGAAGCGCTGTTGATGCACAGGCCGATCAGCATGCCGACGATCCAGGTGCCGGATAAAACGATGTAAGGTGATTTGAGTGCCAGCAGAGGACGGATGGTGAGACGAACCAGAGAACGGGAAGCGCCGATCTTGTCCATATAACGGGCAAAAGCGCCGACCGCCATAATGTTCATGCCCAGCTTGCCGGCATTGGAGCTCATGGTAGCACGGATAAATTCAAAAGCATCAAAGAAAGTAGAGCCTGTAGCGGCCTTGGCAGGTAAAATAGTACCATAGCCGAAAACGGCGGCGATGTACATTAAAATCATACCGCCTAAGAATAAGACCGGTTGTGGTTTGTACTTTTTGTAGATCAGAAAGCCGACCCAAAAAGTAACGAGAGCAGAGATAACTAAACCCATTGGTGCAACACCCTTTCTTCATATAAATGTCTTTCATTGACTAAAGTATAGCATTTACATATTGCGTAAGGCAAGCACAGCAGCAACGATAGCTGACAAAATTACAGAAAATTTTGTCTAAATAAAGACGTTGTAATATTTTTGTATTTATTTCCAGAACATAAAAGGACGTTCTTCCGTGGAAGAACGTCCTTGGCACTCAGTAATCTTTTATCTTTGCACGCCTGCTTCAGCAGCAACTGCATGCTGTACGTAAATTGCTTGTACTGCGGCGTTGCGGCCGATACCCTGCAGGTGACCTATGGTTTTGACACCCATTTTTTCGATCAGGGATTTCCAGGAATCTTCTTCATCGCCATACATGTCGTTGTTGGCATGGTCGCCGGCAACGATCATCAGCGGGAACATATGCACGGTTTTGTAGCCGCGTGCTTTGATCTGTTCCATAACTTCGTCAACATTAGGGGTATCTACTTCTTCAACAGTGCCTACTACAACAGGCAGACCCATTTTATCAAAGGTTTCCTGCAGCATTTTGTAGGTGTTGCCAAAGGACTGGTTGTTGTCACGGGGAGAACCGTGGCCCATCAGCACGATGCCTTCGCTTTTGCCCAGGGTCGGGAATTGAGTTGCCACAGCGGAAGCTGCGATAGCGAAATCGTTTTTGCCGACCATGAGAGGATCGCTGACAACGATGCGGTCAAAGTCGCCTTTGAATTTATTGACAGTAGTCAGGACTTTGTGTTCATATTCTTCACCATGCAGCAGATGGGTCGGCTGTACGAGGATATCTTTGTAGCCGGCTTTTTTCAGTTCTTTTAAGGTCGTAGGCAGGTCATTGACTTTGATGCCTTTATTTTTTTCCAAACGTTCCATAATGATGTAGGAAGTAAAAGCGCGTTTAAAATCACGGTTCGGAAAAGCTTTGGCAACAGCTTCTTCGATACCGCCGATATCTTTGGTACGGGTATCGTCGAAGGTAGAGCCGAAGCTGACTACTACTACGGCTTTGTCGTTCTGCGGTGCTTTAGCAGCAGAAGCCCCCATAGTTCCTAATGCAAAAACCATCATTGAAGCCATAACTAACATTGAAAGCAGTTTTTTCATAAATGATTCCTCTTTCCTCTGATTATTTTCTGAATAGGTAATAAAAAACCATCCGTAAAAATCAGGATGGTGATAAAAACATGGTCAGGTTAGAACCATGATCTTTCCCCGTCCTTCGCAGGTCACTAAGATCGCGATGCAGGTAGTTCTTCTGGCTTGATTTCATCGCTTGGCCTTCCTTCCCAGAATTTTCCAGTGGTTTTATAGGCTTTGCTCCATCTTACAGCGGCGGGACCGCGCCGGCATTGAACCGGACTTCTCTGTTATTCCTTACGGAACCTGCATTACCGTATTCAGTTTGATATACTAAATTATAACATTTTTAAATAGAGTGTCAAGTAAAACAAGAGTAAATATCAGTAAGATTTTGAATAAATTAAGCAAAAAATACTCCGTAATTTAGTACGGAGTATTTGAAAAGGTTATTTTTTTGCATTTTTGACAGCTTTTTGTAATTCCTGGGAAAAATAGTTGGCCATACGTTTCCACATATCAGTGGTATCGCTGTCCTGAGCTCGTTCACGCACATCGCGCAGGTTGAAAATTATTTTTCCGGTAGCCGGGTCAAAAACCTGAAAGGAGACGTCCAGCTGTGCATCGTAAACTGTTGTTTCGGGAACGTATTCGTAAACGGTGCGCTGTACGTCACGTTCTACCCAGTTGCCGTTATTGTCCTTGGCTTTTTCTTTAAAGGTTCTGGTGCGCGGCTCCTGATGGGCCGGGATGATCCGGGTCCTGTAACCAAATTTGTGGGCGATGATCTTTAAGTCGGCAGTAGCTTCAGGCGCGATCTTGACAGTTCCCGTACTGAAGGAACTGCTTAGAGCGTCTTTAGCCAGCTGCGCGGCATCTTCTCTGGTAATGGTAAGATTTGATTCAACGCTGGATTTAAAGGTGAAGTTTCTTTTGTCTAAAGCTTTCTGCAAATCACCAATGATCTTTTCGCTGGCCATGTCATCAACGGAAAAGGCATCTTCATAAGGCTCGACGATGCTTATGGATACTAAATCGATATGACGAAGCTGCGAAAAATCATAGTTGGGGTTGGCCCATTTCGTTTTGTCGGCATGGGCTGCCAGCGGCAGTGCCAGCATGGCAATGGCTACAGTAAGTAAAACAAATAGTTTTTTCATCATTATCAAACAGCTCCTTTAAAGTTTAAGAGTTTTTGATCAGTTTTTTGATGCCCGCAAAGGTTTCCGGGCTGATAACGTGCTCAATGCGGCAGGCGTCTTTTTCTGCTATTGTGGCAGGAACGCCCAGATTTTCACATAAGAAACGTGTCAGTAAACGATGTCTTTCCAAAACGGCATTGGCTTTGGCCAGGCCCGTTTCCGTCAGCACGATATTGCCGTCAGCTTCCATCAGAATATAGTTTTCACGTTTTAAAATACTCATGGCCCGGCTGACGCTGGCTTTGGTAAAATTCATGTACGTTGCGATATCGATAGAACGCACATTGCCGTTTTTTTGCTGCAGCATCAGGATGGTTTCCAAATAGTTTTCTCCAGATTCCTGTAAAATCATAACAAGTCCTCCGCAGGCCCAAAGGCCGTTTATTGATAATGTATCCAAATATGACCGGAAAACATCAGTGAGCAGCTAAGGATAAGCAATAAGAATATTCCGGCAAATATTGTCAATACTATTTTAACATTATAAAAAGCCGCGGGCAAGTATAGGCGCAGAGAAGATAAAAAGACCTGAAGCTTTATGCTTCAGGTACAATAAAAAACACTGTTTAGTAGCGTTCATAAGCACGTTTAGTCAGGATCAGGGTTTTCTCAAGGACAGAAGCAAATAATCCTGCCGTTAAAGCTGTAAAAATCATTCCGGGCAGGGCCGCCGCCAGCAGGGGATAAACTGCTTTGCCGATAACAAGACTGAGCGCAAGGCGTGCTGCGGCAGAGGCCAACGGTCCTGATAACAGGTAAAAGACTTTGCTTTTACCTAAAACTGCATATAATAAGGCAACGACTATCCTGAAAAGCATTGCGATAAGGACGTTGAAAATAGTTTGCGTACCTAAAAGTAAACCGCCGGCAGAGGCCAGCAGACCGGCCAGCAGGTATTTTTTGGTGCCAAAAACACCGCAGATGGCGACGGCCAGCGGTGCCGAAAGCTGAAATTCACTGCCGGGAATGAAGCTGGGCAGTTTAAAAGCACCGCTGACAGCGATAAAGGCTGCCAATAAAGCAATTTCGCTGATTGCACGGATTTTAAAAGTAGACATGTAGATCACCTTAGCTATGGTTAACCATAAAATATATTTTAGTTTACGATAATAGTATATAAAACTCAGGAGCCGTATGTCAACCTTGATGCCCGAAAAAGTTAACCTAAGAAAAGTATGACTGCAGAGAAAGTTTCGTGTACAATAAAGTAATGAGGAAGGGAGCATCGAAAATGTTGGATTTTATTGAAGCCGGGCAGGATGTCTGGCAGACTTTGCAGCTGACGGACAAACCAGTCGTTTTATATGGCATGGGCAATGGCGCCGATCAGATCATTGACTGGTGTGACAGCCATAAAGTAGAGGTTGCCGGAGTTTTTGCCAGTGACGAGTTTGTCCGTGGGCAGGTTTTTCGTGGTCATAGGGTCGAGACTTATGACGCTGTCAAGGAACGTCTGGAGGATTTTTTGCTCGTGATTGCCTTTGCCTCAGAGTCGCCCGCGGTTTTACAACGCTTTCAAGAGCTGAGTCTGCTGCATGAGACCGTAGCGCCGCATTTGCCGCTGTTTCCCGGAGATGAAACAGTTTCGTTTGACTGGCTGCAGCGGCACCAGCAGGAATTGCAGCAGATATATGATAAATTGGCTGACGACTGGTCCCGTAAGGTTTTTGCGGCAGCGCTGAATTATAAGCTGAGCGGGAAGTTGCATTATTTATGGCAAAGTGATACGGAGCGCTTGGAAGACCTGCAGAATATCTTCAGCTGGAGCGAGACAGAAACGTATGCTGACTTAGGCGCTTATAATGGTGATACGATCAGAGAATTTTTACAGCTGACGCATAGTAAATATAATAAGATTTTTGCGGCAGAGCCGGACAGACGTAATTATAAAAAGCTGGCGGCTTATGTAGAAGCCAGCGGTCTGACAAATATTAAAATTTTTGAAAGGGCCATTTGGAAAGAGTGTACCGAATTATCTTTTTCCGACAGCGGCGGACGTCAGTCGACATTACTGGCAGGTCAGCGGCGGACAGCAAAAAGCTGCGTCCGGTGGAGCTGACTTCGGTGGACGCTTTACTTCAGGGCAATCGTGCCGACTATATTAAAATGGATGTGGAAGGTGCCGAGCTGGAGGCTCTGGCAGGCGGCAGCGAGCAGATACGGCTCAATCGGCCTAAATTATTTATCGCTGCTTATCATCATGATGTTGACATGTTTTTGTTGCCGCTGTTTTTATGGCGGTTAGTACCTGAATATAAGGTTTATCTGCGCAAGCATCCCTATGTGCCGGCATGGGAATTGAATTTTCTGGTGACGCTATAGAGCGGGACGTTAAAAATCCCGTAGGGTCAAAAGTGTCGTATTGTCAATTGACAATGGAATGTTTTTTAAATAAGGCGTAAATGTGACATAAATTTTAATTTTTTGTAAAACTTTTTTTCTAATGTAAGCAGGAATTTTACAAAGCCGGGCGAATTTTAAGGGTAGTACGACAACACAAAGGAGTGGATGTTTGATGAAAAACGCAAAATGGTTGTGCACTGCAGCAGCAGTTCTGGCATTATCCGTAGCAGTTGCCGGCTGTGGCGGCAGCGGTGATAAGAAAGCTGCAGATTCTAAAGGTGGTCCTAAAGGCGACGTTATGGTTTATACCTCTATTTATCCTGATATCATCGATAAAATGTGTAAACCGAATGTAGCTAAAGCATTCCCTGATATGAAAGTTACCTGGTTCCAGGGTGGTACTGAAAAAGTAATCACCAAAATCACCGGCGAGATCAAAGCTAACAAGATCGGCACCGACGTTTTGATGGTTGCTGATCCTTCCTACTATCTCAATCTGCAGGATCAGGGCCTGCTGCTGGATTATGTTTCCCCGAATCTGAAAGATGTCATCACCGATAAAGACAAAAACGGTGCCTGGTCTTCTGTTCGTGTCTGCAACATGATCATTGCTTATAACTCTGATAAACTGAAACCTGAAGATGCTCCGAAATCCTGGAAAGATCTGACCGATCCGAAATGGAAAGGCAAAATCGCCATGCCGAACCCGATGCTTTCCGGTACTGCTTATGTAGCGGTTGGCGCTTTGGCTGACAAATATGGCTGGGAATATTTTGACCAGTTAAAAGCTAACGATATCCGCGTTGAAGAAGGCAATTCTGCTATCCAAAACAAACTGATTCTGGAAGAAAATATCCTCAAACTGGCTAATACTAAAAATGAGCCTTTGAAAGTTTCCTATCCTGAAGACGGCGTTATCATTATTCCGTCTCCGATTGCTATTTTCAAAGCAACCAAAAATCCTGAAGGCGCTAAAGCTCTCGTTGACTGGTGGCTGTCCAAAGACGGTCAGCAGGCAGTCGTTCAAGGCTGGATGCATTCCGTACGCGGCGACGTAGAACCGCCTAAAGGCGCTCCTGCTCTGAAAACTTTCTCGGATAAAGCTATTAAAGTAAACTGGGAAAAACTTGCTAAAGAAAATGCTCAGATCAAAGAGGCTTTCCGCGTAAGAGTTATGGAATAGTTCTTATTAAAATTTCTTGGGTAACAATTTTTAAGGGATCAGGGGTCGTTTTTGACGATCCCTGTTTTCCAATTTCTTTGCAGGAAAAACCTGTAAATGATTTTTCACCGGGTTGAACACCGGGGAAAGGAGCCATAGTGGGGTCTTTACCTAGATTTAACAGTAAATTTGCAGTTATTGCTATTTCCGTTATTTTATTATTATATTTTGTAGTTTTCCCGATGGGTATACTGCTTTATGACAGTGTTATGGTTGATGGAGCCATTAATTTCGGTAATTATGCCGATGTTTACAGTCAGGATGTTAACTGGCGTGCATTGTCCAATACTGTGCAGCTGTCGCTTTTAGTTATGGTAGCCAGTGTTATTATTACTTTCCCACTGGCCTGGCTCGTTGGCCGTACCGATATGCCCGGTAAGAAAACATACCGGACCTTACTGGTTGCCAGCTATATGATCCCTCCTTATGTGGGTGCGATCGCCTGGGTACAGCTTTTAAATCCCAGCGTCGGGTATTTGAATTCGATTTTTAAGTGGATTCTGCAGCTGCAGCAATCTCCATTTGATATTTATACTATGGGCGGCCTGGCCTGGGTGCTGACCCTGTTTTATTCGCCTTTTGCTTTTATTACCATTTCCCGGGCAATGGAAAAAATGGATCCGACGCTGGAAGAAGCGGCCCGTGTTTCCGGTGCTTCGCCGCTGCGGACCCTGATCGATGTGACGCTGCCTTTGATGGCGCCGAGTATTCTGGCTGGCGGCCTGCTGGTCTTTATTGCTGCCGGCTCCTGCTTCGGTATTCCCGCTATCGTCGGTATGCCTGGTAATATCGAGGTTATGACGACACGTATCGTAACCTATATTTATATGGGCAACGACGAGGGTATCCGTGACGCTACGGCTTTAGCCGCATCGTTGATGTTCCTGGCTAACTTCTTACTGTTCTTTATGACCTGGATGCTGGGCCGCAAGGATTATACGACCATCAGCGGTAAAAGCACACGTCCGAATATCGTAGAGCTGGGCAAATGGAAATGGCCTGCTTTTTGCGGTGTAGGGTTATATGCGTTCATCGCGGTAATTTTACCGTTAGGTTCTATTTTACTGACATCGCTTTTAAAGAGCATGTCGCGCGGCGTTACCTGGTCGAATATCGGCTTTGATGCCTGGGAACCGGTTATTACCAGCAGCCAGTATATGGAGAGCATCTGGAACTCGGTAGTATATGGCGTCATTGCCGCTACTATAGGTACCATACTTTCTGTATTTATTGCTTATCTGGCAGTTAAAACAAAAGTCAAAGGCCGCAGCTTCCCGGATCTGCTGACCGTTATCGGCGGTTCTACCCCGAGTATCGTTATTGCTCTGGCTCTTGTTATCACCTTCTCCGGTAATTTCGGTCTCAATCTGTATTCGTCGATGTGGATTCTGGTCGTCAGCTATCTGGTCAAATATATGACCATGTCTGTGCGCACGATCGCGGCTTCCCTGAGTCAGGTGCATGTTTCTCTGGAAGAAGCAGCGCTCAATTCCGGTGCCAGCTGGATCAGAACCTGTAAAGATATTATTATGCCGTTGATCGCTCCGTCCATCATCGCCGGTTGGTTCCTGATCTTTATGCCGTCCTTCTACGAGCTGACGATGTCACTCCTTTTGTACGGCGCAGAAACTAAAACCATCGGTGTTTTGCTGTACGAGCTGCAAACTTATGCAGATACACAAAATGCTTCTGTCTTGTCAGTAATCATTTTGACTATCGTTTTGGCCGGTAACCTGATCCTCAACAAACTGACCAAAGGCAATGTTGGAATTTAAAGAAGGAGTGGAATAAATTGGCACAAGTACGTATTGAACATGTATTTAAACGTTTCGGCCCGGTAACGGCTGTTAACGATTTTAACCTGACGGTCGAAGACGGCGAATTCGTTTCGATCCTCGGTCCTTCCGGCTGCGGTAAAACTACTTCCCTGAGAATGATCGCAGGCTTTGAAAAAGCTACTGAAGGCGAGATCTATATTGGTGACCATTGTGTTAGTTCTTCGGCGCAGAATAGATTTGTTCCGCCGGAAAACCGCGACATCGGCATGGTTTTCCAGTCGTATGCAGTGTGGCCGCATATGACGGTCGTTGATAATGTAGCTTACCCGCTGAAAATCCAGAAAGTTCCCAAAGAGGAGCGTTTAAAAAGAGTAAATGAGATGCTGGAGCTCGTGCACTTGGGCGAATACGGGCACCGTTACCCGCATCAGCTGTCCGGCGGGCAGCAGCAGCGTGTTGCTTTGGCCCGCGCTTTGGTTGCGCAGCCGGGGTTATTGCTGCTCGACGAACCTTTATCCAATCTGGATGCTAAGCTGCGTGAAAGCATGCGTTTTGAGATATTGTCGATCCAGAAAGCACTTGGCATTACCGTTGTTTATGTAACCCATGATCAGGGCGAAGCAATGGCCATGAGCGACCGCGTCGTCGTTATGAGTAAGGGTGTTGTACAGCAGATCGGCGCACCGCATGAAATTTATACTAATCCTGCCAATAAAATGGTTGCCGACTTTATTGGTCTGGTCAACTTCATGCAGGGCGAAGTATCTGATGACAGGGTATACCTGCAGGGTACTACGGCTTCCTTCCCCAATACCTCTGGTGTTTCCGGCAGTGCCACGATCGCCGTACGGCCTGAGAATATTACAATGAGCCGCGGCGGCGGTATGCTGGAAGGAACCCTGACGCACCGCTTCTATCTGGGCGATGCTGTTGACTATCGCGTTACCGTGGGAGATCATGATGTACGCGTTATCGTCAAGGGCGCAGATTTAAAGGAATTTACCGACGGCGAAAAAGTATATCTGGATTTTGAAAAAGTAATGATTTTTGACCGCGAATAATCACAAAGTTGTTTATGGGAAAGAAAAAGCCCTCAGATGCCTTGCGTCTGAGGGCTTTGCGTATTTTTAATTTAACTGGTTTTTACTGAATTGCGCCATGTACAGCCGGTAATATTCTCCCTGCAGGGCCATCAGTTCATCGTGAGAACCCTGTTCGCCGATACCGTCAGGCGTGAGGACGACGATGCGGTCGGCATGACGGATCGTAGCCAGACGATGGGCGACGATCAGCGTGGTTCGGTTGCGTGACAGCTGCATCAGTGATCCCTGGATCAGGTTTTCAGTTTCGTTATCCAAAGAAGAGGTTGCTTCGTCTAAAATCAGGATGGGGGGATTTTTGAGGAAAACGCGGGCGATCGCGATGCGCTGCTTTTGTCCGCCTGACAGCTTGACGCCACGTTCACCCAGCTGACTGTCATAACCTTCGGGCAGCTGATTGATGAAGGTATCAGCTTCAGCTAATCTGGCTGCGGTGATGATTTCTTCCATACTGGCCTGAGGTTTTCCGTAAGCGATGTTTTCGCGTACAGAGTCGGAGAAAAGGAAAATATCCTGCTGAACGATACCGATGTTGCGCCGCAGTGATTTGAGCGTCATGCTGCGGATGTCTGTTCCGTCGATCGTGATTAAGCCCTGCTGCAGCTCATAAAAGCGCGGCAGCAGATTACAGAGCGTACTTTTGCCGACTCCCGTAGTGCCTACAAAAGCGATAACTTCACCGGCAGCGATATCCAGATCAAAATTTTGGATGACCGGTTTTCCTGGGTCATAGCCAAAGCTGACGTTCTTAAAGGAGATCGCGCCTTTTAAAGTACCGCAGTCAACGGCGCCGGGCAAGTCGGTGTTTTCAGAGGGCGTATCCATCAGCTGGCAGAAACGCTGATAGCCGGCCATACCTTTCTGGTAAGATTCCGCCAATGTCGTCAGGCGCAGGATGGGGCGGATAAAGATGGAAACATACAGCAGAAAAGCGACCAGATCGCTGATCTGCATTTTATT
>OHEX01000955.1_pt1 | contig 11560 bp, 12 predicted proteins | sample 1567361 | NCBI WGS metagenome assembly OHEX01 (sample SAMEA3879585, study PRJEB24766) | human gut metagenome | biome: human-associated habitat; feature: feces | place: USA | collected 1985/1987 | reverse complement strand
TAAGCATATCGAGAAAATAGTAATATTTATCAGGTGGTAATCACGAAATGAGAAGCGGTGCAATTCCGCTGCGCTCCCGGCGCTGTAAGGGGTTTAGCCCTAAAGCCAGCAATCAGCCTGATAGTCTAACTACTGCGAGAGACAGAGAGTTGGAAAAACTGGTATATGCTTGTTATGCAAGTTTTTCTGCCCCTCTGCGTCAGCAGGGGGGCAGTTCTTATTTCCTGCAGGTTCAGTTATAGCCTGCAAACTCCACTCAACTCAGACCTTTGAGCGTGGTGCCGCTGGGGTGGCGGCATCCATGCTTGCGGTCAAAAGTGTTGGAGCGACAAATGACATGTTCATTGAAAACCAAAAATGAAAAATTAGAACTGGGTACTTGTGGGATCAATGATCCCTGGTTTTATAGGGAAGTCCGGTGTGAATCCGGCGCTGTCACGCAACTGTATTAGGGAGCTTCAGCATCGCAGTCCTTTCACTAAGGGATGCTGGGGTAATGATCTTGAGTCAGAGTGCTGACTGGTTCTATCTTTTGAACAGCCTGCGTAGACAGACTGGGAGAAAATTTTGCAGAGATATTTAAGTTTGGCATTTTACCAGATAAATATTTCTGTGGACGCTATGATTATGCGCTGAAACCAGCAGCGCGGAAATTTTAGTATTTTCGACCAGAAAAGCGGAGCAGGCTGTTTGGTTAAAACAAACGCTGCACTTTCACCGTAGGGACTGGTTGAAAATGCAGCGTTATTTTTTAACAAAGAGTGGGAGGATGGATTTGTATGAGGAAAGAAAGAAGAGGACTGCGGCAAGCAGCCATAACGGCTGGCATTTTAGCTGCTATGGGCGTTTGCACATTAGGGGGGGACGTGAGACCTCTGTGGGCGGCAGAAGCAACTGAAAACGCAGTGGAACCAGCAGTGACGCAGGATGTCCAAGCTGCGGCAGATGAAACTGAAAACGATGGTATGTCTTTTGATCTGGAGGGCGTAACGGTTGAGGCGAAGCGCCCTGATTGGGAAGCTAAGCTATCACCTGGCACGGTAACAGTTATTCGCCCCGATGACTATAAGGGTGAGCAAAAGGACCTGCCCGATCTGTTGAAAATGGTTCCCGGCGTACATGTACGTGAGTTGAATGGTAAAGGGCAGTATACAACAGTCAGCGTACGCGGTTCTACTGCGGCGCAGGTCGGTGTTTTTGTCGACGGCGTGCTGTTTAATCTGGGCGGCGACGCGGCGGCAGATATTTCAACCATCCCGGTACATAATGTCGAACGGATCGAGGTCTACCGCGGTTATATTCCGGCGCGCTTTGGCGGTACCTTTATGGGCGGCGTTATCAATATCGTTACTAAACGGCCTACCAAAGCTAACGTACAGGCAAGCTTCGGCAAAAGTTCCTTTGGCGGCTACAAGGGTAATTTACAAATCGATGCTCCATTGGGTGGCGGCGCTTTGATGGTCGGTATCAACCGTGACCAAAGTGACGGCGATTTTAAATATAAAAATTTCTCGTATGATAAAGATAAAGTATACCAAGCTGAACTAAGTACTGCACAAAGTTATGAGAAAAAAGCTTTTGGTGAATTTAATAATGCTATGAAGTACTGGGATATTAAAGACCAATCAGGTAGTGTGGTTCAAGTAAGCACGTTAGCGGAATATAATGCCGCGTTACAAACATATCAAAGTGCGATAAGTGCAGGTTTAAACGATTCTAATAAAAATATAATGGATGGTTGCCATTATGCCGGTTTGTTTACTGATTTTACTAATGCGGAGAGTTTTTATGATGATATAACAGGTATATCGGCAGAGACTCAGGCTAAAGTATACCAAAGTTTGGTAGATGGTCGTTGGTTCACTACTCAGCCAAGTTATTGGAAGGTAGATAACTATGTAGATTATCTAGTTGCTTATAATAATGATCGCGGTACAAATTTTACAACTATACAAGAAATTATAGGTAATGATTATGCTTCAGGTTTGGGATTTGATGCATTTTTAGAGGCAATGGGCGTTAATAGTGAAGGTATAAGTAATATTAAAACAGCAGATGGTTTTTTGCAATATGCAGAGGATTATAAAAAGAGGGCGCAGGCAGTAAAAGATCATTGGCGTTATCGCAAAGCTAACGATTATAAAAACACTGACGCCATCATCAAATGGCAGGATGACCATTGGCTGGCAAAGGCTACATGGAAGCAGATCAAGCGGCATTTACCGCATCCTTCGGATGCTAACTGGGGCTATTTACCATTTACGGATACGGAATATTCATACAGTGATCCTTTAAATATTTATTACCATCGCAATCAAAAGCTGACAGCGAAAGAACTATTGCTGGGGCGGCGTGATACGGTCGGGAATCTGGAATGGGGCTGGAGCATCAATTACTTAAAACAGAATAAGGACTACTATATCGATGATTGGCAATGGGTAGAACAAAACTCCGAGTCCTTATTAAACTCCTACGCTGCAAATAGCCTGTGGAGTAAGTATGACAGCCGCCGCCTGGGTGCGAAGATAGATGGCAGCTATAAAGCCGGAGATCGGCATCTGATCGAATTTCTGGTTGATGCCTCTAAAGAAAAAATGGATATTGACGGCTGGCGGATGCATGATTTTGAAAATTCCAGCGAAGATACTCGCAGCAGGTGGCGTAATTATTATGAACAGGAGATTTTTAATGCCCAGGTCCAGGATACGATAACACTGAATAAAAAAGCTGATTTTTGGCTGACGCCCAGCGTTCGTTATAATCGTTCGACGATTTTAGGACGCAGTGACCGTTATGACGAGAAGAATGACCCGCAGCATATCAAATGGCTGGGGCAAACGGATGAACAGACGGACGACAAGGTAACCTGGCAGCTGGCGCTAAAAAAACAGTTTAACGACCATTTTACCATGCGGGCGACAGGCGGCACTTACTACCGGCTGCTCAATATGTATGAGATCGCCGGCGACGGCGCAGGTATTCTGCCGATGCCTAATGTAGGCGGAACTGCCAGTGTGTTCCCTATGCCGGAAGAAGGTAAGCAGTGGGATATCAGCGCTATTTGGGACGGTAAATGGCTTGGTACAGATACGGCAAAATTCCAGCTGACTTATTTTGGCCGTGACTCGAAGCGACTTTTACAGCTTTCATCTTGGAACAGCTTCTTTTTTGTTTACAATAATGCAGCCAGTGGTAAGGTCAATGGTGCAGAGATTCAGGCTGACCTGTCATGGAAGAAATGGGATGTCAATTTGCAGGCTACCTATACGCAGCCTACCGATATTATTTATGATAAAAGTGCTTTGCCAAATTCACAAAGCTTCGCCAAGGATGGTGTGATTACCGGCGTTATGACCTATCAGCCAAAATGGGAAGGCACAGCCAGATTCACATATCGCCCGGATAAGCAATGGAGCTTGTTTACCCAATGTCGTTATGTAGATCAGATGCAGCTATCCATTTACGATGATGCTTCAAGAAAAGTACAATCTTCTTTAACTACCTGGGATTTGGGTGTGAAATATAAAATAAATAAATCTTTTCAGCTGGCAGTGGGCTGCAATGATATCTTTAACAGAGCCTTGGATATGTATCAAAAAAATACATTTTTCGCCAATTCCAATGCCTATAATATCCAATACCCGCTACAGGGCCGCACTTATTATGCGACTTTGCAATATACTTACTAAAATACCAGGCAGCAGTATGCTGAGGAGGTGAGGCCCATGGGCTAAGGCAGAGCTTTATAAAGAGATACAGGTAACATTATTATTAAAAAGATTTTAAAATTAAAGGAGCGTGTAAAAAATGAGTGAAAATTTATTCGCCTATACGGCTACAAATTCCGGTTATTCTGAAGGCAGTGCAGGTGCGATCAATGGTGATCGTACTGCCGCTGCTGCGGCTTTGTCTGCTGTAAAAAATAAGATTGAAAATTTGAATGGTGATCCGGCTTTCTTTAATTTTTTTGATAGAAACAGCAGCCGTTTGGTGCTGCGCCAATATAATTATACTTCTACCTCTGAACCTAATCAGATCATTGACCCGCAGGCCGCGACCTGGTCTTCTTTGGTTACGCCTATAGTTTGGTCTGGTGTTGCCAATTTGCATGGTGTTGCTACCAGCGGTAAATGGCTTTTGGGTACCGGCTATGATCTGTCCAAAATAGCTGTTGTTGATATGGACAGCAATTATTCTCAAACTCGCGAATATGCTTTCCCGGCAGATTTCCCGACCTTTGCCAATCCTTATGCCGATGGCGTTTTCCACGGCGAAGCGTTGACTGTGGGTACTGATGGTTTCTTATATGCCCTGTTCTATGTCAATAAAGGCAGCGGTTATGGCACTTATTATGACAGCATTGTTGCTAAGTTCAGAATTCTTCCTAATGGCAATCTTACATACATAAGTTATGTAACTGTCGGTAAAAATTCTTTTACCCTTGACCTGTATGGCAATAAGCTGTATGTCTGCTCGCTGGGCGGTATGCAGAATGCTGGCAGCGGCAATGCCGATACCAATCTGTGTATTGTTGATTTGGATAATTTTACTCAAAATACTGTCGTTACTGTAAGTATTGCTAATCCCACTCAAAAAGGCGATTTCCGCGACATTTCTATTCTGGATGCTGATAATGTTTATATTTTTACAGGTCATTATGACAGTGGTTTTGCGAATCTGGTAGGCAGTGTTTATCACACCACTTTGGCTAATATTACTACTCCGGCTAACTGGACGGAAGTCGTGGCAGTTAATGACCCAGGCTATTTGTGGGGCATCCATGCTGACGGCAGCCGCTTGTGGCTTGTTAAAGGTACTCCGATCGCTGTTTATGACGGAACTCCCACTACGGCAGTAACAGCAAGCAGAACCTTTAGCATTACCGAAATGAGCGATTATACTGGTGGTAACCTCAACTCTGCCTGCTTCATCGCTCCGTCTATCCCGACCACTCGTGGCTTGAATCTGGCTGTTGCTTCCAAGTCTTTGGCATCCCATATTCGCTTGGCCAAAGAAGCCCGCGAACTAGCTGAAAAAGCAAAGAAATAATGAACCCTATATAAATTAAAAGTTGATTTTCTGACAAGCGTGTCTGCATTGCCTGCTTTTGGCGGGTAATGCGGCAGCTTGTTATATTTGCTTAGTGCAGTATTATTAGTGCACTAAGCAAATATATATTAAATAAAGTATGAGTGGAGTTGATAGTGATGTATAGATTTTTTACAGTGGTATTATTAAGTTGTTCTTTACTGCTTCCGGCTTATGCTGCCGAAAAGCAGGAAGAGATACCTGCCGACCCATGGGCTTTTGAGCTTTCTGTGCAGCCTAAAAAGACTGAGGCAGAACTGGAGGCAGAACGTTGGACCCTGCTGATGAGCAGCGAAACCGGTAATTATTTGTTTGAGTATGACAGTATAAAACCGGTTGAAGATGCAGAGGGAAATAAAAGTAAAAATGAAAAACAGGTTTTGATGCGTACTGTTTTTAAAGATATTAAAGTTTTAGAACAGTTGAATAAAAACTATGCGGCTAAGCTGGAAACAGGTGAACAAGCAGCTTATTGCGATATGCTGCTTGTTTTTGACCTGCGCAAACAGCTTTATAAAACTGTGCAGACTAAGGTTTATACTGGGGAAGGCAGAATTATTGATGAACGCAGCGGCGCGGGTATATGGAAAAAAGTCCCCGGGCAGAGTTTTGCCGATACTTTGTTGAAATTTTTGTTGAATGATAATAAGAATAAATAGATAAAACGGGTATTCTCGCTTCGCAGCTGCGGCTGGAAGGCGAAGAATAATAAATAATACACTGAATTATGACATTGTAATAAAAGTTGATGCAGGTGAAAGGGGGCGCGGGCGATGAAGGTTTTTGTTAATCCGGGACACGACCCGGCGGTTGACAGCGGTGCGGTGAACAGTGATTATGATGTGCGTGAGGCTGATGTTACCAAACAGGCTGGTGCTTTGTTGGAACGTGCTTTAAAAAGGGCCGGGTATGAGGTAAGGCTTTTGCAGAATGATGATCTGGATGCTGTGGTGGCTGCTGCTAACGACTGGCCGGCTGACATTTTTGTTTCACTGCATTGCAATGCTTCGCCGGGCCGTAATGCCCGTGGTACGGAAACTTTATATTACAGCGGGCAGGGCCGGCTTTTGGGTGAGGCTGTGCAGAAGAAGATTTTGAGCAAGGTGCCGACGATAGACCGTGGCTGTAAGGAGCGGCAGGGGCTGTATGTGCTGCGGCGGACTGTGATGCCGGCTATTTTGGTGGAGCTGGCTTTTATTGATAATAATGAGGATCTGGAGCTTTTGGAAAATGATCTGCCGGCGTTTGCAGGCGCTATTGCCGCCGGTATCGACGAGTATTTCAGGCAGGTAGAGGCATGATGAATGATAAAGAGTTTGAGAAGGCCCAGGCTTCGATCATGAATAAAAAGGCGAAGCTGATGAAGCTGCGCAGTGATCGGGCAGAGGCCTGCAAAAAGATGAGCGAGATCGAGCAGGCTATCGCCAGGACGGAAAAAGAGCTTTTAGGGGAAGAAAACGATTTTATCGTTTTGTGCGGTCAAAAATCACAGCTGCTGCGTGAGCGCGCTTTGCAGGTGGGGGAAGAGATAGAGCAGGCGATCAGGCCGCAGCAGCCGGTTGATAAGCTGACGATCTTGTTTTTGGCGGCTAATCCGCAGGATACGCAGAAGCTGGCTTTAGATAAGGAGGTCAGGTCGATAACTGATGCTATCCGCAGGTCGGAGGGGCGCGACGGGATTGAGTTTTTCAGTCGCTGGGCTGTGCAGTCGCTGGATATTTTGCAGGCGATCAACGAAACTGATCCGGAGATCATTCATTTTTCGGGACATGGTTCTGAAAAGGGTGAGATCGTTTTGGATGACGGCAGCGGTAATATGGCTATGGTTTCTAAAGAGGCGATGTCTGCCGCTGTGGCTTCAGCGTCTAAAAAGGTGAGGCTGATTTTTTTTAACGCCTGTTTTTCACAGAAGGAGGCGCAGGCTGTTGTGGAGAAGGTTGAGGCTGCTATTGGGATGAATACTGAGATCGGTGATGAGGCGGCCATAGTTTTTGCGGCGCAGTTTTATTCCAGTGTCGGTTTTGGCCAGAATTTGCAGCAGGCTTTTGACCAGGCGAAGGCGGCGTTGCTTTTAAAAGGGATCGCAGAGGAGAATACGCCGGTTTTATATGTAAAAAAGGGTTTGTCGGCGCAGGAGATCGTGATGGTGGAAAGTGAAGCTGCACCCAAAAGCGGTACTGTGTCTGTGATGCAGAGAATTAAAAATATTTTTTCGTGATGAAGAAATAAAGTGAATTTTAGAATTTTTGCTTGACTACAAAAAGCATGAAGTTTATAATGGCTGTATAGCTTATTTGAAATTTATTACGAATAAGCTGGCTTTATCAAATTTTAAAATTTAATATGGTAAGAAAGCAGGTGTCCAAAAGCGATTGCTTGAAGGACTTAATAGAGAAGCAGGTGTAAGACCTGCGCTGTCCCGCAACTGTAACGGGGAGCGAAGCCGCATTTGTCCATTGGGGAAACCTGAGAAGGCGTGGCCGAGCAATGATCCGAAGCCAGGAGAACTGCCTGTTTTAACATCCGTAATGACTTGCGATGCACAAGGTGGATACATATGTACTGTTTTTATTTGTTTTTTTTAAACGGTATTGTCGCGTTTTGCTGTGTTTTGCAGCTTGGCGGCTGTGTATCCTGGTGCGTGGTGATGATGTATTTTGACAGGAAACTGACGCATTGGCAGTTTCCTGTTTTGTTTTTGGGATACACGGCGCAAGTCATCTGAAGGAGGGTGGGCTGTTTTGCTGCGCAGCCTGATATGGGTATGAAATTAAAGAAGATCATTAAGGAAATAGAAAAAAATGATGACGCAATGATCACTGTTGATAAAGCAAGCTACATTGCTTTATTACGCGAGGTGAACAGGTTAAGGTTTAAATGTTCACAGAGAAGGGCGTCAGCCCACAGTAAAAAAATGCATGGTAAGGATAACAGCGATGAACCTGAGGCGGTGACTGTATGAGGCGCAAGGTGAAGCACCTGTTTAATTATTGTGTGGTGCCGGGGCAGGAGAAGGCTGTTTTAAAAACCGGTAAAACTTTGGAGCAGTTTGTTGTGGGGTTGGGCCTTGATGGGATCGAGCTGATGGTTTACAGGAACGTGCCTTATTTTGAATCTTTTGAGCATCTGGCTGTGGGGGTGCATTTGAATTACTGGCCGATGTGGCTGGCGATGTATCGCAATGATAAAAAAACGCTGCAGAGGTTTTTTCCGTCGAAAGAGGCTTTGCAGGAGTATTACGGCACTACTTATTGTATGGGCTGGCTGCGTAGTATCAGGGCCAATATCAAGTCGGCTCTGGTCGAAAAACCGGAGTATCTGGTGTGGCATATAGCTGAGTGTACGCTGGAAGAGGTTTTTACTTTTGAGTTTAAGCACAGTGATCTGGAGATCGTGACTGCTGCCGCTGCCGTTTTTAACAGGGTGGCTGATGAGATCCCTGAGGATGTGCTGGTATTATTTGAAAATTTGTGGTGGCCAGGGCTGCGGCTTACTGATCCGGCTGTGGTGCGGGCTTTTTTTGAAAAGATTACACATAAGAATGTTGGTATTATGCTGGACACGGGGCATTTGATGAATACTGATCCGAGTCTGCAGTCGGAACGGGACGGGATCGAGTATATTTTAAAGATCGTTAAGGCTTTGGGGCAGGATAGAAAGCTGATCAGGGGTTTACATTTAAATTGTTCGCTTTCCGGTGAATATGTAAAAACTTTTAAGCGTGTGTATGATGATAAGTGCAGTAATATCGAGCGGATGAAGCATGTAATAAAAATAGATCAGCACAGGCCGTTTTCTGATACGGCAGTGCAGAAGCTGCTGCGGGCGATCAGGCCTGATTATGTGGTGCATGAGCTTGCTTATAATGATTTTAATGATTTTGAACAGAACATCGCGCTGCAGCTTGCCGCTTGCGGTAAAGTAGTACCGGGCGGTGATGAAGGAGGCTAATTTGTGATAAAAAAATACAGGCTGGGATTAAGGGCGGTACTGGTTGCTTTTTGCGTTGTTGCGGCTGTGTTTGCTGCAGGGTGTGGTAAGTCCACTGAAAGCAAGACTCCGGCTTCAGGACGCGGCGGTTACAGCGTTGTAGATGCGACTAAAACACGGATCGATTTTACATATAAGCCGCAGCGTATAGTATCGCTGGGGTTGAGTGCTGATGAGGTACTGTTGGATATGGTGGAGCCTGAGCGGATCGCGGCATTGACTTATTTGGCAGATGACGCTGGTATCTCGCCTGCTGCGGCTAAAGCGGAGCTGGTCAAAGGGCGGGTGCAAAGCGGCAGTTTAGAGTCTGTTTTGGCGCAGCAGCCTGATCTGGTGTTGGTCCCGGACTGGACTGATCTTAATTTTGTAGAGCTTTTGCGCGGTGCGAAAGTTCCTGTTTATGTTTATAAAACTCCGACTACGGTGAAGGAGATCAAGCAGACTATTTGCGAGCTGGCAAATGTTGTGGATGAGCGTGTTGCCGGTGGGAAGATCGTGGCAAAGATGGAGAAGGAGCTGGCGTTTGTACAAGCCAGGGTCGGCAATATGCCGGCAGAAGAACGCATCAGCGTGATGGCGCTTTCTTATATGGGGCCGTTTGGGGCCAGGGGGACTACTTTTGCTGATATCTGCAATTATGCTAATGTCAGGAATGTGGTGGCTGAGTATGATTTGCCGCCTAATGCCACTTTTTCAGAGGAGACGCTGATCAGGCTCAATCCTGATTTGCTTGTTATTCCCAGCTGGAAGTATGATAACGAGCAGGATCCGTCGAAAATGCGGGAGGAGATTTTGCAGAACCGGGCTTATCAAAGTGTGAATGCTGTGAAAAATAAAAGAGTTGTTTTGCTGCGTGATACGTATTTATATAGTACGACTCATTATATAGTTTATGCGATCAGGGATCTGGCGGAAGCGGCCTATCCGGAAAGATTTAAATAATTGGGAGGTTTTTGAAAATGGGTATTTTTGCCGGTGCTGTAGATTATTTTCAAAGGGGCGGGGCTTGTATGTGGCCGTTGCTGCTGTGTTCGATTGCCGCTATTGCTATTGGTGTGGAGCGGTATTTGTATTATAAAAAGGCGCTTTCAAGCACGGCTTTTGTTATGGAGTTCTGCCATTTGATGAATGATTTCAATATCGTCGGGGCACGCGAATTTGCCGGGGTGAATAAGGGTGATGCGGCTGAGCTGGCAGTGGAGACACTGGATATCAACGAGGATCTTGGCAAAAGGCTTGAGTCGATCGTTTATTCTAAGGCTGACAGGGCCATTGATGGTATGGAGCAGAATCTTGATTATCTGAGTGTGGTTATCGGTCTGGCGCCGATGCTTGGTCTTTTGGGTACTATTACGGGTATGATCAGTTCGTTCAACGCTTTAAATGAACGGGCGCAGAATCCGATGGCGGTAACTGCCGGTATCGGCGAGGCTTTGATCACTACGGTTTTCGGTTTGTGTATCGCAATCATGGGCATGTGCATTTATGCGTATTTGTCGAGTAAGGTGAAAACTGCTTCGCTGAATATTTACGAGGTTGCCAATGTGTTGATCGATATCGTTCAGGCCAAAAACGGCGGCAGTAAAAACTGAGGGGCGGTGTAGAAAATGCGCAGACGACCTAGAAAACAAAGCTTGCCGCCGCAGCTGATGCTGAGTCCGATGATTGATATGATTTTTCTGCTGCTGGTATTTTTTATCGTCAGTACTATGTATATGAGCGAGATCAAGACTATTCCGATCAGGCTGCCGGTGGCGCAGAATTCGGAGACTGTAAGCAAAAGTAATTTTGCTGTGACGGTTAAAAAAGATGGCGCATTGTATTTGGAAGACAATAAGATCGAGATGAAACAGCTGGTGGCCAATGCCGCGGCTGAGAGTAAACGTGACGCTGCTTTTTCGGTGATTATCCGAGCTGACGGCGAGGCTAATTATAAAACGGTTATCAAGCTGATGGATGAATTGAAGGGCGCGGGGGTAACACGCTTTGGCTTGGCAACGGATCTGGGTGATGGCAAATGACGGATAGAGGCAGACGCTTTGGCAAGGGTGTTGCCATTGCGCTTGCAGTGCATATTATTGCCGCTGCTCTGCTGGGTGTTTTGGGATACCGTTTTACACAAAGGCCGCCGCAGATTTTAGAGGTTACTTTGGGTGGCGGCGGTGGCGGCGGTGGTAAAGGAAACGCTGCCGCTGTAAAAGGGGTCGAAAATCAGCAGCCAGGCGCTGCGCAGCAGCAGGTGGAAAAGACGCAGCCGGCTCGCCCTAAAGCTGATGATATCGTAGATCAGAAACAAAAGCCGCAGCAGCAGGAGCAGCAGCGGCAGCGGGAGCCGGAGCGGCCTTGGGTGCGGGTGCAGCAGCAGGAGCCACGGGTGCAGCGCCGGCAGCGGTCTCCTCGACAGAGACGCTGTAAGCAACGCCATTGACGGTAATATTGTAGTACTTCATGGAAGAGTCCTCCTGAATCAATCTAGATCGTT
>OHEX01000923.1_pt1 | contig 11815 bp, 13 predicted proteins | sample 1567361 | NCBI WGS metagenome assembly OHEX01 (sample SAMEA3879585, study PRJEB24766) | human gut metagenome | biome: human-associated habitat; feature: feces | place: USA | collected 1985/1987 | reverse complement strand
TCCTATCTCCTCCCCGGTCGCCTGTCTGCTGTTTAACTGACTCTCCAACAGTGTCTGCAGACTGTCCAGCTTTTTTTCTATATTCTCTGTACTGTTTCTGACAAACAGATTTCTGTTCTCCGCCGGTGCATCCGTCGTGCGCGTAATACTTCCATATTGCGGTTTCTGAGGTTTTTCCTCCTCCAGTGCAGCAGTGATCTCTATCTGCTTCGGAGACAGAAATGCAAAAAATCCCTTCTTTTTTACTTCCCTTACATTCATGATCACGAGACCGCTTCCAAGTTCTTTTTTCGCTGCTTCTGTAGCTTCTGCTTCCGTTTTCCCCGTGTATTTCTTGATGATCATATTACTCCTCACTCCTGCGTCGGTTCACTCTTCCTGTTATGCTGTGACCATTCCCACAGATTGTAATTCTACATTTGATTCCACTTCATTGTAAGATACCACGACCAGATCCGGATAATAGTCTTCCGTCAGTCGTTTGAAATACATTCTCACAATGGGTGATGTCATAATAATTGGGGTTTTTCCCATATTTTCCAGCTTTTTGATCTCTTCACCCACAGCGTTCAGTATCGCCTTGCTTCTGGCAGGATCCAGATTCAGGAAAGCTCCCGTCTCCGTCTGTTTTACGCTGCCCATAATTTCCTGTTCGATCTTCGGATCCAGTGTCAATACACTTGTCGTCTCATGGGAAGGGAAATATTTCGTAGAAATCGCTCTCTTGAGGCTCTGTCTTACATATTCCGTAAGGATATCCGTATCCCGCGTCGTTGGCGCATAATCGGCCAGTGTTTCCAGTATTGTCAGCAGATCTCTGATGGATATTCCTTCTTTTAACAGATTCTGCAACACTTTCTGTATTTCACCCAGTCCAAGCAGCTTGGGTACCAGTTCTTCCACGAGGGAAGAATTGTTCTCTTTTACGTTGTTGATCAGGTTCTGGACATCCTGTCTGGTAAGCAGCTCTGCAATATGCTGACGAATGATCTCTGTCAGGTGCGTAGCAATGATCGAGGGAGGATCTACTACTGTATATCCCAGACTCTCCGCACGTTCTCTCTGTCCTTCCGTGATCCAGATCGCTGGCAGGTGGAAAGAAGGCTCAAAAGTAGGGATTCCTGTGATCTCTTCCTCTACATACCCTGGATTCATCGCCATATAATGGTCAAACAGTATCTCTCCCTCACTGACCTGAATTCCCTTGATTTTAATAATATACTGATTCGGGTTCAACTGAATATTATCCCGCAGTCGGATAATAGGTACCACCGTACCAAGTTCCAATGCTATCTGTCTTCGGATCATCACGACACGATCCAGCAGGTCACCACCTTGGTTCACATCCGCCAAAGGGATAATTCCATAACCGAATTCCAATTCGATCGGATCCACCTGCAGCAGGCTGTTGACATTTTCCGGCTGTCGTATCTCCTCCGCAGCTGCTTCCTCACTGTCTACTTCCTGTTCAATCTTTGCCGTCTCAATCGTGCCCTCAATATTTCTCGCCACAATGATAAATACCAGGCCAAGACCCACGAACAGGATCGTGTTCAGTTGTGTCACAAATCCTAAAACAGCCAGCATTGCCCCTACCAGGTACAGTGCTTTCGGCACACCGAACAGCTGGCTTACCAACGTAGTGCCAAAGTCAGCATCCTTGCTTCCTTTGGTCACAAGAATACCGGTGGAAAGTGAAATCAGCAGAGAAGGGATCTGGCTTACCAGACCGTCACCAATGGTCAGGATCGCATATTTGTTCAGGGCCGCTGTAATATCCATTCCCTGCCTGGTCATTCCCATAATAATACCACCCACGATATTGATCGTGGTGATCAGAAGACCCGCTACCGCATCTCCCTTTACGTATTTTACGGCACCATCCATGGAACCGAAAAAGCTTGCCTCTTCCTGGATCTTCTCTCTGCGTCTCTTGGCTTCCGCATCCGTGATGGCTCCGGTATTCAGATCCGCATCAATTGCCATCTGCTTACCGGGCATTGCATCCAGGGTAAATCTTGCGGTTACTTCAGACACTCGCTCGGAACCTTTATTGATAACAACAAACTGGATAATAACCAGAATAATGAATACGATGGCACCAACGATCAGATCTCCACCACCGACGAACTGTCCAAATGTCTGTACGACATTACCCGGATTACCGGTTGTTAAGATCAGTCGTGTTGAAGACACGTTCAGAGAAATTCGAAAGATTGTCGTAAACAAAAGTAAAGTCGGAAAAAAAGACATATCCAGTACTTCTTTTACAAACAATGTATTAAAAAGAACAATCAATGCGATTGAAATGTTCAGTGCCAGCATAACGTCGAGTAAATTGGAACTGATTGGCACTATAAAAAAGATGACTGCAGCCAGTAGATACAGTGCAACACCTATGTCAGCTTTCTTCATGACCTATCCTCCCTGTTTCTCATATTATATACCATAGCAAGAATTTCCGCTACTGCCTGATACAATTCCGGCGGTATTTCTGCCCCTATATCTACATTCGCATATAACATTCTTGCCAACGGTTTATTTTCAACAATTTCAATGTGGTTTTCCTTTGCTTTTTCACGAATTTTCTGTGCAAGATAATCTTCTCCTTTTGCAATAACGATCGGAGCTCTTGACACCTCGGCATCATATTTGATTGCAACTGCCAGGTGTGTCGGGTTCGTAATAACCACATCTGCCTTTGGTACATCCTGCATCATACGCCTTTGAGAAGCTTCTCTCATACGTTGTCTCTGTCTTCCTTTGATCTCAGGATTTCCCTCAGTATTTTTATACTCATCCTTTAATTCCTGCTTGGTCATCTTCATATCTTCATTGAAACGATGTTTCTGATAAACAAAATCTGCAATTCCGACCACCAGATAAACAAGGCTGATTTTAAAACCTGCATTAATGATAACATTCCCGCATAATACAACTGCCTGATTCAGCGGTATGTCATATAAAATAAAAATATCATTTGCCTCACCCTTTATGGATGTATAAGCAACATATATGATCAAACCTATTTTTAAAATAGATTTAAGCAGCTCAAATAATGAATCTTTTGAAAAAATACGTTTAAATCCATTGATCGGATTAAATTTATCCCCCTTAGGTTTTAACGGCTTAGCCGTGACTTTCCACCCTACCTGAAGGATACTTACAAGGGCTGTCACCGCAACACCAAACACAAAAAACGGGGCAGCCATCTTGAACATTTCTATATACACATTATGTAAAAACGAAGTAATCTCCTTTGTAGATGATTCCATCGCATTAACACTTACAAAATCAGGCATCAGCTTATATACATAATAAAAAACTTCCAAAAAGCCATTGCCAATTAACGAAATAAAAACCTTCAACACGAGGAACAATACTATCAGATCAAATGCTGCGGTAAGTTCCTTACTCTTTGCAACCTTACCATCCTCTCGTGCTTCTCTTAACTTCTTTTCTGTTGCCGGCTCTGTTTTTTCCCCTCCGGGTCCATCTTTTGCGAACCACTGAAGGTCATATGCAAATAGTAATCTGTCTTTCCATTCCACCTTAGTACATTCCCTCTATAAATAAAACCATCATCTTTTTCATTTCGGTAAATATAAAACTGGCGATTCCAGGCAAAAGTGAAATTGTAAGAAATAAAACTCCAAAACCAACCAGTATTTTCATCTGCATACCAACTGCAAACATATTCATCTGTGGTGCGACCTTTGCCAGAATACCAAGAATACAGTTTAAAATCATCATACAGGCAAATATTGGAAGAAAGATCCTGAAACCTATTACAAACAGATCTGTCATATACTGTGTTATAGAACCCGCAAGTGAATCCCAGTTAAAGATCTGACCATTGATTGGGATTACGGTAAAAGAATCTACCACAGCCTGTAAAATCACATGATGCATATCTGTTGCAATCAAAAGAAGAAGTATAAAATAATTGTACAGGTTTCCGGTAATTGTTACCTGCGTATTCATTGTCGGGTCAAATTCAGTCACCATAGATAATCCAATATCCATATCAATAATATTTCCCGCAAATAAAATAATGGAATTACAAATGTTTGCAGCAAACCCTATCAGCAACCCTGTAATTCCTTCTTTTAACACTATTATCGCATACCCAATCAAACCTGTATACTCGATTGCTGTCTTATCAACAAAACCATACACCAGAAGTGCAACAAAAAAAGAAAAACCTATCTTTGCCTGCGAGGGCGCATTTTTTGTTCCAAAAAAAGGTGCAATATAGACAAAACAGGATATGCGAACCAATATTAATATCAGTATTTCAAAATTAGCCAATGAAAACGTATATTCTAACATAGATCGTCCTAACCGAGATACATACTAAAATTCGACCATAATGTCGTCACGAATTCTGTCAGATTTGTCAAAATCCATGATCCAAAAATCATAAGTCCGACAAATACTGCAATAATTTTAGGAACAAACGTCAGCGTCTGCTCCTGAATAGATGTAACCGTCTGGAAAATACTGACAATCAAACCAACAACCAGTGAAATGATCAACATTGGAGCCGAACAGATTATAATCGTATAAATTGCTTCTTTTGCTACATCAAGTACCTGTCCTTCTGTCATTTTGTTCTCACCTCTTTGCTATCTATATACATTTTAATCTGTATCTATAACAGAATGCACATTCTTCGAACATTCTGTTATCATCAATAAAACGTCTTTACTACGCTTCCTATTACAAGATTCCATCCATCCGCCAGTATAAACAGTAATATTTTAAACGGCAAAGAGATTGTTGTCGGTGGAAGCATCATCATACCCATCGACATAAGCACGGATGCAACTACCATATCAATTACAATAAACGGGATATATATAACAAATCCCATAATGAACGCCTGTCTCAGTTCTCCGATTATAAATGATGGAATCATAATTGTCATCGGAATCGCATCATATGCACTCTGCCCGGATTCCTCATATTCCTTTTCCAGTGCAGCACTGTCAATATCATAACTGTCACCAGCCATATCCACGAAAAGCTTGACATCCTTTCGCTGTACCTGTCCATACATAAACTGGCGAATCGGCACTTCCGCTTCTTTTAATGCCTTTTCTATGGTAATATCTCCATTATCCAGTGGCTGGATTGCATTCTCATTGATCTGCTGAAACGTCGGCCACATGATAAAAAATGTCAAAAACAATGCCAGTCCAATCAAAATCTGGTTTGGCGGTGCCGTCTGTGTTCCAATTGCCGTTCTTAAAAAATGAAGTACAATTACAATTCTGGTATACGATGTAAGCATAATCAAAAGCGATGGTGACACTGCAATAATTGTCAGTAACAATAATGCACGTACTTCTGAAGCAACCCCCGCCTCATCATTATTTATCGAGATGGACAGACCACCTTTGCTGTCTGACTCACTACCTGAACCTGTGCTGGTATTCGCTGCTGTATTATCCAGCGAATCAATGCTGTCCGGATCCATGGAAGCTGCATAAACAGTCGTTCTGTTTTGTGAGGCAAACAACACTGCCACAAACACTGCTATTGCAAATATTAATGACAGTATACAATATGTCTTTTTTAATTTTGTCATAATTCCATCAATCCTGCTTTTTCGGAAAATGATCTTTCAGTCTACTAAATATCTCCTGAAAATTTTCCTGTGAATTTTTCATATCATCCGATGTCTGGACTGATAACTGATCTTCTGTAAGTTCCGCAATTTTGGTTACTTCATCCTTACCCACAGCGATTACAAAATACTGTTCTCCTGCCTTAACAAGCTGTAAAAATTTACCATTTGCAATCCGGATTGTTTCGAGAACCATAAGATTTCCTTTGGACATTTGTATTTTTTGAAAACCACCTACCCACTTTGTCGTGAAGTAGGTAATAATCAAAACAAACACAAATATGATCAGTACTCCAATCAGCTGCATCAGACTTCGAAAAGAAGCGCTTAATAAAATCATACTAACCCACTACTTTTTTTACTGCCTCAAGTACACGCTCAGCCTGGAATGGCTTCACAATAAAATCCTTTGCTCCTGACTGAATTGCTTCAATAACCATAGCCTGCTGTCCCATTGCAGAACACATGATAACATTTGCATTTGCATCAATCTCTTTGATCTTCTTTAATGCCTGGATACCATCCATATCCGGCATAGTAATATCCATTAATACCAGATCCGGTTTTGCTTCAGGATATTTCTCCACTGCAATAGCACCATTTTCAGCCTCCGCTGCAATCTCATAACCATTCTTTGTAAGAATGTCCTTAATCATCATTCTCATAAATGCAGCATCATCACAAATCATAACCTTAGCCATAATTTTCTCTCCTATCTTTAACTCTTCTTTTTTGTTTTTTATTTTATAATTTCAGTAATTCGTATACCATAGCTTTCTTCTATTACTACTACCTCGCCTTTGGCTACGAATTTACCATTTACCAGAACATCAATCGGTTCTCCGGCAATCCTGTTTAATTCTATAATGGTTCCCGGTGTAAAATCAAGTATTTCTTTAATTGATTTGGAAGTTCTTCCAAGTTCTACCGTAACTTCAAGTGGTACATCCATAATCAAATCAATATTTTCCGGTTGAAAATTCCCCGGTACTGCTCCAGTAAATGCCTGGAATTGTGCCGGCTGTACATTTACCGGCTGTGCATACATTTGATTCATATTCGGTGCCATCATTGGCTGTCCCATCATCGGCTGCCCCATCATTGGCTGTCCCATCATTGGCTGCTGTGCTGCCATCTGAGGTTGTGGCTGCGGTGCAGGTGTCGGCTGAGCTGCCGGTGTACTCTGGGTGTTCTCTTTTTCACTCATTCCTGCAGTGGAATTACTGTCTTCTTCCATATTGCTTGTTACATTTGCACACATTTCTTTTGCAAAAGAAACAGGATATAACTGCATGATCTCACTATCAACAAGATCACCAATCTCTAACCGGAATGAAATTTTTACAAATTCACCTGCAAGGAACTCATCAATCTGACTCTCATCAATTGTCTGTTGCAAATCTATCAGATCTGCACTTGGCGGGCTGATATCAATTACCTTGTCCAGCATGGAAGACAATGATGTTGCTGCCGAGCCCATCATCTGGTTCATTGCCTCGCTGATTGCACTCAGGTGAAGTTCTCCAAGTTCTCCATCCGTATTTGTTCCATCACCGCCCATCATCAGGTCCGTGATAACTTTTACATCATGTTCCTTTAACACAAGGATATTGCTTCCATCTAATCCCACGGTATACGCAATTCGTATAAATACACATGGCTTTTCATATGCGTCACATATATCACTCCAGTTTGCAAACGCAACCACTGGGGTGGAAATCTCAACCTTACGGTTTACCAGTGAAAACAGTGTAGTTGCCGCTGTTCCCATACTGATATTCGAGATCTCACCGATCGCATCTTTTTCCTGTTCTGTCAATGTATTTTCCGGATTTTCATCTGTACCTGAAGGATTGTTCAGTAAAGCATTGATTTCTTCCTGTGACATCGTTCCATCCATCTTACTGCTCCTCCCTAATCACTGATGTAATTCTTACTGCATAGTCATCACCGGTTTCTCCCGGCAGAGCAGTAAATTTTTTTATACTTCCAACAAAGACACTCAGTTCCTGATCAACCTTCGTATCCAGCCGGATAATATCTCCTACCTGCAGTCCCAAAAAATCATTTACTGAAATGGAACTGTTACCAAGTACAGCTTTGATCGGCATTGGTGCTTTTGAAATAAGTGCCTCGATCGTTTCTGTATACTGTTGTTCATCTTTTTCCTGCAGACTCGAATACCAGTATTTGGTATTCAGTTTGTCCATAATACTCTCTAAAGTCAGATATGGAAGGCATACATTCAGTAATCCCTCCACATCGCCAATCTTAACATTGAGCGTTACCAGAGCTATCATCTCCGTCGGCGATATAATCTGTGCGAACTGCGAATTCGTCTCAATACGCTCTAACCGGGGTTCTAACTCACATACATTCTCCCACGGCTCCACTAAAAGATCTACTGCCACATTAAATATCCGCTCAATGATCAGCAATTCTATCTCCGAGAAATCCCTCGGTTTATCCAGAGGCACTCCCTTTCCACCTAACATTCTGTCTACTACAACATATCCAAGATTTTGTGCCATCTCAATGACAATGCTTCCATTCAATGGAGATGCATTTACAATTCCAAGTAATACAGGATTCGATAACGCATTTGAAAATTCTGAATATGTAACTGCTTCTGAGTTCATCACCTCAACCTGAACATTTTTCCGTAAATAAACAGGAAGATTGGTTGACAAGAGTCTTCCGTAATGTTCAAAGATAATCTCCAGCGTTCGCAGATGTTCCTTTGAAAACTTTGCAGGACGGGCAAAATCATAATTTTTGACCTGTTTTTTATCTTCATCTTTCATTTCATCTACATCAAGTTCACCACTGCTTAACGCTTTGAGCAAACTATCTATCTCATTTTGAGATAAGACTTCACCCATTCTTTCTCACCACCTAACACAATATTTGGGTCTATTCCGTCTGAACGCTTGAGAAGTTTACACCAACGATGAAGTCTGAACCTCCAAACATATCCTGTAATGTTTTCAATATATCATCTTTTACATTCTGATAGCCATTTGCATTAAACTCATCCAATGTATATCCATTTACAATGGTATTAATCTCGCTCTGAATGATCGTCACTTTTGCAGCAAGTCCTTCGGATCCACCATAGGTTTTGTATCCGTCACTCTTTGTATTCAAAGATAAACTGACTGAAAATACAGCATAGTGCTGTTTGCCATCTTCGCCCTGTTTTAAGTTCACGGTAAATCCATCGGTGATCGCATAAGTCTCAACATCTTCGATCGGCACCTCCGGTGTAGCCGGCGTATTTTCTCCACTCTGAAGTTCCAGATTAATAGCAGAGCATACCTGATCGATCAGCTGATTCGATTTTTTTGTCTGCGGAATAATCGTGAACACAAGAATTGCAGTTAAAATAAGATTTGCTAAAACCAGTGCCAGAATAATTACGGTTATCAAATTCTTTTTCATAATGCTACCTTCCTGTTCAATTAAAATCTGAACTATAAGAATTATATATTTTTATAATAACGCGGCGGTTTCTTGATCTTCCCTCCTGCGTTGTATTATCTGCAACAGGTACATACTCACCTCTTCCAGATGCCTTCAAATGTGCGGGCTCCACTGTTGTAATATCTCTCAGATAATCTGTAACCGCCCGTGCCCTGTAAAATGAAAGCACATCATTATCTTCATATTTTGCAGAATGAATCGGCACGTTATCCGTGTGTCCCTCTACTTCTATGATATTATCCTGATAAGGTTCGATCAGCTTACCCAGCTTATCAATCAGCGGATACGCCTCTGATCGGATTTCAGCATGCCCGGAGTCAAACAAAAGAGCTCCATTCATATTGAGCATGACATACTGTGCATTGAAATCAACTTCCACCTGATCCTGGATTCCATATCTTGCAATGGCATCCTCCAGCTGTTCAGACATTTTTTCTGATTCTTCCAGTGCCTGTTCTTTATATTCTTCCACTACATCATTCTCTTCGTCTGTTTCCTGATCCGTTTCAGAGTTCGCTTTGTCTTTATAATAAGAATCTAACATTTCAAGCTGGCTCACACCGGATGATATCAGAGTTCCATCTCCAATAGAAGATCCTCCATTGGGAAGAATACTAAATGTATTCTGAAAGGAAGCCACCATTTTTTCAAACTTTTCTGCATCTACCGTTGACATAGAGAATAACAATACAAAGAAACATAACAGTAGGTTCATCAGATCTGCAAATGTATTCATCCATGCCGGTGATCCTTTTGGTTCATCAGGCTTTCTTTTCACTATTCTTCACCTCCAGCCTCGCTTTCCTGCGCTGTATTACGCGCCGAAGGTGCAAGGAATGATTTCAGTTTTTCTTCTATAACACGTGGATTTTCTCCTGCCTGGATCGACAGAATACCTTCCACGGAAATTTCCTTCATCATCATTTCATTATCATTATTCAGTTTTAACTTACCTGCAATCGGGTTACATAACCAGTTTGCAAGTAATGAACCATACAATGTTGTAACAAGCGCCGTTGCCATCGCCGGTCCGATTGTAGATGCATCTTCCATGTTCTTCAACATGAGGATCAATCCAATCAGTGTACCGATCATACCCCAGGCAGGACCCATGGCCGCCAGTGTATCCCAGAAGCCAATCGTATCCTTATGTCTACCCTCCACGCTGACCAGTTCCGTCTCCATAATCGCACGTACCAATTCGGGATCGGTTCCATCGACGATCAGAAGAATTCCTTTCTTCAGAAAAGGGTCATCCAGGTCGGTTGCTGCTTCTTCCAACGAAAGCAGGCCTTCCTTACGTGCCACATTGGAAAGCTCTATGATCTTACCGATCATATCCGAAGTATTCAGTGTGGGCGCTTTGAAGATCAGTGTGAAAGATTTCAAACCAGCTATGTAATTCTGCAAACTCACGGACGTGAGGGTACAGGAAAATGCTCCGCCAAAGGTAATGATCGCAGAAGCCGGATCCAAATATTCCCTGAATCCTCCCACACCTGCGGAACTTATGATACCAAATACCAACATGAATAATGCCAGCAATATACCGGCTAAAGAAGCTATATCCACTTAAATCACCTGACATTCTGCTTTTTTATCTTGCAAAAATATCCTTTCTGTATAATATTACAAGATTTTTTATTTCTTGTCTACTTTCTTTTACAATTATTTTCTTTCCGGTGGTAAGTGTCAACACCGTATCCGGGGTCTCTTCCACCAGTTCAATCAGGTCCGGATTCACCAATACCTTGACTCCATTAATCTTCGTAACTTCTATCATGCTGTCTTCTCCTTCCCTGTTATCCGAACATTTTCTACACTTTATCCGTTTTGTGCATTTTTCTCATTTTTTCTTATAGTACTTTTTTCCCTTGATCTTTTATACATACAAAAGGGACAGGTTTTTTCCTATCCCTTTATGCAGTCAAATTTTTTTTACGATTTCTTAACGCTTCAGATTGGTCAGTTCCTCAAGCAGTGTATCGGACACGGTAATGATACGGCTATTCGCCTGGAATCCTCTCTGTGTGGTGATCATCTCGGTAAACTCAGACGACAGATCTACGTTACTCATCTCCAGCTGACCGGGGGACATGTATCCGCCGCCTGCAGTGATATCTACGCCGATACCGTCGAATTCACCGGAGTTCAGTGTTGCGGAGTAGAGATTATCGCCCTCCTTCTCCAGACCGGAAGCATTGGCAAAGGCTGCTGTGGCGATCTGTCCGAGCAGCTTAGTCATACCATTGTCATAGCTTGCGTAGATCATGCCATCCTTCTGAATGGATACACCGATCATATCTCCCAGACGGCGTCCGGTTCCCAGTCCGTCCAGGTCTCCGCTGGTAGCGCCAATGGTGGAAGTACCCTTGTTATCGTAGTTGGTACACTCGGACAGATCGATAGTAACATCGGAGAAATTACCACCCAAAGCAGAAAATGCTGCATTAACGTTCAGGTTTGTAGTAGAGCCGCCGACACTTTCCAGTTTACCGGTATCTTTATTAAATACTACAGTAGTTCCTTCAAAGTAACGGCCCTCCATAGTAATCGCACTACCGTCAGCAGGAAGTACATCTGTCGTTTTACCGGCCATCATATTTCCAAGTAGATCCTGTATCGTCAGTTGCTTATCCTTATCTACAGTACTCGTGATATACAGATTCAGGAATTCATCAGTAGATCCTTCGTATCCAT
>OHEX01000920.1_pt1 | contig 11838 bp, 8 predicted proteins | sample 1567361 | NCBI WGS metagenome assembly OHEX01 (sample SAMEA3879585, study PRJEB24766) | human gut metagenome | biome: human-associated habitat; feature: feces | place: USA | collected 1985/1987 | reverse complement strand
GTGCCGAGCGGTTTTGAGGTGTCATTTTCGCGCGCCGAGCGGCTGGATGCGGTGCAGTTTCAACTGGGTGAAGATGAAAAAATGCGTCTGCGCGGCAGGATCGACCGCGTTGATACTTACGAGACAGACGATAAGGTCTATGTAAAAATCATTGATTATAAATCGGGCAACACCACTTTTTCACTTTTAAATTTTTATTATGGACTGCAGCTCCAGCTTGTCGTCTACATGAATGCGGCACTGGAACTCACAAAGAAAAAATATAAGGGAAAAGATACGGAACCTGCAGGTATTTTTTATTATCACATCACAGATCCGATGGTGGATGCGGATGGTCAAGAGTCCGAGGAGGAGATCAGACGGAGTATTCTAGAACAGCTTAAAGTGGCAGGTCTGGTCAATGAAGATCCGGAAATCTATGGTGCGATGGATACTGATTTTTCAGGCACATCGACAGTGATCCCGGTAGCCTTAAAAGCGGACGGCTCCTTAAAGGCGACCTCTAAGACGGCGAGCACCTATGAGTTTGGACTGATGTCCGATTATGTGCGAAAGAAGATTGAGCATGTGGGAAAAGAGATCTTTGCCGGAAATGTGGCGGTAAAACCTTACCTGTTAGGAGACAGGAGCGGCTGCGATTACTGTCCATATCACACGATCTGCGGATTTGATGTACGCATGCCGGGATTTTCCTATCAGCAGTTTGAAAAATTTGACAGCAGTGAGGAGATCCTTGCACATATCCGGGAAGAGATTGGAGAGCCGGGAAAAAATCCGGACGGTGAATAAATGTGATATGACAGGTGCAAAAATAAAAAGTCAGAAACGGAGCAAAACATGGGAATGACATGGACAGATGACCAGCGAAAGGTCATCGAACTCAGAGACAGAAATATATTAGTTTCCGCGGCAGCAGGTTCCGGTAAGACGGCGGTGCTCGTGGAACGTATCATAAAGATTATTACGGATAAAGAGCATCCGGTCGATATTGACCGTCTTTTGATCGTGACATTTACCAATGCGGCTGCGGCAGAGATGCGCGAACGAATCGGAAATGCACTGGAGAATGCCTTAAAAGAACAGCCGGACGACGAACATTTACAGCGTCAGCTTTCTCTTTTACACAATGCCCAGATCACGACGATCGACAGCTTCTGTCTGTATGTGATCCGCAATCATTTTCATGAGATCGATCTCGAACCGAATTTCAGAATCGGGGATGAGGGCGAGTTGAAACTGTTAAAAGAGGACGTGCTCGCAAAGGTGCTGTTGAAAAATTATGAGGAGAGTGCGCCGGAATTTTTAGCATTTGTGGACGGATATGCATCCGGCAGAAATGATGCGGCGCTCTCCGGCATGATCTTACAGCTCTATGAGTTTTCAAGGAGTTATCCATGGCCAAAGAAATGGCTGCTTGCGGCGGCAGAAAGCTATGGCATAGAGGATGAGGCATCTTTGGAAAGCGCAGCTTTCATGCAGTCGCTTCTTCAGAACTTAAAACGGGTGTCAGAGGATCTTGTGGCACTTTCCGGGCGGGCATACAAACTGACGCAGGACGATGACGGGCCGGATATGTATGCGAAAGCATTAGAGGGCGACCTGAAAAAATATAAGGAGATCGCTGCGAGTGAAAGTTTTGCGGATTTTTATCAGAATTACCGCAATTTATCCTATGACAGGCTTGCTTCCTCCCGTGGATTTGACGGAAACGAAGAAAAATTAGAGCTGGTCAAAAAACTGCGAGAGATGGGAAAGGATGCGGTCAAAAAAATAAACCGCCAGTATTTTTTCACATCACCGGAGATCATGGCGGAGCAGATGAAAAAGACGGCGCCGATGGCGGCAGAGTTAGTGCGTCTGACATTGGAATTTGACGAGACGTTTACGGCGGAAAAACGGCGGAAAAATCTGGTGGATTTCCATGACCTTGAGCACTTTGCGTTAAATATCTTTGTCGATGAGGAGACCGGCAAAGTCAAAAAGACTGCCGAGGAGTTCCGGGATAATTTCAAAGAGATCATGATCGACGAGTACCAGGACAGCAATGAGGTGCAGGAGACAATCTTACGTGCAATTTCACGGGAGGAGCGCGGTGAATACAACCTTTTTATGGTCGGGGATGTCAAACAAAGTATCTACCGTTTCCGTCTGGCAAGACCGGAACTATTCATGGAAAAATACGATACTTACAGCCTGACGGATGCAAAAATGCAGCGCATTGACCTGCATAAAAATTTCCGAAGCAGAAATGAAGTGCTCGATTTTTCCAACGATATTTTTTACCGCATCATGAAGCGCAATCTTGGAAATGTGGAATATGATGCGGATGCAGCACTTTATCCGGGAGCTTCTTATCAGGAAGAAACGGACATGTTCACACCGGAAATTTTACTGGTGGACGGGGATGATGAACTGTTGGATGATGCTGCAGCGGATGATAAGAAACTGTTAGAAGCACGGATGATTGCAAAAAGGATCAAAGAGCTTATGGGAACGCAGAAGGTGACCGACAAGGCAACCGGAGAACTGCGCCCGGTGCAGTATTCGGATATGGTCATTCTGCTGCGAAGCCTGAGCGGATATGCAGACCGTTTTGCTGCTGTGTTAAATGATGCAGGAATTCCGGCACATACTGTTTCGGCGACAGGATATTTCAGTACGGTGGAGGTGCAGACCGTGCTCTCCATGCTTCGTATTTTGGATAATCCGAGACAGGATATCCCGCTGACAGCGGTGCTTCGTTCACCAATCGCAGGACTTTCGGATGAGGAACTTGCAAAATTGCGTTTAAAAGACAAGGATGTCAGATTTTACGAGTGTGTTTTGGAGGAATGTGAGCGTCTGAAACAGGAAGCGGAGGAAAATCCGGGACAGGGCAGGGATGATTCCGAAGAAAAGTTATACCGGTTTTATGTTACCTACGAAAAACTGCGGCAGCTTGTGCCGGATACACCGATCCATGAGCTGATCGAACTGCTGTTAAAGGAGACCGGTTACGGCGATTATGCCGCAGCAATGCCAGCCGGAGACAGGCGTCATGCAAACCTTTTAATGCTGGTGGAGAAGGCGATCGCCTATGAAAATACCAGTTACAAGGGACTGTTTCATTTTGTGCGCTATATTGATGAACTGCAGAAATACGATGTGGATTTCGGCGAGGCAGATCTGATCGGGGAAAACGAAAATGTCGTGCGCATTATGAGTATCCATAAGAGTAAAGGACTGGAATTTCCGGTCGTATTTGCCGCCGGGATGGGAAAAAACTTTAACCGCCAGGATACAAGAAGCCGTCTGGTATTGCACCCGGAACTTGGCATCGGTCTTGACTATATGGACGGAAAACAGCGTGTAAAATCCGTGACGATCGCAAAACGTGCTATCGCAAAGCAGATCGATATGGAAAATCTTGGCGAGGAACTGCGTGTCCTTTATGTGGCATTAACGAGAGCGAAAGAAAAGCTGATCTTAACCGGAAGTCTGAAAAAGGCAGAGGAGACACTTTCCTATATAAAAGCATTTCCAGAGGAACTGTTATCTTATCTGGGACGTGAGAGTGCAGCCGGTTATTTGGATTGGATTCTGCCTGCGGCTGCATCCTGTCAGGATAAATATCAGATACGTCTGATGCGGGCGGCAGAACTGGTGCAGGAAGAAATGGAAACACAGATCAAAGATGAATGGAACCGTTCAGCCTGCATGGAAAAAGCTGCGCAGGCAGATGAAAAAAAAGTGCAGCAGTTCTCGGAGCGTTTTCACAGACGGTATGCATATGAAAATGATGTGCAGAGAAAAAATAAGTATTCCGTGTCGGAGTTAAAACATCGTGCCATGCGGGAGGCGTTTGAAAAAGAGGAGGAGGCAGTTCCTGTTTTTCAATCCGAGGAGGTTGTGCCGTATGTGCCTGCATTTGCAAGAGAAATAGAGCAGCAAAGTGAGGATGCCAGCCCTGGAGCACTTCGCGGAACGGCAATGCACCGCATCATGGAGTGCTACCAGTTTTCTTCCGGTGTGTCCGCAAAAGAGCAGGTCGCCGGGATGCTGGAGAAAGAACAGATCACACCGGAGATGCATGGACTGATTCGCATACCGCAGGTTGAATATTTTGTAAATGCAGATATTGGAAAACGGATGGGAGCAGCTGAAAAAGACGGAAAATTGTACCGTGAGAAACCATTTGTCATGGGATTTACGGATGAACAGTTAGACGAGTTTGGTTTTGCTGAAAACACGGAACAGGCGGAAAAAGTAAAAAGCATGGGGCGTGTAGGAAATATAGGAGAAACGGAATATACAGGGAAAGAGCTGACCCTGATCCAGGGAATCATCGATGTATTCTGGATTGAAAAGGACGGTATTGTCCTTCTTGATTATAAAACAGACCGTGTGGATACGGAAAAGGAATTGTCCGAGCGTTATGCGGCACAGTTAAAACTTTACGAGGAAGCGCTAAACCGAGTCTATGAAAATGAGAAAGATGCAGCCGGAAATCCGCTGAAAGTAAAGGAAAAACTGTTGTATTCCTTCCGGCTTGGGAAAGTGATCCCGGTATAGAAAATTTAAAAACATTGTACAAAAGCCAGTCTGATTGGAGTTTTGTGCAAAGTTAAGAAGCAGATAAGCATGCAGCAGAAAGGAAATTTGACCATGTCACAGATTATTTTAGCATCCGCGTCCCCAAGACGCCGTGAACTTTTAGAGCAGATCGGTCTTAACTTTGAGGTCTGTCCGGCAAAGGGGGAGGAGATCATCATAAAAAAAGAGCCAAAAGAGGTTGTCATGGAACTTGCAGCACAGAAGGCGAGAGAAGTCGCATCCATGTTAAAAACATATGGAGATGAGCATCGGACGCTGATGACACCGCAGGATACTTTAGTCATCGGTGCAGACACCATTGTTGCCGCAGGCAGCGAAATCTTAGGAAAACCAAAAGATGAGGAAGATGCCTTCCGCATGCTCTCTTTATTGTCAGGGAAAAGCCATTCGGTTTACACGGGGGTTGCTTTTGTGTTTATCGACCGGACCGGCAGGGCAGGGGAACATATCTTTTATGAAAAGACTGACGTTTTTGTCAGACAGTTAAAGAAAAGTGAAATTTTGCGTTATATTGCGACAGGAGAACCGTCGGACAAAGCCGGTGCATACGGAATCCAGGGAAAATTTGCAATTTATATTGACAAAATCGACGGTGACTATAATAATGTGGTAGGACTTCCGGTTGCAGCGATTTACAGAGAGCTTGACCGGCTTGGAATTGACCCATATACATGGTAGATAAGCGGGAAAATACAGTGTGAAAAATGAGATTTTTACACTGCACAGAATGGAGGATTATTATGTACGATGAAGCGGTAGTACAGTATTTTTTGGAACATCAGATGCAGCTTTTTAAAGAAAATGTTGCAGAATCGCCGGAGGAGGCCGAAGAATTTTTAGAGGACTGCATGGCAGTTGTCTGCAAAAATATCAAAGAAGTCCGTGCTTATTTTGAAGATGAGGGCGCAGATATTGCCGGAATGAGCAATGCGGATTTAGCAGAGGCAGAGGAAGTTTTTGCAATCCCGGACGGCAGATATCTGATCGTGGAAGCTTAGGTTTGTAACGATTCAAACCAAGGTAGCTTTCATAAACTTACGAATGGGGGCTGAATGGTTACTTATTTCAACAATTTATTACTTCAACAATTTTTGAAAATAGGATTGACAAACGAAAAATAGTTTATTATACTCAAAAAGTTTGCAAAGCAAACAGAACGAGTAAGCCATTTTACAGTGCAAAAAACTGTAAAAAAGCATTTTATAACAAGGAGAAAACTACATGAAAAATTATGATGTGATTATTATTGGGGCAGGTCCTTCCGGTATTTTCTGTGCATATGAACTGATCCATGCCAACAAAGACCTGAAAATTTTAATGATTGAAAAAGGACGCCGTATCGAGAACAGACAGTGTCCAAAGAGAAAGACAAAAGTATGTGTAGGCTGTCAGCCATGTTCCATCACGACCGGATTTGCCGGAGCGGGAGCTTTTTCTGACGGTAAACTGTCACTTTCCCCGGATGTCGGAGGAAATCTGCCGGAAATTTTAGGCTATGATAAAACCGTGGAATTATTAAAAGAATCCGATGATATTTATTTAAAATTCGGTGCAGATACAAAAGTTTACGGAGTGGATAAAGAAAAAGAGATCCGTGAGATCCGCAGAAAAGCGATCAATGCAAACTTAAAACTGATCGAATGTCCGATCCGCCACCTTGGAACAGAGGAAGGCTACAAAATCTATTCCAGACTGCAGGAGCATCTGTTAGAGCAGGGCGTTGAGATGGAATTTAACACCATGGTCAAAGATATCATCATTGAGGATAACAAGGTCAAAGGGATCATTACCGAAAAAGATGAGGAATATCTTGCAGCAGAGGTTATTTCTGCAGTTGGACGAGAGGGTGCTGACTGGTTTTCACATATCTGCGGACAGCATGATATTGAAACAAAGGTAGGTACCGTAGACATTGGTGTACGTGTGGAGGTGCGTGATGAGGTCATGGAATTTTTAAATCAGAACCTCTATGAGGCAAAACTGGTTTACCATACACCGACATTTGATGATAAGGTGCGTACCTTCTGTACCAACCCGTCCGGTGAGGTCGCAACAGAATACTACGATAACGGACTTGCGGTGGTAAACGGTCACGCATACAAGTCGAAAGATTTAAAGACCAACAATACCAACTTTGCAATTTTGGTTTCCAAAAACTTTACCAAACCATTTAAGACACCGATCGAGTACGGTAAACAGATCGCACAGCTTTCCAACATGCTCTGCGACGGAAAGATCTTAGTACAGACATTCGGTGATTTCAAGAGAGGAAGAAGAACAACGGAGGAACGCCTCTGCAGGAATAACCTGATCCCGACTTTAAAGGATGCTGTGCCGGGTGATCTTTCCTTAGTATTCCCGCACCGTATCATGGTCGATATTGAGGAAATGCTAATGGCGCTCGATAAGGTGACACCGGGTATTGCCAGCGACGAGACACTGCTTTACGGTGTGGAAGTAAAATTCTATTCCAACAAGGTAGTGGTCAACTCTGATTTTGAAACCAGCGTAAAAGGACTGCGTGCGATCGGAGACGGAGCATCTGTGACGAGAGGATTGCAGCAGGCATCTGCAAACGGAATTTCCGTTGCAAGAAGTATCTTAAAATCAATGGAACAATAGGACTTTCTATCAGATTGGGTAAATTAGGATGAAGAGAAAATTTACAAGGGTAGCAGCTGTGCTGTGTGGCATGTCGCTGTTATTGACCGGATGCCGGATCGGAAATAAAAATATTGTGGTTTCGAATATATTAAATGACCGTCAGGTATTCAAGATCGAGGGAACCGTCTGCAGTTTGAAAGAGGCGCGGGTTTATCTGACGAATTATCAGAATATCTACGGGACGGCATATGGTGTGGATCTCTGGAAACATGATTTCGGGGATGATTCATTGGTAAAATATATCAAAGCGGTCACAATGGAAGAATTAACCCAGGTGGTCAGCATGGATCTGCTTGCACAGTCAAGGGAAGTTGCACTTTCAGAGGATGAGCTTTCTGCAATATCAGAGGCGGCGGCAGAGTATTATGCATCACTTTCAAAAGAAGAAAATACTTATCTTGAAGTGACGGAGAGCGATATCAGCGAATATTATCAGCATTACGCATTAGCACAGAAACTTTATAATTCGCTGACAAACAGTGTAAATGAGGAAGTCAGTGACGATGAGGCGCGTGTGATCGAGATCATGCAGATATTTGTCGCAGACAGTACAAAGGCAAGTGATGTGGCAGCAAAGTTAGAGCGTGGAGATGATTTTGCATCTGTGGCAAATAACTATAATGAACTTTCTTCCATACAGACTACGGTGGCCAGGGATGAACTGCCCAAAGAGGTCGAGGAGGTTGCGTTTAATCTTGATAATGGACAGACGTCGTCTATGATCCAGGCAGGCAAAGGGTTTTATTTTATTAAATGCCTGAATAAATATAATGAGGAACTGACAGAGGCAAACAAGTCCAATATCGTGGAAAAAAGAGAAAAAGAGGCATTTGATGATGTCTATAATCAGTTTGTGGCGGGACTGAATTCCAGTATCAACAAAGATATGTGGGATGAACTCACATTAGATACCACAGATGGTATACAGACGGACAGTTTTTTTGAGATTTTTGAAAAACATTGTGGGGAAATATAAGGGAAAAGAGGATGAAATATGACAAAAGATATGACGAATGGTTCTCCGATGAAGCTGATTTTAGGTTTCTCCATTCCACTTTTGTTTGGATATCTGTTTCAGCAGTTTTATAATCTGGTGGATACTGTAATTGTGGGAAAGGTTCTGGGAGTGAATTCACTCGCGGCAGTGGGGAGCACTTGCAGCGGTAGGTTCCACCGGATCTTTAAACTTTTTGATCATCGGATTCTGTATGGGTGTCTGCAACGGTTTTGCAATTCCACTGGCACATAAATTTGGTGCCGGGGATTACCGTGGACTGCGTGCATTTATGGTAAATGCCATTTATTTATCTGCAATTTTTGCAGTGGTCATGACGGCAGTCACAGTAGTATTCTGCCGCCCGATCTTAGAACTGATGCGCACGCCGGACAACATTATCGACGGGGCGTATCTGTATATCGTGATCATTTTTGCAGGAATACCGGCAACATATTTGTATAATCTTATTTCGGCCATCATCCGTTCGATGGGAGACAGCAAGACCCCCGTCGTGTTTTTGGTAATCTCATCTGTGATGAATATTGCGTTAGACCTTGTATTTATCATAAATCTTCATCTGGGTGTAGCTGGCGCATCACTTGCAACGGTGATCTCTCAGGCAGTGTCCGGAATCGGATGCCTGATCTACAGCTGGAAAAAATTTGAAATCCTGCATCCGGATGCAGAGGAACGCCGGTGGAACAGTTCTTATATGAAAACACTCTGTGGCATGGGTGTGCCGATGGGACTGCAGTATTCCATCACGGCAATTGGAAGCGTTATTTTACAGAGTGCAGTCAATACGCTCGGTTCAAACGCAGTTGCATCCATGACCGCCGGAAGCAAGATAGGAATGTTTTTCTGCTGCCCGTTTGATGCGATGGGATCGACGATGGCAACTTATGGCGGACAGAATGTCGGTGCAAAGAAAATGGATCGTATTTCGAAGGGATTAAAGGCATGTTCCATGCTTGGAATCGGATATGCGATCCTTGCATTTGTTATTCTTGCGCTGACCGGAAGAAATCTTGCACTGTTCTTCGTGGAACGCGCTGAGGTGGAAGTCATCGGGAATGTATACCTGTTTTTATTGATCAACAGTGCATTTTACATTCCACTCGCATTTGTCAATATCGTCCGTTTCCTGATCCAGGGTATGGGATACAGCAAGTTTGCAATCTTAGCAGGTGTCTGTGAGATGGCGGCGAGAACGCTCGTCGGATTTGCATTAGTGCCGCTGTTTGGTTTTCCGGCAGCATGTTTTGCAAGCCCGGTCGCATGGATCTTCGCGGACGCATTTTTGTTCCCGGCGTACCGGCATGTGTACCGGAAGACGGAAAAGATGCTGAACGTGAGCATACAATAGTGGTTTTGCCGGAACAAAACGTGAGTACCATATAGATAATAACAGAAAGTAAAGAGGAAAAATATGAGTATATTAAATGTTGAACATCTGACCCATGGCTTTGGCGACCGTGCAATTTTTGAGGATGTTTCATTCCGCCTGCTTGCGGGGGAACATATCGGATTAGTTGGAGCCAATGGCGAGGGAAAGTCCACATTTATGAACATTGTGACCGGAAAACTGATGCCGGATGAGGGAAAAGTTGAGTGGGCGAAAAATGTGCGGACCGGATATCTGGATCAGAATTCCACCCTGCAGAAGGGGATGACAATCGAGAGCGTCCTAAAGTCGGCGTTTGCGTGGCTGTTTGAGCAGGAAGAACGCATGAATGAGATCTGCGATCAGTTAGGCAGTGCCGATCCGGATCAGATGGATGCCATGATGGAAGAACTTGGTGTGATCCAGGATATGCTGACGATGCATGATTTCTATGTTATCGACAGCAAAGTGGAGGAGGTTGCGCGAGCACTTGGATTATTGGAACTGGGACTTGACCATGATGTTTCAGATTTAAGCGGTGGACAGCGTATGAAGGTGCTGCTTGCAAAGCTTCTTTTAGAGAAACCGGACATTCTTCTTTTGGATGAGCCGACAAACTATTTAGATGCAGAGCACATTGCATGGCTGACGCGTTATCTGCAGGAGTACGAGAATGCGTTTATCCTGATCTCACACGATATCCCGTTTTTAAATGACGTGGTAAATATCATTTATCATATGGAAAATCAGAGACTTGACCGCTATGTAGGAAATTACGATAAGTTCCAGGAAGTTTATGCAGTGAAAAAATCACAGCTTGAGGCTGCATACCGCAAACAGCAGCAGGAGATCAGTGAGTTAAAAGATTTTGTGGCGCGCAACAAGGCCCGCGTTGCTACGAGAAATATGGCGATGTCCCGTCAGAAAAAACTTGATAAAATGGATGTGATCGAGCTTGCCGCAGAGCGTCCAAAGCCGGAGTTTGATTTCAAACTTGGAAGGACACCGGGAAAATATATCTTTGAGACCAAAGATCTTGTCATCGGGTACGATGAACCGTTATCAAAGCCGCTTAATATTTCTATGGAACGCGGTCAGAAGATCGCCTTAGTCGGTGCAAACGGTATCGGAAAGACGACTTTACTGCGCAGTATTTTAGGACTGGTTCCGGCTTTATCAGGGGAAGTCACTCTGGGGGAAAATTTAGAGATCGGTTATTTTGAGCAGGAGATCAAAGGGGAAAATAAAAATACCTGTATCGAAGAAATCTGGGAAGAATTTCCGGCTTTTTCCCAGTACGAAGTGCGTTCAGCACTTGCAAAATGCGGTCTGACCACAAAGCATATCGAAAGCCAGGTGCGTGTACTTAGCGGTGGTGAGCAGGCGAAAGTACGTCTGTGCAAACTGATGAACCGCACGACTAACATCCTGCTTCTGGACGAGCCGACGAACCATCTGGATGTGGATGCAAAAGACGAATTAAAGCGTGCTCTAAACGAATACCGCGGAGCAGTACTTTTGATCTGTCATGAGCCGGATTTCTATCAGGATGTGGTGAACGCCGTGTGGGACTGCTCAAAGTGGACGACGAAGATTTTATAAAAAATGTGGGGCTGGATTTCAAAAGGTAAAAATACCCTTTGAAAAAACAGCCCTATATTTATTCATAAGCTAGGAGAGAGAAATGAAGCCGGATTATTATGAAGATTTTACCTGTATAGCAGACCGGTGCAGTTTTACATGCTGCAGGGAATGGAAGATCGGGGTGGATGAGGACACTTTTGTAAAGTGGAAACACACTCTGACGCCGGACGGGATGTATGATACAGATAGAGGACAGCAGGCAAAAAAAGAAAAGCTGAGTGGGTATGTAAGAAAGAAGGATGGCAGCAGAGTCATCGGATTAAATAAAGAGAAAAATTGTCCATTTCTGAATGGCAAAAAATTGTGCAGATTGGTTCTTACTTATGGGGATGAGATACTTTCACAGACCTGTCAGCTTTTTCCAAGAGAGATCCATACCTTTAACGAAGATGTCACAGAATACGCCCTGATGCCGTCTTGTCCGGCGGTCATTGATCTGTTGCGGAAAAGAGAACATATTTCATTTTCCGGAGAGATGGATACATCTGCTTATCGGGAACTTGCGCCGCTTGTGAACTTGCGCGCATTTTTAATGAAGCTGATGGAGGATGGAGCG
>OHEX01000917.1_pt1 | contig 11861 bp, 11 predicted proteins | sample 1567361 | NCBI WGS metagenome assembly OHEX01 (sample SAMEA3879585, study PRJEB24766) | human gut metagenome | biome: human-associated habitat; feature: feces | place: USA | collected 1985/1987 | reverse complement strand
CAAACAGTCTACGAAAGGCTCCAATGGAGACCTGAAGGCAGAAGACCGCCAGATCATTCTCGAACAGCTGAAAGCCCTCGGAGATGAAGTCTACAGCACCGGCGATGCCGACTACGCCGGACGCTATGTGTTTACCGGATATCGTACCGATACTTCCTTAAGCTTTGACAAGGAATACAACACGGAATACAATATCACCGAGCAGCTGGGCAACAGCTCCATCACTAAGCTGACCAAGGTAAATACCGGTAAACTGCTGGATATCACCGCAGCGAATTATAAAGATGCGGGCTTTGATAAGATATCAGAACAGGATGTCAAGGCCACGGAGGTATATCGTATTCAGCTGTCCTATAATGACTGTAAAAAGAACGGCACTCCCTCCATTTCTTTTCAGGAGAAACAGGCGGATGGCAGCTATCAGGAGGTAACATGGCCGGATCAGAATACCCACCAGCCGGCCATTGAGGAAATTTCCTCTACCGCGGATCCCTACAGCAAGGTAGCCGGTAACCCTGATGCTATCGTGTATGTACCGGAGACCGGAGAGCTGCTCCTGGGCGAGAACCGCTACAAGACCCTGATGGATTGCAAGGATGATCCTGCCACTTCCGGTAAAAATGAGGGTGAGATTCAGGTAACCTATCAGAAGAATCACTGGGTGAAGGGAGATCTGCGGCCGGAGCATTACTTCAAGTGTGATGCCACCGTGGATGGCAAGACAATAAAATATAATGAGAAATATACACAGGATGATGAGGACAGACAGGTGATCGAATATGATGTAGGCTTCAATCAGACCATCCGTGTAAATTCCACTGCAGATGAGTGCTTCCAGCACGGAATCGGCCGTACCGTGGATGACCTGGTACAGGCGATGCAGGATGTGCTGGATTTGGAGACAGTGAAGACCAAGATCGAAGGCCTGCAGGAAAATGCTACCGGCGGCGATGCGGATATTCTGAAAAAACAGATGGAAGCCGTGGAAAAAGCACTGACTCTGTCCAAGGATAAGTGCCAGAAGCTGTTCGAGAGCAGCATTACCACCTTCCAGGGATATCTCGATGATGCCAACCTGTGCATCACCAACTGCGGTACCAGAAGCAGCAAGCTGGAGCTGATCGAGAACCGTATGAAGAGCCAGAAGACTACCTTTGAGACATTAAAGAGCGAAAACGAAGATATTGATGTGACAGAGACCGCTATTAACTTAAAGAGTGCGGAAATGACCTATGAAGCGGCACTGATGGCTACCGGTAAAGTCATGCAGACCACGCTTTTGAACTTTATCTAAGAGGATAGTGTAAAAAATACGGAAGTACCTGGAAGCTTGCAGGTACGGAAAGGCATAGGTATTCTATGAAGATTCAGACGAAAAATTTTGGGGAAGTAGAGATTGCGGATAACAAGATCATCACATTTGATAAAGGAATCATCGGATTCCCGGAGCTGAAGCATTTTACCATGCTGCATGACGAGGAAAAAGGCAGCAGTGCCGGTATCCGTTATCTGCAGTCCATCGAAGAACCCAGCTTTGCCATGCCGGTCATGGATCCTTTGCTGGTCACCCCGGACTATGATCCCGAGGTGGATGATGAGCTGCTCACCGGTGTAGGAACACTCACCCCGGAGAACATTCTGGTCATGGTGACCGTGACCGTACCTTCCGATCTTACGAAGATGACCGTGAACCTCCAGGGACCCTTTGTCATCAATGTGGAAGAGCGTAAGGCATGTCAGATCATCCTCGAAGGAAATCAGTATTCCGTGAAATTCCCCATCTACGATATCCTGAAATCCAGAAAGGCGGGTGAGTAAGATGCTGGCATTGTCCCGTAAGAAAAACGAAGCGATCATCATCAACAATGACATCGAGATCACCGTCCTGGAAGTGAAGGGCGACCAGGTCAAGATCGGCATCTCCGCTCCCAAGGAAGTGCCCATTTACCGCAAGGAAGTATACCTACAGATCCAGGAAGCCAACAGGGCTTCGGTGGATGCTGACGGTATGGAAGCACTGAAGAACCTGTTTGGGTAGGCAGAAGATAAAATAGGAAAATAGGAAATTAGGCATAGGAGGTGCAAATTTTTGCAGCTCCTATTAATTTTTCGAGAAAAGTAACCGATAAAAAGCTTAGAGAACAAAGGTCGTGCGCCCACGGAAGGCGCTTATTCATCACACGGAGGTGACCATTATGACCATAGAACCGATTTCCAGTATCATGACAGTGCAGGCACAGAATACGGCCGCTGCCAAGAATGCAGCTACAAAAGTGACCACAGAGGAAAACGCCTCTGAATACAATCCTGCCAATGTAAAGCCAATAGACAAGATCGATCAGACGACAGCAGTCGTTGAGAATGCTCAGGGCAAGGAGCAGAGCAATACCTCTGCCGATCCCAATAGGGAGCAGCAACAGCATGTGACCAATGAGCAGATCAAGAAAGCGGTAGAGAAGCTGAACAAGAACATGATGTCTCATTCCGAAGCGGTCTTCGGCATTCATGAGGCAACCAACCGCGTAACCATCAAGATCATAGATAAGGATACCAAGAAAGTGATCAAGGAACTTCCTCCCGAGAAGACCCTGGACATGATCGCCAAAGTGTGGGAATTAGCCGGTATCCTGGTAGATGAGAAGAGATAAGATAGGAGGATACCCATATGGCATCATCAACAATGAGATTATCCGGACTGATCTCCGGTATGGACACAGAGAGCATTATAAAGCAGCTGGTGTCTGCAAAGCAGACCAAAGTAGACGATGCGAAAAAGGCACAGACCAAGCTAGAGTGGAAGACTACGGCATGGAAGGATCTGAACACCAAGCTGAAGAATCTGCAGTCCAAATACGTCAACAATATGCGTTTTACCAGTGCTTATATGAAGAAGACCACATCCGTCTCCGACAGCACCGCAGCCAGCATCATCACCGGTGAGAATGCCATGAACGGCGTGCAGAACCTGAAGATCACACAGCTGGCCAAGACTGCATATATGACAGGCGGCAAGACTTCTCTGAGAACCAAGACAGATGCAGACGGGGACGATTTCAAGCTTAATGCCCTGACGAAGCTGTCCGATCTGAGTGTGGATAATAAAGGTACTGCTCTGGATCTGAGCACCGGCACCAAATTAAATATCAAGAGCGGTGATACCAATGTAGAACTGGAGATCACTGCGGATACTACTATCTCTGATGTATTGACCAAATTAAAAGAAGCCGGACTGAATGCCAACTTTGATGAGACCCAGCAGAGATTCTATATCAGTGCCAAGGATTCCGGAGAAGGCAATGATTTCAGCATTACCGCATCCGATGAGACCGGCAATAACGTACTTAAGAGCCTGGGACTGGACAGTGCAAGTGCCAATAAGATCGATGCACAGAATGCGAAGATCACTCTGAATGGTACGGAGTACGAGAGCAACACCAATGTATTCTCCATCAACGGTCTGACCATTACAGCCATGAAAGAGACCGCTGAGAACGTCGTGGTGACCACTAAGGATGACGTAGACGGCATCTACGATATGATCAAGGGTTTCCTGAAGGATTACAATTCCATTATCAATGAGATGGATAAGCTGTATAATGCAGATTCTGCGAAAGGCTATGAGCCGCTGACCGATGACGAGAAGGATGCTATGTCCGACTCCGAGGTAGAGAAATACGAGCAGAAGATCAAGGATGCACTGTTACGCAGAGACAGCAATCTGTCTACCGTAAGCTCTACTCTGAAGGAGGTAATGTCTTCCGGACTGGAGGTCAACGGCAAGAAGATGTACCTCAGTGATTTCGGTATTGAGACCCTCAGCTACTTTACCGCTGCGGAGAATGAGAAAAATGCCTACCATATCGATGGTGATGCAGATGATTCCAGTACTTCCGGCAATGCCGATAAGCTGAAGAGCATGATCAGCAGCGATCCGGATACCGTAGTCAGCTTTTTCTCCGGACTGTTCAAGAATCTGTATACGAAAATGAGTGATCTGTCCAAATCGGTAGAGGGTTATCGCTCCTACGGTAATTTTTATGATGACAAAAAGATGAAATCGGATTATGATGATTATAAGACGAAGATCTCCGAACTGGAGAAGAAGCTGAACGATTACGAGGATAAATGGTATTCCAAGTTCTCCAAGATGGAAACCGCTCTTGCAAAGATGCAGTCCAATGCAAGTGCGATCACAGGATTACTGGGAGGTTCATGATATGGCAATACCGGCAGCGTATGCACAGTATAATAACAGCAAGGTTCTGACCGCATCTCCGGCAGAACTGACGCTTATGCTTTACGACGGAGCCATTAAGTTCTGTAACATCGCAGAGCTTTCCATAGAGAAAAATGACATTCCCAGAGCGCATGAGAATATCCGCAAGGTGCAGAATATCATCGGATATCTGCATTCCACACTGGATATGAAATACGAAGTTTCCAAGGATTTCGATAATATTTACAGCTATCTGGAGAGACGGCTGGTGGAAGCCAATGTCAAAAAGGATAAGGAGATTCTCGAAGAGATCAACACGCATCTCCATTCGATCCGCGACAACTGGAAAGAAGTCATGAAGGCCGGTGCCAAGAAAGGAAATGACTGATGGAGAATCAGCTGACCATTTTATCGGAAAGTCTGGATAAGAAGCTGGAAGTACTGCAGAAGATCCGGGAATATAATAAGCGTCAGGAAGAAATCTTTTCTGCGGAAAAAGTGGACATGAGCCTGTTCGATGATGCCGTGGAGGAGAAACAGCGCCTGATCGATGAGGTCGTCCGCCTGGATGAAGGCTTCGAGATCCTGTATGAGAAGCTGGCGAAGGAGTTGGAGGGCAACAGACAGCGCTATGCAGCACAGATCCGGGAACTCCAGGCCAAGGTTGCCAAGGTGACGGAACTCAGCGTGTCCGTACAGGCACAGGAAGCCCGGAACAAGAAACTGGTCGAGAACTATTTCGCCAGGGAACGTGCCGGAATCGGCCAGAGACGTAAAAATGCCAAAAGCGCGTTTGACTACTACAAGAGCATGAGCGGCGCCGGATACGTACCGCCTCAGATGTATGATAATAAACAATAAATACAACAGACGAAGGGAAGCAGATCACTGCTTCCCTTTTTTATGACGGAATCAATGTGAAAGAATAAAAATGTGGTTTCGGCTAAAATATAATCAGAGTATAGATTAGCCGGAAAATGCTTGATATTTTAAAAAAATCCGGCTAAAATATAATCATAAAAAAGATTAGCCGAAAGAGGGACTTTTATGAATTATATCAAAAGAAATCTGGAGAATGTAGTAAGACAGGTAACCAGGGAATATCCGGTACTCCTGGTAACGGGACCTAGACAGGTAGGAAAGACGACAATGCTCCAAAAACTGATGGAGGGAACGGAGCGGGGATATGTAACACTGGATGATTTGAACGAAAGAAATATTGCAAAGACCGATCCGGAACTGTTTCTGCAACTGCATAAACCACCTGTATTGATTGATGAGGTTCAATATGCACCGGAACTGTTTACTTATATCAAGATATATGTAGATAAAAACCATGAGCCGGGAGCATTTTGGCTTACGGGATCACAGGTGTTCAAATTGATGCAGGGAGTACAGGAGTCACTGGCAGGAAGAGTGGCAGTACTTTCACTTACATCCCTGTCACAGGCAGAGATATCCGGAGGAACGATGAAACCGTTTACGGTAGATCTGGAGGATTTAAGCGAGAGGCAGAAAGAGAGAGAGCAAGCTGATACAAGAGAGATCTTTGAGCGGATTTATCAAGGCTCCATGCCGGCGATCGTAAGCGGTATTAACAGTAACAGTCAGCTTTTTTACAGCAGTTATCTGTCTACTTATATTGAGCGGGATGTAAGAGAATTATCGGATGCCATAGATTCGCTTAAGTTCCTCCGGTTTATTACTGCGGTGGCAGCAAGATGTGGGCAGATGGTTAACGCAGCAGAGATTGCCAGAGATGCAGATATCAATCAGACGCAGGCGAAGGATTGGCTGACAATTCTGGAAACGCTGGGAATTATTTTTTATCTTCATCCGTATTCTAATAATTTGTTGAAGCGCCTTGTGAAAACGCCCAAACTGTATTTCTACGATACGGGTCTGGTGTGTTACCTGACGAAATGGAGCAGTGCGGAAACGTTAGAATGCGGTGCTATGAACGGGGCCATTTTGGAGAATTATGTGGTCGCGGAAATTCGGAAAACCTACCTGAATTGTGGAAAAGAGCCGTATTTGTACTATTATCGTGATAAAGATGCCAGGGAGATTGATATTGTCCTGGAACATGATGGAATATTGAATCCGATTGAGATTAAGAAAACTGCAAATCCCGGAACAGAGCTGGTAAAGGTATTTGAATTACTCGACAAGGCATCAACGCCTCGTGCGAAGGGCGCAGTTATCTGCATGAAACCGGGACTTAGTGCGATTGACAGAGACAATTATATCGTACCGGTCTGGATGATCTAAAATACAGTCCCTGCCTGAATATCAGACAGGGACCTATAATTTCAAAAATGTTTTTGCGTATACGTCTTTATCCCTAAATAAGAAAAAAATAAAAAATAAAAAAATATTGCATTCGGATTAGAAAAATTGTGGTTACTGTAAGAAGTGGCATGCTCATTACGTATATATATTAGAAAATACGTAAAGGAACGTAAACCAGACTGTTTACAGTGATGCCTGAAACCGGAATTTCCCATCCTCAGCAAAAAATCCATACACTCCGTGATATTTTTCTACAACGGAGATCATGCTTTTGGTGCCGAGACCGTGATTGGGTTCGTGAGAGATGGGAATCTCATTTTCAAATACCGGCTCCTGTAGATAGCTGTTTGCTATCTGTATACAGATCCGGTTATTTTTTTCATAAACTTTCAGCGTAATATAGCGTTTCTCAGGAGCAGGAATCTTTTCGCAGGCGTAAATCGCATTTTCCAGAGCATTTGCAAAAAGGCTGCACAAATCAGTGATCTGAAAGCGTGTAAAATCGGTGGCAGTCACGGTAAATTGCAATTCGATTCCGGCATCTGACGCCTGACCGGCATAGGAAGAGAGAATCAGGTTCAGAGCGTCGTTTTCACAGTATCTGATCACACGGCTGTTATCGATATCGGCACAGATCTGGTGAATATATTCCAAAGCCTGTTCCAACTCATTTTCTGCAATACAGTTTTGCAAAAAGGTCATATGATGTCTCAGATCATGACGATAGATGGACGCCTGCTTCTGAGAAGTGGATAACTGTGTAATCTCCTTCTACGCCTGTGCGGCTGCGGTGGTAAGCAGCAGATTTTCACGTTCCGCCGTGCTTTTTTTATTGGAAAAATCCAGCGACACCATAGCCAGGATAAAAAAGAAGAGCACAAGAAAGCTGTCCATGAAATCAATAATGACCGGACCACCGGTATACAAGAGATCTGTGTAAACGGTCAGAGTGTATTCCAAAATGTAATAGGAAAGCGGCAGCAGGAAAAAGAGCAACAGAGTCTTCTTATTCTCATAATGCAGACGGATGATATAAGGCGCAATATAGCGGATGACCAGATACAGCAGCGGAATCGTCACGCAGATAGAGACGAGATTGGCTACAACCGGACTGCCGTCGAAAAAGAAGGCTGCCAGCGTGCCGAACCATTTTCTGGGAGTGCACATCAGGTAAGCGGACAGCACAGAGATCGTCGCGATATAGATATTCCGGTGAAAGGCAAAACGGATCAGGAGGACCAGCGGCAGATGTATGAGCAGCGGATAGCATTTATAGAGCAGATTCTCCCCCATCATAAGGTAAGACAGAAGCTGTATTGCGCCCAAAGCAAGGATCGTGATGATATAAGGGATCTTATTGTCCTCAAAATGGATATCTGCCAGGTAGAGAGACATCACGATACCAAAGAAAAGGACAAAGCCGTAATTGATAAGTCCTAAAAGGGATACAAATTCACTCATATGGATTCCTCCATTTGAAAAGCAAGGTAGAGTCTCTTGATCTCCGAGATCCTGCGCTGGGCAAGCGGAAGGCACTTGCCGTTTGCCAGATATAGGTCGGCTGCGTCGATCCTGCGAATATAGTTCATGTTGACCAGAAAAGAGCGGTGTGCAAGGAGAAATTCCGGGTGTTGCAGCAACTGGTCGCAGACAGAAGCAAACTTTTCCACGTAGGTGATCTGACTGTTGTTTCTCAGGTAATAAATGATTTTTCGGTTCAAGGCTTCAATATAAATGATTTCAGACATATGGACTTTGTGTACGCCGACGCTGCTCTTCAATACCAGACAGGAATCGCGGTCTTCGGTTCTGGTACGCATGATGTCATCCAGAGCTTCAACCAGCCGGTCTCTTTAAACGGGTTTCACCAGGTAATTGGAAGCTTTCACGGTATAACTCTCTACCGCAAATTCGGGAGAAGACGTCAGGAAAATAATGTCTGCGGCCTTGTCACTGCTTCGGATCTCTTTGGCCAGTTCGATGCCGTTCAGTCCCGGCATCACCACATCCAACAGATAAATATCATAATGCTCCTGTAAAAGATTCGACGCCAGCTCCGTACTGTTGTCGAAAGGTTTGTAGGAAAATTCTATGTTTCGCTGTGTCTGGTAATCTGCGAGAACAGACAGTATCCGGAACAGTTCATTCTTATCGTCATCGCATATTGCAATTTTCATGGAATCGTTTCCCCTTTTTCACTTTGGTATAGGACTATTATACAAGAAAAATAACGGAAGAAATCATGCGCCCACCATTCGATATCGGATGTTGGGCGCGATTTTTAGAAGTGAATTTGGCAATAGCGAAAGCAAATTTTCATACGTTGTTGATGAATGGCAGAATAGTCAGATTCCCTGATCGACCGCGGCACCTTTGACGTCATCTTCGACCAGTTTTAATTTGTTCATCATATCCTTGATCTCCTGCTGGGCCTGAACTACGCTGTCTGTACCACCGGCTTGCTTGTTCGCAGCTTCCACGATATTTTTTGTCAGCTCTTCCTGCTCGTTCTTTTCGTCTTTTCTGGCTTGCAGTTTTTCTTCCAGTTCCTTCTTTTTGTCTGCAGCTTCCTCGGCTGTTTTCTTCTCTTCTTCCTGCTTCTCGTCGATGTGGTCTTTGCCTTCCGCAATCAGCATGCCCATGATCTCGTCGCTGGCAGCGCCCATTACTGCATCTGCCTGCTCAAATGCAGCTCCCATGGAATTGGATTTTAACCGTTCAATCTTCGTCTGGCGGATCACGGCATTTTCTGTCTGAATCTCATTCCTGGCGTCGGCAAGTTCGTTGACATAGGATTCTTCTGATTTTTTTAAGGCAAGAGACTGCTGCTGGTATTCTGTTAATCCGGCAGCTTTTATTTTGGCAATCTGTTCTTCTTCCTCTTTCGTTAAGCGGACATCCGAACCGGAGAAGCCGGTCTCTACGCCTTTTGCCAGTAGTTCCAGATCTTTTTGTTCCTGGCTGTCTGAGGACACACCGAATTTATCCTGCAGGGCGGCTCTGGAGGCTTCGATATCACTGATCGCCTTTGTGCTGTCACCGATTTCCCTGGTGAGAGAGCGTATTTTTTCTCTGCGATTTGCCATATCGTCATCAATCTTACTCTCTCCGGCAAAGGCATCCCCGATGATCTTCATAGCTTTTTTCCGAACCTGGGCCTTCTTTGTAGCGATCGGATCGGTGACGGAAGCCATACTGCGGGCATCTATGGATTTACCACCGTTTTTTGCTTTGCCGTTTTTGCCATCTGATACAGAATGACGTCTGTTTTGTACTTGATCTTCCCCTACAAAATAGGAATAATTTTTTACTTGCATAATTACCCTCCGCTTCATTATGTTGTTACTATCTATTTCGGCAAAATGAGCAGAATATGTAATAGCCGAAAATGAGTTTGCTGCAGCATTAAAACGTGAAAATTCAGGATTTCTGTGACATGGGAAAATTTGAGCAGATCATGATGTAAATGTCTAAGAATATCGTATTTTCGAAAAATGCCGGAATGAAAAGTCAAATTTTTTTTCAAAGAGGGGTTAAGTTTCCAAAATCCTCTCCGATATACTTATCAAGTAAAGCAAATAAAACATTTGCTTACCTAACCATTCTTCTGAATTAAAGGTTTCGCACGCCGGAGAAACGGAAGACAATGGCGATGAAAGTGACAGGATGTGCGAACTTGAAGCTGACATTGCCAAAGCAAATAACGGAGCGCAGGGAAGCGCTCGTCAATTCAAGGAGGAATATATTATGGTAGTACAACACAATCTTACAGCTATGAACTCTAACAGAATGTTAGGTCTGACCACTGCTTCTCAGGCAAAGTCTACTGAGAAACTCTCTTCCGGATACAAGATCAATAGAGCAGCAGATGATGCAGCTGGCCTTTCCATCAGTGAGAAAATGAGAAAGCAGATCAGAGGACTGACACAGGCTTCCAGCAACGCACAGGACGGTATCTCCACTGTACAGACCGCTGAAGGTGCTCTGAACGAAGTTCAGGATATGCTGCAGAGAATGAACGAGCTGGCAGTTAAGGCAGCTAACGGTACTAACTCTGAAGACGACAGAAGCTACATCCAAAACGAGATCGATCAGCTGACCACTGAAATCGACCGTGTAGCTGAGACCACTAAATTCAACGAGACCTATCTGCTGAAAGGTGATCAGAGCCTGGAAAAAGGTTATACTTATAGCTATAAGAATGCAAAGGCTGTTACGGGTGACGCCACAATGAGCACAGATACAACCACTACATTAACAACTAGTGTTAAGATTGACGCTAAGGCTGATTCTGATGCTGCAAATGAGTTATTGAAGGCTTTGAGAGATCAGGGAATTAAGCTGTCTCTTACAATTCCTGAGGATACAACTACTCCAGGACAAGCAGATGCAGCAAATAAAAAGTACAATGCAGAGTTGATTGGCTCTATTTCAGACAAATATACCATTACTGTAGATGATGCAAAAGCAGGTAAATTTAATATCACTACCAAAGCAGGACAGGCTGTTGCTGCAATTACAGTAAGTGGTGGACATGATACTGCAATTGGAACAGAGACAGCAACTGTCATTGCTACGACTATTAAAGCAGATTCTGATGCTGATAAAAAAGCGAAGTATTTTGATAAGGATGGAAATGCTATTTCTGAGAATGCTCTGAACAAGTATTTTACTACTAAGTCTGATGGATCAGTTGAGCCTAAGGCAGATGCACCTGATTTATATGATGCAGTAGGAAATAAGCTTGTAGGAGCTAGATGGGATGCTGCTAAAGATAATGTATCTGCTTTGAATGATGTACTTCATTCTTTATCACTTACGCTTCATGTTGGTGCAGACGCTACAGATAACAATCAGATTACAATGAATATTGCTTCAATGTCTGCGAAAGGTTTAGGTGTTAATGGCTTAAAGGTAGATGGTAATGATGATAGCAATGCACGTACTTCTATTGCGACAATTAAGGAAGCTATCCAGAAGGTTTCCACCCAGCGTTCCGCACTTGGTGCTGTTCAGAACCGTCTTGAGTACACTGTTAAAGTGGATGACAATACGGCTGAGAACATGCAGGCTGCTGAATCTCGTATCCGTGATACTGATATGGCAGATGAAATGACAAGATTCTCTAAGGAGAGCATCTTGCAGCAGGCAGCTACTTCTATGTTGGCTCAGGCAAATCAGGCAAATCAGGGAGTACTTTCTCTGTTACAGTAATCTCGATTGGTTTGATAGTTGCGTAAAGCAGTATTATAATGAATTGTACAGAAAGGGAGAGACCGTTTGGTCTCTCCCTTTTGTTTGTATTGGCAATAAAAATAAACCACCTGCTATGCAGGTGTGTTCCCAAACAGCT
>OHEX01000914.1_pt1 | contig 11914 bp, 8 predicted proteins | sample 1567361 | NCBI WGS metagenome assembly OHEX01 (sample SAMEA3879585, study PRJEB24766) | human gut metagenome | biome: human-associated habitat; feature: feces | place: USA | collected 1985/1987 | reverse complement strand
CGCGCAGGGAGTGCCATTGTTTATTTCGCGGCAGGTGTACTGCACTGAGCGCTTAAAGTTTTATCTCTAGCGAAAGCCAAACCCCGGATCTTTCTTAACCGAATAACAAGAGATTGAAAACGCCCCGACAAAGGGGCGTTTTTTTGCCGTTTACGGGCGAATTATTACCGCTTAGGAAGCTTGATTGATCTGTCTTGACAAAGCGAAAGTTTCGAGGATACTCTAGACAACAATACAAAATATAACGTTCTATTAACAGATGATTGACTGAGATTGGGAGATAAATGAGGAAGTTGCTCTTGGCCAGCCATGGACCACTTGCTAGAGCGATGCGTGAAACGCTCCAGCTATTTTGCGGTGAAGCGGTTCGTGGTGGAGGATATGATCCGCTATGAGAATTCGTATCCTTATGTCATCGGACTGGTGCTCCGTGCCACGAAAAACATTACCAACGTGCCGGTGTGTCACAGAGAGCGGGAAGAGGGTAATTCCGGTTATACGCTCAAGAAGCTGCTGGGATTGTGGTTCAACGGATTTACGGCATTTTACGTGAAACCGCTGCGGATCGCCACATCTCTCGGTGTGGGCTTCGCAGGACTGGGTTTTCTCTATGGAATCTATACGATCATCAAGAGGCTGGTGAATCCCAATGTCCCTATGGGATTCAGCGCATTGATGGCGGCACTGGTATTTTTCGGCGGCATGATCATGATCATGCTGGGACTGATCGGAGAATATGTGGGACGTATCTACATCAGCATGAATAATTCTCCCCAGTATGTGATCCGTGAGCGAATCGGACTCGGAACAGATGAGGACCCGTGAGTCTGAATAGGTAAATATAAAGTGAAAAACGAAATAAAAGATTTTGAACAGAAGGGTAAGACAAGACCATATGAAAAATACACGTTTTGTAAATTGGTGGAAACAGGACAAACGTTATATTACCTTACTTAAGGCGGTACTTATGGCACTGCTTCCGCTGGTATGCTGTCTGATCCGGACGGCGGCAGAGGGGAGAAGCATCGGCCAGGTCTATTTGCCTTCTTCGGAATGGAATGATGAATTATTCTATTTTAAACAAGTGGAAGGCATTGTGAATTACGGATTTCCCATGGGGTATTTCGGGTTTAACGAAAGCCATGCGCTGCAGCTGTCTTTCGCAGCCTGGAGTCCCGTGCTGGTATTCCCCTGGATCCTGTGGGGACTGGTGTTCGGCTGGAATCTGCTGTCACCGGTGATCTGCAACATTGTTCTGATGACGGTTACGATGTTCGTATTTGTCTGGCTGGTAAAGCCGACCTGGAAGCAGCTGGGGATCCTGACGGTTTTGTTTGGACTGTATTCGTTATTCGTAAGATACATGCTCTCCGGTATGCCGGAAGTCATCTGTTTCAGTATGCTGATCCTGTTCTATGGTCTGGCAATGAGCTATCTGCAGAAAGAGAGTAAAGGCAAGCTGATCGCTATGTTTGTGATCTCTGTGCTGCTTGTGCTGATGCGGCCGTATATGTTATTGTTCCTGGCGCTTGCCTGCTTTTTCTGGATCCGGGAGGATCGAAAATGGGGGAGCATCGGATCTGTGATCGTGGTGGCAGTGACGGGAATCCTGTATGTGCTGATCAAACATTACCTGGGTGCGGAATATTTTACACCGTTGTTTTATACCGACTGGATCACGACGTTCTTCACGGATGGGATCGGTGCCGGTTTCCGTAACTTTTTCGGGACGTTACATTGGAAAGGACTGGAATTTGTCAGACATTGTATCGCCGGGGCGCAAAGCGGTCTGGCTTCGGGAGCCTTTTTTGACGGCTATCTGATCCTGCTGGGAATCCTGGCAGTGAACAGTATCTGTGACCGGAACAGACTGCGCAGGGCTGTCCGTGCGGAGAAGATCGTCATGGAACCGGCAGACGAAGCTGTTCGTACGGCGGTTTTCGGAAAATACACATTGACGGAAGAACAGAAAAAGAAGTTAACGAACCAGCTGATCATAGAAGTGCATTTTGCACTGAGCCTGATCGCGATGTTATTCGCACATCTTTTGATGTATAAGATGACAGAGGGCAGCAAGCATTTTCTGACCTTTATCGCAGCGGGAATTTTTATTGTTAGCATGCTGGAGACAAAATATTATAAAAAAGCGGTGCTTTTGGGAGCGGCTTTTCTTTACCTGTACAGCTATAAAGCAGTGGAACCGTATGATTATCAGGTCCCCTATGTGACGCAAGGACGACAGGAACAGATTGCATACTGGAGTGAGGTTTTTGCAGAAAAAGTGTCTGTGGATACAGAACAGGTTCCGGATTATAAAAATGTGGTGATCTGGACGTTGGGAGATGTGACAGAGGAAGGAAATCAGAGCCTGAAATGGCAGCTGTTATACGGTACGCCCAAGGGATTTGGCATCAGCTGCTGTGAATTTCAATATGTTTCGGAACACCTGACGGAGCTTGAGAGCCGTTATGTTGCCACAGTAAGCGGCGGAATTATTGATGGAATGTGTCAGGCACAGGGGTATGAAGAACTCGGGCGCGATGCGGATATGGTACTGTATCAAAGATACTAGTATGAAAAGAACTTCTAGTCACTCAGAGCATAGGCTCTTTCGTGAAGAAGTTCTAAATTTCATACAGGAAAAAGCATAAATGCTTTTTCACAAGAAATTTCACAGGTGTAAGAGAATTGAGATTAGAATTATGAAACAGGAGCACGATATTGACAGAACGTAAAATGATTCAGACAAAACAGAATAAAGTTATTCGGATGGATTTTTGGACGGTACTGTGGCACGGGCTGCCTGTTGTGGCACTGTTTATCTGGGGAGCTTTCTGCATTACGAACAATCTGTGGTATGACGAAGCGTATTCGGCATCCATGGTCTCACTTTCCTGGAAACGCCTGATCTATATTACCGCCACGGATGATCACTCTCCGTTTTATTATGTATTGTTAAAACTGTTTTATCATTTATGCGGAGGCGGTACCCATTTTTGGGCATTGAAGCTGATGTCTGTCCTTTTTATGCTGGGTTATATGCTTCTGGGAAAATATTATGTGGAGAAATTATTTGACCGGAAGATATCGGTATATTTTATGCTGTTTTCTCTGCTGATGCCGATATTCAGCGTACAGGCGGGGAATGTGAGAATGTATGCAGTAGCATTGTTCTTTCTGACACTGACAGGCTTGTCGGCCTATGATATTTTCAGAGAGGCGACGCACAGGAAGTGGATCGTATTTTGTATCGCGAGCATTTGCACGGTATACTGTCATACGTTTGCGTTGATCCAGACCTTTTTATTTTATATGCTTTTTCTGGCGGCGATTCTGATCTGCCGGAAGAAGGAACTGGTGAAGGGATATTTCATCTCCGGATTTACGGTTGCGATCGTGTTCTCCCCCTGGCTTGCAGTGACATGCAGACAATTTATCCTGCGGATGCGCTATGACGATGGTTCCGTATCAGAACTTGCAACGCTGGATTCCGTGATGGATTATTGTAAGGAATGGTTCTCAGCGGTGGAGACACCCATTGGAATCGTTGTGTTGCTGGGACTGGCAATATGCCTGATATTAAGCTACGGAGCCGTAGACTGGGTGAGACAGCATCACAATGCGGCACCGGCGATCACAGCATCGGCATTTGCGCTGACCGGTATTGTGGGAGGCGTAATCTCTGCGACTGTTAACAATTGTTTCATGGGACGCTATGCTTTCCCGGGAATGTGCTTTGTCATGCTGTGGTATGCAGTGGGATTTTCACAGATCCTGGATACCGCAAAAGAAAAAAACAAAAAATGGTGGGTCGGCGGTATCCTTGCACCGGCAATGCTTTGTTTTTTGTTGCAATATGTATCGGAGATCCGGCTGGAATATGATGACGGACTGCAAAAATACGAAGATTTTATCGAAGAACAGGTCACGGAAAACGATGCCTTTATCGGACCGTATACCCATACGATCTTTTTGAATGTGTATCATCCCGAACTTCATTACTATTTGCTGGGATATAAGTTATACAGTCTGCCGTTTGTAAATACAGAGGCATTGACGAATTACAGTCAACTGGAGACGTACGACAATCTGTGGTATATCTGTTTTCAGGGAGGCGTACCGAATGAGGTAGAGGGTGAATATCGGTATGAGGAGGCAGTGAAATTCCATTATATGTATTATGATTTTGTAGTGTATCGCTTGGAAAGAATCGTGCAGGAATAAGAAATGGCGAAAACGGAAATTATTTCCGAAAGAAATGTCACAGGAATGTACAGAAGTAAAAACGTATTTATGAGTTAAAGGAATTGAAAAATGCAGAACATGGAAAAAATAAATCATCGAGAAAGCACAGTGCGTCAAAAATGGGTGGAATATTTAAACCATTTTCTGAAAAACAGAATGTATTTGTGCATTTTGCTGCTCACAGCAATATGCGCCTACGGTTATAAAGTGACAAATGTAACCATCGGCATTGATGATACACCGTCATTATATTATTTTGAAGAAGGACTGATTGCCATTGTGGGGCGGTGGGTTCTGTTTTTGCTGAATAAGATCTGCTCCATTGCGGAATTTTTACCTTTTCTGACGGATTTCGCAGCAGTCGTTTTACTGGTTATTGCTGCCATTGTGTGGTCGGCATTATTTTATTCTGTATTCGGTGAGAAAATTCCGATGGTCGGATATGCTTTTTTCGCCGCTGTCTTTGTGTCCAGTCCGCTGATCAGCGAAGTGTTCACCTATTTTCTGCATAATGGAATTGCCATAGGATATCTAAGCTGCGGGATCAGCCTGTGCTTTATGCGTGAGTGGCAGTGTAGTATGCAAAATCCAGGAAAGGGAACAACAATCGGTGAAAAATGCAGAGACCTGGCAGTGGGAAAAATCGTATGCGCAGCGGTGTTTTTATGGATAGCTGTCGGCTGCTATGAATCTTTTATGATACTGTGGCTGGCGGGGCTTTTGCTTTTGCTGCTGGCGGAGCGGATATGCATGGAAGCTGTACACGAAGCCGGAGTTATTGTAGTATTGGCCGCAGGAGCGACGGCAGCATTTTTGGCGGTCATATTGCGCAGTCTGATGATCGTCATTGTGACGAAAGCGTTTCATCTGGAATATCTGCAGGGAGAGGCCGAACAACGTTCCGTTACGGAGATGCTTGGGTGGATGTTTAATCCCGGGGCTTTCGGTGAACTGGTCATGATCCTTAAGCGGACATTTGTCTTGTATGGCGTGTTTGCCTATGCGTATCTGCCGATCAGGATCTTCGTCTTATCGGCGGTTGTGATCGTGGCAGTCACATTGCTTAGAGTGATCCGCGGTCGGGATCTGTGGGCACTTTTACTGTTGCCGGCAGCTTATTTTGCGGCATTTTCTCTTTTATTTGTTGAAGGAAAAGCAACATTGTACCGTTCTGCGCAGTTTCTGCCGATTTTCTGCGGATATGGAGCGCTACTTTTTGCCTATGCGGTGTGGCAGGTAACAGCATGGTGGGAACGGAAGACACAGAAGTCTCAAAACAGTCGTATCTGTCGCGGCGTGCGTGGGATTGCGATTCTCGTGTTTGCGGTAATTGTCTGGAATCAGTGCGCGGATATGACGAAATGGTTCTACATTGATAAACAGAAATACGATGCGGCAGTGAAAACGGTGGATCAGATCGCATTGGATCTGGAGCGGAACTTTGATACTTCCAAACCGGTGATTTTCACGGGCAGCTATGAGATCCCGTATAGTATTATACAGGATGCTTATGTAAGCTATGGTTCGACTACATACTTCAAAATGAAGCGTCTTACGGATCTGATCGATCCGGATCTGCTGGACAAATACAATCGTGGATCCAAAGGTGTCTGGGTGGCACAGACACCTGCATTGTCGGTCATCGACTGGGGGCGCTATGCCTTTGATTCCGATGCCGAACTGGTGAAATTTTTCGCAATGCACGGGCATACGCTGGTGGCAGAAGAGGATATCAGCCTGTATGCCGGAGCGGAAGAGGAGGCTTTAGGTCTGCCGGAATATCCGCAAGACGGGTACATTGTAGATAAGGGTGATTATATTATTATACATTTTTAGGGGATTACATGGTGAACAAAAGACAGATTAGTTTAATTAGAAATCTAATTACAGTAGGAACAATTCTTCTCTTTGCCTCCTTCCTTTGGATTAAGGATATGGGAGTCTATTTTGAGACCAATGACGACAGGATTATTGCGGAGATATTGTCCGGTGTCCATAGCCTGACTCAGGATCCGCATACTATTCATGAAAATTATCTGCTAATGCTTCCTCTGTCGCTATTGTATAAAATTACTTCCGGAGTGTCATGGTATGGGTGGAGCCTGCTTTTGTGCCATGCAACAGCGTGGTTTGTGACAGAAAGCAGTTTTCTCTCACGGTGTAAAAATTGGAAAGATTATCTTGCTGTACTCATTGGTCTGAGCGGGCTCTTTTTGGGTAGTCTGGAATTGATCGGAAGGATTCAATTCACTTCGACAGCTGTAATTCTGGCAATTTCCGGTTATATTGCTTTGTATCTGGAAGAAAACAGGAAAAAAGGGTATGTGCTGTTCTTTGTAACGGAACTGTTAGCATTTTGTGTACGTTACAAAGCAATGCTGATGATACAGCCACTTGGCGGAATCGTGTGGCTGGGATTGGCATTGGTACAGTTGGGAAAGACAGGGTGGAGCCGGGAACGACTGCTGGAAAAGGGAAAAGAAGCAGGGAGACTTCTCTTAATCTGGGCTGCGATTTTTCTGTTGGGAGGCTTTGGGAATATCATTGGATATCACAGTGAGGACTGGAAGGATTTTCTTAAATTTTCAGAGACAAGGGCTCAGTTATTTGATTATCATGGCGCTCCGAATTATGAGGATGTAAAAGATATTCTGGATCGTTATGATGTAACAGAGAATGTATATGATGGATTTTGCAATTACAATATTCTGGATTGGGAGGTAAGTACCGATTGCATAGAAGAACTTGTGGAATTCCAAAAGCAAAAAGCTGGGCAGAAAATTACGCTCGGAGAGGCTTTTCGCAGTTCTTTCGAGGGAATGAATTCCGACGGTATGCAGAAAATAAATAAAACCTGTGTGACAATGTGGGTGATTCTTACAATATGGATGATTTTCAAAAGGCAATTTACAATGCTGTATCCGTTACTCGGAATACTGTCTGTGCGGACTGCGTTGTGGATGTATCTGATTTATCAGGGACGATTACCGGCACGGGTAAGCTATCCCTTATTTACGGGAGAAGCTCTTTTGCTGTTTTCGGTTTTCTGGTATTTTTATACAGAGGAAAGCGAAAAGAGAAAACATTTGGTTACTGTTGCCGGGGGAATTGTCTGCCTGATTGTTTTGCTTACCGGCACTGATGCGGGGCGAGCACAGTACCGTTATGTAAAGCCGGAAAATGAGGGGCAGAAAGTGTATATGGAAGGTATGAAGGAAGTTCTGGATTATTGCAATGGAAATGCAGAAAAGAAATTCCTCTTGGATGGTTTTTCGTTCAATTACTATAAGGGGAGTGCTCTGGAAACAGAGAGTTACGGTCCACGCAATGCTGTGAGCTTCGGTACCTGGTTTTCCAACAGCCCGTCTGCAATCGAAAAATGGAAGAATTATTTTACTGAGGATGATGCTGCGATTTATGTGATCGTGTACGAAGACGGAAACATGGAAAACTATCCCGCAATCCGCATGATGTCTGAACAAATGCAATGTCCGGCGGTTCTTGACGATCGTATCGATGTGTCAACAGGTATTACTTATCTGGTATGGCGTATAGGAAAATAGTTTATGAAAAGTAAGTTAAAACATAATTTTATAGAGTTTTTGGATCAGATTCCTCTGTGGTGGCTTGAAATTCTGGTTACAATTGTATTTTTCCTGCCCTATTTTGTCCTGGGAGACGGATGTGTCTTTGAGATCAACGACCAGCTGGATGAAAGCATCATGAACTATATGCTTCCAGCAAGACATCTGTGGGATGGCAGCACAATATATCCTGAGATGTTAAACGGAGTCAATGCCAGCGGCATGCAGCCATCGGCAGTTCTTTTCCTGCCGCTGTATAGCCTGCTTTCTGCAAGAGTGGCATTCCTTACGCAGTATATAGCATGTTTCCTGGTGGCATTTTTAGGGATGTACCTACTGGTAAAAGAAATCACGGACAGCAGTATTCTCGCGGTGATCGCAGGAAGCTGTTTCTGCGTACTGCCGTTATATCCGGTCTATGGTCTGTCGGAGTTCGGTATTCCACTGATCCTATACGGAGCCCTGTGCCTGTGGAAACAAAAAAAGGTGATCCCGGGGTTACTGATCACGATCGTATTCGGACTGACCAGTCATCTGGTATATACCGGATATGTGGTGCTGGGCTTCTGGGGGATCGCACTTGTTTATGCACTTATAAAAAAGAGAAAGAATCAGTGGTTTCCGATGGGATTTGCGGCGCTTTTAGCCACCTATGTATTGGTGAACCGGACTTTGATCTGTGAGATTTTGTTCGGAACCGGCAGCTATGTCAGCCACCGCGAGGAAATGGTATCTTCCGCGATGTCGTTTTGGGAAACTTTTCTGAGTGTATTTCAAAACAGCGCGCAGCATGCCCCGTCCCTGCATAAATATCTGATTCTTCCGATCATCCTGTTTTTGATTCTGGGTGCTTTTTGCAAAAAGGATGTGACGGATAAAAAGATTTATAGGATAGCGGTGGCGAACTTTTTGCTGCTGATCGTGATCGCGCTGTTTTATGCTTTTTGCCACTCTTCAGTGATCGTGAATCTGAAAAACAGCATGACAGGATTTTTACATTATTTCCAGATCGAACGGTTTTACTGGTTGTATCCGGCGCTCTGGTATCTGGAATTTGCACTGTCTGCCGCTGTATTGTGGCGGACGCCGGTTCCGGGCACCGGGCGGCGTATGTTGGTTGGAAAACTGGCAGCGATCTGCATCTGTCTGCTCCCGACATTGCAGTTGTTAAAGGTAAATTCCGGCATGTATCTGAATGTGAACCAGATCAACAACGGTTCCGGGATCACCGGTTATATCTCCTGGGAGAGCTGGTTCGCAGAGGATCTGATGCAGGAAATAGACGATGCTATCGGCCGGGACAAGAGTACTTACCGTGTGGCACATTTGGGGATCAGTCCGGCTCCGTCCCTGATGCATGGTTTTTATACGGTGGATGGATATTCCAATAATTATTCTCTGGAATATAAGCACCGCTTTCGAGAAGTTATTGCGGCAGAGCTGGAGAAAAATGAGGAAGTACGGGTATACTTTGACCTGTGGGGAAACCGGTGTTATCTATTCAACAGTATTACCGGTAATTATATGCAACTGAAAAAGGGCAATACCCTGGTGTATGAAGGGCTGGAGTTCGATATGGATGCATTACGGGAACTGGGATGTGAATACCTGTTCTCCGGCGCCGAGATCGGTGATGCCGAACGCATGGGTCTGGAGCTCGTGGGTTATTATGAAACGGACGACTCTTATTGGGGAATCTGGGTGTATTGCATAATGAAGGAAGCGAAATGAAAGAAAAAACATTTATGAAAAAGTATGGAATGCTGTTGATGATCTTAGGAGTGGCAGCAGTGACAAGATTGGCAGGCTTAGGAAAAATACCGGAGGGTATCCTTCCGGATGAGGCATGTGCTGCGTATAATGCATGGGCACTTATGACAGAAGGAATGGATAACAGAGGGTATGGCTTTCCGGTGTATTTTATTGCGTGGGGAAGCGGAATGAATACGTTGTATTCTTATCTGTCTATTCCGTTCCTGTGGCTGTTTGGCGCTACGACTATGGTATATCGTATTCCGCAGGCGCTCTTTGGTATTTTGGGAGTGCTGGCAGCATATGTGCTGGGAAGAGAACTGCTGGATGAAAAATTCGGACTTCTGTTTTCTTTTCTGCTGGCGATCAATCCATGGAATATCATGATCAACCGGTTCGCACTGGAGTCAAACCTGGCACCTGCGATGTTTCTGATCTCACTTACCCTGCTTGTACTGGGGATCAGGAAAAACTCCGGGTATCTTCCGGCTGCGGCTGCATTTTTTGGATTGACGCTCTACAGTTATGCTCAAAGCTGGATCGTGGTGCCGTTGTTTCTGCTGCTATTTCTGCTGTTTTATCGGAAAAGCATTCCTTATGGAAAACATCTGTGGTTTTCAATTCTGGTATTAGCTGTCATAGCAAGTCCGTTATTGTATTTTGTAGGTGTGAATCTGAATTTTTTGCCGGAGATTAAAACCCGATTTTTCTCTATCCCCAGATTACTTGCGTTCCGGGGAGAAGAGATCAACATTGCCCATATGATAGACAGCGCAAAAATAGTGTGTAAGATGCTGTTTAGACAATATGATGGAGTCGCTCACACAGCCTGTGGTAAGACAGGGGCATATTACTTTTTCACAGCACCGTTCTGGATGCTGGGGATCGGCCTGCAGCTGAACGGCATAGTTCGCAGCCGGAAGCTTGAGAAAAAGCCTTTGGAGTATGTTATGCTGTTCTGGCTGGTCAGTGCAGCGGTTATGTGTGTGCTGAATGAAATAGTTACGGTAATACATACCAATCTCATTCATATTCCCATAATTTTTTATGGGGCATATGGCATTTACAAGGTATGCAGCTATTTAAAAAGCAAAGTATTTTTCGGTATATGTATAGGAATGTTGTTGTTTTCCTCAGAAAGTTTTGCTTTGTACTTGCCGTAAAGCTCCAGGTCATCTGCATCGATGCCAATACCTGCCGCAACGTTCGTGATCGGTTCCATGACCGCTTCCTGTGCGATTTCAATATCTGTTTTCATATTTTCCCTCCGTTTATTCAGACAGTTCTCCATGTCAGATTTCCTCTAACAACTGTTCAAACTGTTCCATACTCATAAGTACCTTTCTGGGCTTTGTGCCTTCTTCTTCGCCGACCACGCCGTACTCACACAATTGATCCATGATCCTGGCGGCACGGTTAAAGCCGATCTTAAGCACACGCTGCAGCATTCCGATGGATGCCTTATCCTTGTCTATAATAAAACGCGCGGCTTCCTCAAAATATTCGTCTCTGTCGTTGCCACCGCCGGATCCGCTTCCGGAAGAGCCTCCCGATGAGCCGATATTTTTAATCTTTTCTTCTATATCCTCGGCATAGCTGTTATAGACATTGCCAAGGCTCTGATTTTTCAGATAATCCACCACATCGGATACTTCCTTATCCGATACGAAAGCTCCCTGTACACGGGCCGGCTTCGAATAGCCCTGAGGGTAGAACAGCATATCTCCTTTTCCCAAAAGTTTTTCGGCTCCGTTCATATCCAGGATTGTACGGGAATCCACGCCACTGGATACGGAGAACGCCACACGGCTGGGCATGTTCGCCTTGATCAGACCGGTGATGACATCCACGCTGGGTCGCTGGGTAGCAATGATCAGATGGATCCCTGCCGCTCTGGCAAGCTGTGCCAGACGACAGATGGATTCTTCTACCTCGCCGGGACATACCATCATCAGATCCGCAAGTTCATCTACGATAATAACAATCTGCGGCATCTTCTTAGGCCGTTCCTCTCCCTCGCAAACAGGCATGGTCTCTATCTTTTTATTATAGCCCTTCAGATCACGGACATTATAATCCGCGAACTTCCGGTAACGATCTTCCATCTCACTGACACCCCAATGCAATGCAGCAGATGCCTTCTTGGGATCTGTCACTACCGGGATCAGCAGATGAGGAATGCCGTTATACACACTCAGTTCTACAACCTTAGGGTCTACCATGATCAGTTTTACATCATCCGGATGTGCCTTGTACAAAATACTCATGATCAGAGTATTAATACATACGGATTTACCGGAACCGGTAGCTCCGGCGATCAGCATATGGGGCAT
>OHEX01000898.1_pt1 | contig 12057 bp, 9 predicted proteins | sample 1567361 | NCBI WGS metagenome assembly OHEX01 (sample SAMEA3879585, study PRJEB24766) | human gut metagenome | biome: human-associated habitat; feature: feces | place: USA | collected 1985/1987 | reverse complement strand
TACGGATAACGGGATCTTGCGGTCAAACATTCCATCGACAAAACTGTTGACTGTCTTTTCATCATAATTTGTCGTAAAGGATGTGGACAGCCAGAGACCGAATGTCCACGGTGCCGGAAGTGACGGTTTTCCAGTGATATCTGTATAGCGCATCAGCACTTCTTTCATCGTCGGCCCGTTGATCAGGAAATAGTCAAGGTTTTCACCCGGTACAGAAAATTCAACCTTGGTTACCATCTCTGTTGCAACTTCAAAGGACACGCGCTCCGGATGGTTTACAAACACACCGTATCCTTTATTGGAAATATAAAACGGGATATTTTTATAAGACTGCTCTGTGGAAGTACCGCCGTCCTCGTTCCAGATATCCACGCTCTGTCCATTTTTTACAAACGCAGAAAAACGCTCGCCAAGTCCATAGATCAGCTCGCCAACGGAAAGTGATAACTGCTCTCTCATATAAGCATCTTCCGGTCCTTTATCATAGGCAAAACCTTTCCAGTCGGTCTTCATGTATGCAAGATCTCTCCATCCGCTTGCAGTGATTTTCTCCTCACCGCGGTAAAATGTGAGTGCTCCGTTCTCTTTCTGCACTTCCAGACGCAGTGTACCGCTTGAAATGACCAGTTTGTCCTCCGTATCTTCTGCCTTTAAATGTCCGCTCTCCGCAGGTGCGATCTCAAATGACGGTGCCTTTTTCTGCACGCCCATGTGATGATAAGTCTGAACCCTAAGCACTTCCTCATACGGTGCTGAAATCACGATCGTGAGGTTGATTCCGCCAAGGGTATCGCCGCGCTGTGTGATCTTGCTTGTCGGCGCACAGATCGTCACCTGATCTTTCTCGATTTTTGAAAAATATACTTCTGCCGGAGAAAAGCACTCGCAGCGCTCTTTCTGCAGCCAGCATCCATTACTGAATTTCATATGATAATCCTCCCTGTTTTCCGAAGGAAAATGCATGCTATGTTTTTTATAGCATTTGCCTCTTGCAGGCGCAGAGGATTTTCCTCCCTGTAATTATCTCATTTTGTCTCATCTTACTATACCCACCCTGCAAAAAATACCCTCTAAATTGTACATAAAACACTCGATAAATTTGACAAACAAAACGTTCGCATTTATACTTACGTTTAGTGCTTTTATCATTGGAACAGGAAGGTTATTTTTATGTATCGCGTTTTAATTGCAGATGATGAATCCATTATCCGGGAAGGTATCAAATGTCTGTTCGACTGGGAATCTCTCGGCTATACGATCGCCGGAGAAGCTGCAAACGGTGAGACGGCCTATCAGCAGATTCTTGCCTTACAGCCGGATATCGTTCTCTTAGACATCCGCATGCCGGGAATGTCAGGGCTTGACGTTATCCGGGAGGCAAGAGCACAGGGTTTTACCGGAAAAGTCATTATCTTAAGCGGTTACTCTGATTTCAAATATGCGCAGGAAGCCATCCGTTACGGAGTGCAGTATTATCTGACAAAGCCGATCGACGAGGATGAACTTGAGGAGATTCTTCGTTCGATCAAAGAAAACTTAGACAAGGATGCTGCAACTGCAAATACCCGGGAACATTACCGTGAAAAGGCAAGAGAGACCATCATCCGCGATCTTTTAACGAATGATATCGATCTTTCCCACATAAATACAACAGATCTCCATCTGACAGCAGACACCTATCAGGTTGTGATCTATGAGAAATACAGTCACAATACTGCAGATGCCTCCTATCGTTTTTCGGATCTTCTGCGCGTGACGAATCAGGATAATAACTCCTACGATAACATTACGCTGCAGTATCATGAGGTTATTTTGCTGAAAGGCACTTTTGCCATTCAAAAATTTAATGATTTTCTGGAGCGTTACCAGAGAGAACGGCGTCCACAGGAGAATTCTCCTCTTGACAGTCTCTTTATTACATATGGTGCGCGTGTGTCAGACCTGTCGGAAGTCTATATTTCCTATATTCAGGCGAAACAGCTCTTAGAACGCCGTTTCTTCTGCGAGCAGGAACAGCACACGATCGGTTATGCCGAACTGCCGGACCCGGACAGTTTAAAATCCATCTTAAACGACGCTTTTTTAAACCGTTACGCTACCAGCCTGTTTGAATATCTTCAGGCATTCAACCGCAATATGTTAGCGGAGACTTTGACACAGCTTACCAATGAACTTTACCATGCTGCAGATTCGATTGATTCCATACGGCTTTTCCTGACAGACCTTTATCTGCAGATCAAGGAACAGGCAAACCGGCTTTACAATGGTGCAAATATCCCGTTTCCGAGCAATGCGGATATCATCCGTCTGATCGAAGAAAAATATTATCTCTACGAGATCATCCTGTACTTTACGGAACAGTTTGAGATGATCATGTCCTCGATCGGTAACTCTTCCCGTGAAAGCGTGCTGGATGATATTCTGCACTACATCAACCACAACTATGCAAGCAATATCACATTAGAAAATATTGCACCGCTGTTTGGTTACAACAGCTCCTATCTCGGAAAGATTTTCCGCAAAAAGATGGGTGAAAACTTCAACTCATACGTCGACCATGTCCGCATCAAACACTCGATGGAGCTTCTCTGTTCCTCAGAGTTAAAAGTTTATGCGATCGCAGAAAAAGTCGGTTACCGGAATGTCGATTATTTCCATATCAAATTCAAAAAATATGTTGGAAAAAGTCCGGCAGAATACCGGAAAGAACATAAAAATGAATAAATTTTCATAAAAACTGCCGCCTCCGGGTGAATATATGTACCCTTTTCTCTGTAAGTTCAGAAAAAGGGCGACATATCACCGTGAGGCGGCAGTTTGTATTTATAAGATCCGGGTGTCAAATGGTGTTTTCCGGTTTTTCGATTGGCAAATGGCACCGCAGTGCCTGTCATTTTAAGAAATCATACTGTGACATATAAAGTTTGTAATACTCACCCTTCTGTTCCATCAGTGCGTCATGATTTCCACGCTCTAAAATATCGCCTTTGTCTACATATAAGATGCAGTCGGCATTTTTGATTGTGGAGAGCCTGTGTGCAATGATAAAGGACGTTCTTCCTTTCAAAAGCTCATTTAATCCCTTCTGTAAAAGCAGTTCCGTCTCGGTATCAATGCTCGAAGTCGCCTCATCTAAGATCAGGATCTTCGGATCTGCAAGCAGTGCCCTTGCAAAGGAAATAAGCTGCCGCTGTCCGGCGGATAGCCTGCTTCCTCTCTCATTGACTTGTGTCTTATATCCGTTTTCCATTTCCATAATAAAATCATGGGCGCAGACTGTTTTTGCGGCACGGATGACTTCCTCGTCCGTCGCACTGCGGTTGCCATAGCGGATATTATCCATGATCGTCCCCGCAAAAATAAAGCTGTCCTGCATCATGATTCCCATCTGGGTGCGCAGTGAATGAAGTGTCACCTTCGAGATATCAATGCCATCGATCGTGATTTTCCCGGAATCCACATTGTAAAAACGGCTGATGAGATTTACGATCGTGGATTTTCCTGCCCCGGTCGGGCCGACGATCGCATACGTTTCACCCGGTTTTGCCGTAAAATTGATATCCTCCAAAATCTTCTGCCCCGGCTCATAACCAAAGGACACATGGGAAAACTTCACTTCTCCTGCCACCTCCGGCATCGGGATTGCATCCGGCTCATCCCTGACACCCACCGGCTCATCGATCGTCTCAAAAATCCTCTCAAGATAAGAGATTGCTGTCAAAAGAGAATTGTAAAATCCGGCAAGTGTGTTGATTGGTGCCCAGAAACGCCCAATGTACGCGGTAAATGCGATCAGAACACCGACGGTCAGTGTCATATCCGGTGCTAAAATCCAACGGACACCCAGCACATAGATCAGTGCCGTCGTAAATGTCGAAATAATATCCACGCTCGGTCCCATCGTAAAGTTAAACATTACCGCACGCATCCAGGATTTCCGGTAATTTTTACTTAGGTTATTAAAGATTCCGGTATTCTCATTTTCCCTTACAAAAGACTGCGTCACACGGATTCCATTGATACTCTCCGCAATGTACGCATTTAAGTTTGACTGTTTGTTGCTCTGGATCTGCCATGCCCTGCGCTGTTTTTTCTTGATTAAGATAATCACAAATGCAAGAACCGGCAATCCGCACAGACAGATCAGCGTCAGCCGGACATCGAGTGCAAACATAAACATCAGAATAAAGATCAGGTTGCACAGATCTGTGAATGTGTTGACAATACCATTGCTCAAAAGATCACTTAGGCTGTTCACATAATTGACCACACGCACCTGAATTTTTCCATGTGGTCTGTCATCATAATAGGAAAATGGAAGTTCCTGCAGATGACAGAAAATATCATAGCGGATGTCATGTACGATATTCTGCCCGATCACACTCATGGTCTTGATCTTGATCCGCAGGGAAATATGACAAGCGGATTAGGTGTAAATAAAAATGAACTGGAAAACACGGTATATGAATTAATGCTTGATGAATGTTCTATCAAGGAAAGTATGGTTGATACTGTAGTGGATGGAATGAAGATTATACCGTCCAATGTGAATCTTGCGGGGGCGGAGATTGAATTGTTAGGCATTGAAGATAAAGAATACATTTTGAAAAATGCTGTAGATTACGTTCGTGATGATTATGATTTTATCATTATTGATTGTCCACCATCATTGAATATGTTAACAATTAATGCTATGACCACAGCAGATTCTGTACTTGTTCCAATCCAGTGTGAATATTATGCTTTGGAAGGACTCAGTCAGTTGATACATACCATTGATCTTGTTCAGCAGAGATTAAATCCGGAACTTCAAATTGATGGTATTGTGTTTACTATGTATGATGTAAGAACAAATTTGTCAAATCAGGTTGTAGAAAACGTAAGAACAAATCTTGATACCAAAATTTATGATACATTAATACCTAGAAATATCCGTCTTGCAGAGGCACCGTCACACGGACTGCCTATCAATATGTATGATACAAAGTCAGCAGGAGCGGAAAGCTATCGCATGTTAGCAAAAGAAGTTATGGAAAGGAAGAATGTATAAAAGTATGGCAACAAAAAAACGTGGTCTGGGACAGGGAATTGATTCATTGATTCCAAATAAAGTAAATGCAAATAAAGAAACTGAAACGGTAAAAGTAAATGCTGGTTCTGAAAAAAATGAGACAGATGGAATCTTTGTTAATATCAATAAAGTGGAACCAAACAGAGAACAGCCTAGAAAAAACTTTGACGAGGATTCATTGGTGGATTTATCAGAATCCATTAAGCAGGTGGGAGTGCTTCAGCCGTTACTTGTATTGGATAAAAAGGATTATTATGAAATTATTGCTGGGGAACGACGTTGGAGAGCCGCAAAACTTGCGGGATTAAAAGAAGTTCCGGTCCGGATCATGAATCTTACCGATCAGGAAGTTGTAGAAATTTCATTAGTAGAAAATATACAGAGAGAAAACTTAAATCCAATCGAGGAAGCGTTTGCATATAAAAGACTTTTAACAGAGTTCCATTTAAAACAGGATGAGGTTGCGGAGCGTGTTTCTAAGAGCAGAACCGCTGTAACAAATTCTATGAGGCTCTTAAAATTAGATGAACGTGTTCAGCAGATGGTAATCGATGATATGATCACAACCGGCCATGCAAGAGCACTGCTTGGAATTGAGGATGCGGAGAAACAATTTGCAACTGCACAGAAAATTTTTGATGAAAATTTAAGCGTGCGTGAGACAGAAAAACTGGTAAAGAAAATTCAAAACAATAAAGATATTCCAGTAGAAAAGAAAAAGGTTTCAGATCCTGCAATGGAGGCAATTTATCATGATTTAGAGGAGAAGATGAAATCAATTCTTGGAACAAAAGTTGCTATCAACAAAAAAGATGATCAAAAAGGAAAAATAGAAATAGAATATTATTCTATGGATGAACTGGATCGTATTATTGATCTGATCCGCACAATTGCATAAAATATACATATACAGAACATTTGTTCTAAAAGGTGAAAGGTAAAATAATGATATCAAAATATTTAGGGTTTGACTCAGATTATATTATTATAGGGCTTTGTGGAGTTCTTTTGATTTTATTTATATTAACAATTGTAAATATTGTTCAGATGAAAAAATTAAAAAAGAATTACCGCATTTTTATGAGTGGAAAAGATGCAAAGACACTGGAAGATACATTGATTCAAAGGTTAAATCAGGTTGATTCCCTGTTAGAATCAAATGAAGAAAATGACAGCAATATTAAAGTACTCTCTAAAAATATGCAGCGTACCTATCAGAAGATGGGATTGATCAAGTATGATGCATTTCATGAGATGGGAGGAAAATTAAGTTTTTCTCTTGCAATGTTAGATATGCGCAATAATGGATTTATTATTAATGCAATGCACACCAGAGAGGGCTGCTATACATATATTAAAGAAATTATTGATGGTAATTCTGTAATTGTTTTATCAGAGGAAGAACAGGAAGCTTTAAAACGTGCAATGGATCCGAATGGTAATTTGAAAAATTCGGATGAGGAATAGTGTGAGAAATAAAGTTATGGAGAAATAATGAGAATACGGCAGGTCAAATCACTTGTAGGCGGAGAAACACTGGTGGAACCGGTTATAACAAAAGAAAAAGAAATATTGATTTCCGGTGGAACGGTGTTAAAACCGGAGTATTTGGATCTTATTTCTTTTTTGGGTATCGATACCGTATGTATTGAAGATCCGTATGAAGCCTTTGAAACAACACATTTTATTATCAGTGAAGAGAGAAAACAATATTATGTCAGTGAAGTTCAAAAAATCCTGGAAAATCATATTTACCATGGAAAAAATTCATTGAACAAAATGACGGACCTTGCAAATGAAATTGTCAGGGAAATAACGGAAGAAGAACAGCCAAAAGTCATAGATATAGAAGAACGCAATGGAAGTCTTTATGAGCATACTGTCCTTGTGACCATGTTGTCTTTGGTGGTTGCAAAAATGTTAAAAGTAAAAGAAGAATCTTATATTGATATTGCAATAGGGGCACTTTTGCATGATCTTGGTATGCGTTACATCACGGTTCCATATATTAATTTTGATATGGATAACAGACCGGCATCGGAAGTATTTGAATTGAAAAAACATACAATACTGGCATATTCAGCGTTGGAAGGTGAGGACTGGATATCGCCTGTTTCAAAAAAGATGGTATTATCGCATCACGAAAGAAAAGATGGTTCCGGTTATCCTTTAAAACAAAAAACAAAAGATATCGAGTGTAATATATTGCAGGTATGTGATGCATTTGATTGTATGATTTCCGGAATGGAATGCAAAAGAATCAGTGTACAGCAGGCACTTGAGACAATGATAGAGGCAGCAGATCTTTTATTTGAACGAAAAATCGTAAAAGTATTACAGAAAATAGTTGCATATTATCCGGTCGGTACGAAAATCCGACTGAATACAGGAGAAACAGGAATCGTTGTATGCCAGACGGACAATTCTATCCGTCCGGTCGTTGCTGTCTTAGATCAGGATAATCAGATGACGGAAATCAGATATGACCTGGCAAAAAATAAAAAAATATCAATTCTGCAGTTGGTTTAAGAATGGAGATTAGTGTGAAAAATAAGTTTTTTCACACGCAAGATTTGTGCTTACGCACAAACTTGAGATGCGCAAAAAACAGCGCAAGAATGGAGATTAATATGCATAAATTTTTAAGAGCAGTCGGTCTTTCGGATATTAAGAAAGAAGAACTCGAAAAAATATGTAAAGATATAGAAGAAAAACCGGACACAATTAAGGTGGCAGAGGATTCGGAAGGAAATGAATTTGCTGAACTTTGTCATCAGTTTGGCGACTTTTTTGGTCTGACGCTAAGAGGTACTTACCGGGAAGATGACACATTTGAGATGGATTATTACTATCCGTATTTTTTTGGCACAATGTTATCCACAAGAGAACAGGCAGAAGTGGAAAAACATGCGGAAAAAGAGTCCTATGCGGGGATATGTGATGAAGTCAGAATAGGAGTGACGTTAATTTTCTATCTGCAGAATGTTGTGGATTTTCTGGCTGTAAAAGGATCAAAAAAATATATGAATCTGGAGGAAGGTGTTATTTTAGGTGCGCTTTCTACAGAAGGAAAAATTTTGCTTCCAATTAATAAAACTGAGAAAAAAAATAAGCAGAACCAGCAGAATACAACGGACCGCAATTATCTGGTTGCAGCCGCAAGAGATGGGGATGAAAATGCGATCGAGAATCTGACGTTAGAAGATATTGATACATATTCCATGTTGTCAAGACGTATTACGCATGAGGATGTACTCAGCATTGTGGATTCTTATTTTATGCCATATGGCATTGAGAGTGATCAGTATGCAATTCTGGGCGAAATATTAGATTGCAGGCTGGAACAGAATAATCTTACCGGAGAAAATGTCTGGGTGCTTGATATCTGCTGTAATGAAATGAACTTTGGAGTCTGCATTAATCAGAAGGATCTGGTTGGAGAACCACAGGTTGGCAGACGTTTTAAGGGCATTGTGTGGATGCAGGGAAGTATAAAATATAGAGAATAAGTGTAGATATTTTCCAATGTCATTAACTTAAAAGCAGAAGATATTTATTCCGAAATGGATTAGATATCTTCTGCTTTTTTTGATATGCTTATATTGTAAAAAGAAGCCATGAACCTGCTCAAAAAAGGATGTGATTATGCATGAAGCATTCTCAGAAACGTATATTCATGGATATAGAAAAAATGACTTCTGATGAATTTAAGGCATTTTGCCGATCAGGTAATAAAAATTATTTTACCAGAATTCGAAAAATGCCTCTTCAGGATCTTCTTTTCACGATGATAAACAGAAAGGGGTTGACGTTGGCATTGGAACTGAGAAATTATATGAAACTTGCTCATCCTGGTGTGTCTATTTCAAAACCAGGATATCTGAAACAGCGTATGAAACTTAATCCAGATGCTTTTTTGGAATTGTATAAATATCATAACCGTAACTTTTATGCAGATTCCACCTTTTCAACTTACAAAGATCATTTAATATTAGCCGCTGACGGCTCAGATATTAATATTCCTACCACTGCTGAAACACTGAAACTATATGGTTCTGCAAGCCGGAAAAACGCAAAGCCCCAAGCTCAAATAGGATTAGGCTGTATTTATGATGTAATGAATCGTATGATACTGGAAAGTGACTGTAATAAGGTGAAATTTAATGAAATGCGCCTGGCCGAAAAACAGATGGAGCGAATACCGGAAACAATAGGCAGCATTCCCTATGTTATTATCATGGACAGAGGCTATCCTTCTACGCCAGCGTTTATACATATGATGGATAAGGATATTAAATTTATCGTACGTTTAAAAAGCAGTGATTACAAAAAAGAGCAAAACAGTTTAATAGAAAAGGATCAGCTAGTTAAAATAAAACTTGATAAGTCAAGAATCAGACATTACGAGGGAACGCCAGATGGAGAACGTATGAAAGAATTAGGTGAAATTTCATTGCGTATGGTAAAAATCCTATTAGAAAACGGAAGTTTAGAAGTTTTGGCTACAAATCTTTCACAAACTGAATTTCATACAGAAGAAATAAAAGAATTATATCATATGAGGTGGGGGATAGAGACTGCGTATGAAACGCTAAAGAGTCGGTTGCAATTAGAGAATTTTACAGGAACAAAACCTATTCTGTTATTACAAGATATATACAGCACTATATATCTGAGCAATTTAGTTGAAGATATCATATTAGATGCAGAGCGTGAACTGGATCAGAAAGAAGCGAACAGAAAACATAAAATGATGATCAATCAGACTGTTAGTATTGGAATCTTAAAAAATGATCTGATTTATATACTTCTTGAAACGGATGATCAAAAGAAAAATATATTATTTCAGCAAATATATGAAGATATCAGTAAGAATCTGGTTCCTATTCGTCCTGATCGGCATTATACCAGAACGAAAGGGCAATTAGCAGGAAAATATTCGAATACCCATAAAAGAGCGTACTGAGCTAAAAAATACGAGTACAAAGAGAAGGGGATAAGTATGCCCATATAAAAAAACAAAAAGCAGGAATCATAGTTTTATAAATACTTACGATTTCTGCTTTTTGCTAAAGTTAATGACATTGACTATTTATAACCTTCTGAAGAAAAAGGAATTCCGGTGGATCCAGTTGGATGGAGGAAAGTATCGCATCTCAAAGAAGAGTTTCGATGACTGGCTCGATAACTTGGAACAGTAAAAAACAGGGTGTTTATGATTTACTCAAGAAAAATCAAATGGAAGCTGTTATTGTCGATTACTGGAAACGAATACCAAAAGACTCTTTTCGGAACTGGTATAAAAGCCAGTCCCGGTATCGGACAAAGGAAGACAGAGAAAAGGACGCTCTTCTGGAAGATGCAACAATTACGATGCCTGAGATGGCACAGCTGCTTGGAACAACCAGAAGTGCAGTATATACAATTCTTGATAATCCAAAGTATAGTCATTTTTTTGAATTCATTGTGATTGCAGAAAAGAAAAGGATCACAAAAGAGAGTTTTCAAAAATTCCTGGAAGGTCAGGATCGGTATAAGCTGGATCCATCGAATGATTATGAAGAACTTGCACAGGAACAAAATATTGCCCTGGCTAATTTCCGGCGGAAGAAATTATCACAGACCGGAATACGAGGAAGCAATGGAAATATAAAGTATCTTACTTTTGATGAAGCTTCCTATCTGGCAAAGGTCAGCAGAAGCATGATCAACAAGTGGGCGGATAAAGGAAAGTTCACAGTAATAAAAGTTGGCAGTCGAGTTAGGATCCGTCGGGATGAATTTGAGGACTGGATGGAGCAAAGAGATTTGGAAAGGAGTATGCAATAATATGGCATCTATAAGAGAACGAAACGGAAAATTCAATGTAATCTATTCCTATACGAATGAAAAAGGTGAGAGAAAACAGAAATGGGAAATCTATGAAACGAAAGCCGAAGCAAAGAGAAGAAAAAAGAAAACTGGGCGCTTTCTACGTATGAAGGAAATGTCTCTCTTATCAACAACTATATTCTTCCGATCATTGGTGATGCAAAGCTGTCAGAGATTAATACCCGATTCATTGAAAGATATTATCAGAGTCTTTTGAAGAGGCGTGCCGTTATCAATCCATTAAATAAAACCAGTCGAAATGAATTTGTATCGTCCAGTACGGTCAGGGATGTTAATAAGCTGCTCAGGAACTGTTTTGAACAGGCAGTGAAATGGGAGTTGATGGAGAAGAATCCTTGCACCCATGCGACTGTACCAAAACATAAATCACAAAAAAGAGACATCTGGACAGCGGATACATTGATGTATGCGCTCAGTGTCTGTGAAGATGAGCGATTAAAGCTTGCAATAAATCTATCCTTTTCATGTTCCTTACGACTTGGTGAGCTGCTTGGTCTTACCTGGGATTGTGTAGATATTTCTCCTGAGGCAATTGAAGAAAACCGTGCATATGTCTTCATCAACAAAGAATCACAGCGTATAAGAAAAGAATCGTTGAATGCATTGGATGGAAAAGATGTGTTGTTGGTATTTCCGACAAATCATAAGAAGAATTCTACGGTCCGTATTCTGAAAACACCAAAGACAGAAAGCAGTGTGCGTAAGATATTCTTACCAAAGAGTGTCGCTAATATGTTGGTAGACTGGAAAGCTGAACAGGATGAAATGAAAGAAATCCTGGGTGACGAATATATGGACTATAACCTGGTTATGGCAAGTACCTTTGGTCTTCCTCTTGGTGATGGAGCAATCCGTGGTCCTTTAAAGAAACTGATTGAGGACTATAATCTCCCACCGGTTGTATTTCACAGTTTTCGTCATAGCAGTGTTACTTATAAGCTGAAACTGAATGGTGGGGACATCAAAGCGGTACAGGGTGATTCCGGTCATGCTCAGGTCAATATGGTTACGGATGTGTACTCTCATATTCTGGATGATGACCGAAGGAAAAATGCAGAGCTTTTTGAAGAAGCATTTTATGAGAAGAAGAATCT
>OHEX01000883.1_pt1 | contig 12153 bp, 7 predicted proteins | sample 1567361 | NCBI WGS metagenome assembly OHEX01 (sample SAMEA3879585, study PRJEB24766) | human gut metagenome | biome: human-associated habitat; feature: feces | place: USA | collected 1985/1987 | reverse complement strand
AGGAGTAGCCCTGGTGACGCAGGAACTGCTCGATACGCAGGCCGTCCGCTTCTTCTGTTATCTGATAGTTGATCGTACGATCCATCTTTTTCTATCCTGTCGTGTCTGATAGCATAAAAACAGACACATCCTTTCTAATTTGACTCTTTATGAACTCTTGTATCATACACAAAATTTTCAAAAATTACAATAATCTTGAAATAGTGTTATGTTTCTTGGAATTTTATTATATCTTATTTTGGCACTTTTTATTATAATAACACTATCAAGAAAAACAAAGACAAGTAGTAATAAAAGGAGGATTCTATTATGAAGAAGAAAAAGATTCTTGCACTTGTACTTGCAGCTTCAATGGCAGGCGGTGGAAGCACATCAGGCGGAGATGAAACAGCGAAAGGAGATAAGTCATCCGGAAAAGTTTATTATCTGAACTTCAAACCAGAGCAGGCTGATCAGTGGGTAGAACTTGCTAAAGAGTACACAGATGAAACTGGCGTTAAGGTTGATGTGCAGACAGCTGCATCAGGAACATACGAGTCACAGCTGAAATCAGAGATGGCAAAAGACGAGGCCCCAACATTGTTCCAGGTAAACGGACCGGTTGGACTTGCATCCTGGAAGGATTATTGCTATGACCTGTCTGGCAGTGATATTTACGGACAGCTTACCAGTGACAACTACGCACTGAAAGAGGGAGACACCGTATATGGTGTTGCATATGTAATCGAGTCTTATGGACTGATCACAAACAAAACATTACTTGAAAAAGCAGGATATACTCTGGATGATATCAAGAGCTTTGATGACCTCAAAAAAGTAGCAGACGACATTCAGGCACGTAAAGATGAAATTGGTGTAAAAGGTGCTTTCACCTCAGCAGGTATGGACGGATCCTCTGACTGGAGATTCAAAACACATCTTGCAAACCTTCCAATCTACTATGAATACAAAGCAGATGGAATCGATGATACAGAAGCAATCAAAGGAACATATCTTGATCAGTATAAGAATGTATTTGATCTGTACATTACAGATTCTACATGCGATGGAAGCGAACTTTCAGCTAAAACAGCTGATGACTCCAGAAATGAATTTGTAAATGGAGATGCAGTATTTTATCAGAATGGTTCCTGGGAATATGCAGAACTCGCTAAGACATACAGCGATGATGAACTTGCTATGATCCCGATCTACTTCGGCGTTGACGATGAGAACGAGGGACTTGCAACTGGTACAGAAAACTACTGGTGTGTAAATAAGAATGCATCTGAAGAAGATGTTCAGGCAACTCTGGATTTCATGAACTGGTGTGTAACATCTGAAGCAGGAACAAAATCTATGTCTGAAGACATGGGATTCACAATTCCTTTCAAAACAGCAGTTGCTCCTACAAACGTATTTGTAAAACAGGATGCTGAGTACACAGAAGCTGGTCTTACACCTGTATCATGGAACTTCACAACAATGCCATCTGAAGAGTGGAAGAATGGTCTTGGTACAGCTCTTACAGCATATGCAGCAGGCACAGGTGACTGGGATGCAGTAGTTAGCGCATTCGTTGATGGATGGGCTACAGAAAAAGCTCTTTCTGAATAATCAGGATAGAAAATAACATGTTGTTTATGGGAGGAGGCAGAGGTTCTTGCCTCCTTCTATAAGTTAAAAGACAGAGAAACTTAAGCTTCTGTTAACAGTAGGGAAGAGGAGAAAAATCATGGTAGGAAGAACGATCAAAAAGTGGTGGCCGGTTTTTGTATTACCAACCTTTGCGGCATTTGTAATCGGTTTCCTGTGGCCTTTTATCTGGGGCATCTATCTTTCATTCTGCAAATTTACAACAGTGCAGGATGTAACATTTGTTGGATTTTCAAATTATTCTAAGATTTTACTTGATAGTACATTCAGTCATTCTTTCTGGCTGACAGTTGTATTTGCATTCGTATCCAGTATTCTGATCAACGTGCTTGCATTTTTTATCGCACTGGCACTGACAAAAGGATACAGAGGAACAAATGCATTCCGTACGGTATTCTTTATGCCGAACCTGATCGGTGGTATTGTACTTGGTTATATCTGGCAGACATTGCTGAATGGTCTGCTTTCCAAGTGGGGACAGCCACTGCTTTCACTTTCAGCAAAAAATGGTTTTATCGGTATGCTCATTCTGCTTATGTGGCAGCAGATTGGATATATGATGATCATTTACATTGCAGGTCTGAACAATGTATCACCTGACCTGATCGAGGCAGCTCAGATCGATGGTGCAACAAGCAGACAGATTCTGTTTAAGATTAAAATTCCGATGATTATGCCATCTGTAACAATCTGTACATTCCTGACTCTGACTAATGGTTTCAAGATGTTCGACCAGAACCTCTCACTGACCGGTGGTGATCCTGGAAAACAGTCTCAGTTACTGGCGTTAAATATTTATGATACATTCTATGCAAGAAGCGGACCTCAATGGAAGGGTATTGGGCAGGCAAAAGCTGTTGTATTCTTTGTTCTGGTAGTTGTAATTGCATTGATCCAGCTTCGTGCAACATCATCTAAGGAGGTGCAGCAGTAATGGAAAATAAAAAAAGAAATTCCGTTGCAACGGTCTTACTGACAATTGTTTGTATCCTTTGGATGTACCCAATCGTCTTAATATTAATCAACTCACTGAAAAAAGAAGTAGCGATCACTACATCTGGAGTATTTAGCCTTCCAACCAGTGAAACATGGAATGGTGTCGCGAACTTTGTAGCGAGTGTTACTCAGATGGATTTCCTGAAATCTTTCTGGTACAGTCTTGTAATTTCTGTAATGTCTGTAGTTCTTATCATGTTATGCTGTTCAATGGCAGCCTGGTATATTGTTCGTGTAAATGGAAAACTGTCCAAGATGTTTTATTATCTCTGCGTGTTCAGTATGGTAGTTCCTTTCCAGATGGTTATGTTTACACTGGCAAAAACTGCAGATACTTTAAAATTGAATAATCCATACAATATCTGCATTATTTATCTTGGATTTGGTGCAGGACTGGCGGTATTTATGTTTACAGGATTTGTAAAAGGTATTCCGCTTGAGATTGAGGAAGCAGCTCTGATTGATGGATGTAGTCCGTTACAGGTGTTTTTTAAAGTTTTGATTCCGATATTAAAACCAACAATTATTTCAACAGCGATCCTGGAACTGATGTGGGTATGGAACGATTACCTTCTTCCAACACTGGTTCTTGATATTAAAAAATATAAGACTATTCCGATGGCAGTCCAGTATTTCCGTGGCAGCTTCGGACATGTACAGATGGGACCAATGATGGCAAGTATTATGATCGATATCATTCCGATCATCATTGTATATCTGGTTTGCCAGAAGTATATTATTGAAGGCGTTGTTGCAGGTGCCGTAAAAGGCTGATTCTGGTTATGTAGAATGGAAGTCTCTGGAAGAATATTTTTTCCAGAGACTTTTTGTGCTATAATCATAAGTATTATAGGAAACAAAACAGGGGGAAATTATGACAAACGTTCTTATTGTAGATGATGAAAAAATAGAGCGCGAAGGTCTGAAATATCTGCTTTTGAGAGAAGAAGGCGAAAGAAATGTTTTTGAAGCTTCGAACGGAAAACAGGCTCTGCAGATTATTCGGTCAGAGGACATACAACTTGTTTTGACTGACATAAAAATGCCTCATATGGACGGGTTGGAATTATCAAGACGTGCCAAGGAAGAAAATCCGGCATTGCAGATCATAATTTTCAGTGGATACAGTGATTTTACTTTTGCGCAGGAAGCGATTCGCTATGGTGTGACAGAGTATATCCTGAAACCGGTGAATCCGGAAGATTTTCATAAAGTAATTCAGAAGGCAGAGAAAGTGATTGAACAAAGAAAGAAAAAAGAAAGTCGTGAGATCAAAGAGAAAAATTTTCTGCAACAGTATTTTCTGCAAAATTATCTTTACTCCGGCAAGCTAGAAACACTGGAAAAAGCAAAAGATATGATCGATCTGGAAAAATGGAATGGCTGGCATTGTGGAATCTTGCTGGAATCCGATGTCGCTTTTTTTGATACAGCTGAAGAGACTCTGGAAGAGGAAATTCAGAAAGAGTTGAGAAGAGTATGCTTTTATCTGAATTTGAATGCAAGACAGTCGCTTCTCCTTTTTCAGGACGTATATTGCGATTATCAGCTGGTGGCAAATCATCTTTATAATTTTATGAAACGAAAATACAGAGACAGTTTTTATCTGGCAGTCAGCCGTAAATTTGAAGGTTGTGAGTGTCTGCCGGAAATCCTTGAGCAGCTGGAGCAGCAGATGGAAGAGAAATTTTATCATCCAGAAAAACATGTTTTCTCAAATGAAGATGATGTACTGAAACTGTCGGTGGGAGAGGTGCAGGATTCACAGATCATGCAGATGATCTCAGAAGACATCACACGGAAGGATACAGATCAGCTGAGAAAGCATTTCGCATGCCTGAAAGAAAAATATCATGATAATACAAAGTATTCAGCAATGTATATCAAGTTTGTTTTCTCGAATGTCATTCAGGAACTGTTTCAGGAAAATCAGTTTTCTGGAGAGCGGCGTCTTGAGCATGAGATAGAACGATTGTACAACTGTAGAAATATCATGGAAATCGTTGAAGTGACTGAAGATAATATCAAGGAATACGAGGCATTTCTTGACCGTTCTATGAGTAGTTCTAGAAATGAAGTGGCAGCAGTCAAAAATTATATCTATCAGCATTATGAGGAAGATCTGAATCTTGAAATGCTGGCAGAAAAAGTCTATCTGTCTTCTGGATACCTCAGTTTTATCTTCAAAAAAGAGACCGGCATGAATTTGAACCGATATATACGTGTGTTCCGGATGGAGAAGGCAAAAGAACTTCTCTGCAGCACCAATATGAAGGTGGCACAGGTCAGTGAACGTGTTGGTTTTGCAAATGTTTCTTATTTCTGCAGAAGTTTCCGGGAATATTACGGAAGCAGTCCGGAATCATACAGGAAAGGAACCGGAGAGGATGAACAGACTTCGTAAGATATTCAAAAATATGAAGTATCGTCATAAACTGACGATCTTTCTTGTAGTTACAAGCTTGGTACCGATGACAGTACTTGCCTGGTACAGTCACAGCAGGCTGAGTACTATGGTCCGCAGCAGCGAACTGGAAGATATGCAGTCGATCATGGAACAGACCAGAGAAAGCATTGACAGCCAGACGGCGGTTTATGCCAGCCTTCTCAATTATCTGACCTATTCACCAGATATTGAGGAAATTATTAAGGAAAAAAATATCGATAATTATACGGCATATGAAAAATATACAGAAATAGCGGATCCACTTTTGTCTGTACCAAAATCATATCATGACGCGATCAACAGAATTCAGCTTTTTGCGGACAGTATCCAGGTGGAGCATGAGTATACACTTGTTCCGCTTGATAAGATGAAAGAAGAGTGGTGGAGTGAAGGGCTGAAAAATGATGTGCGTATTCAGTGGAAAGTTGATCAGGATCGTAAAGAAGTTGCAGCAGTACGTATGATCTATAATGATCAGAAACTGGATGCAGTTCTGTGCATTTCTCTGGATTATAATAAAATCTTCCAGCCACTGACCAATATTCTCACGCAGGAAAATGGTGGAATTGTTGCAGACAAAAACGGTACAGTTCTTTATAACAAAACTGGTCTGACAAATCTGGAATTTGATAAATCTGAAAAAATGGATTCCATGATTCAGAAAATCAGCCAGTCCTGTGCATATACAAAGACTAAGAGTGAAGAAAATGACTGGGTATTTTATCTTTATAAGAGTCAGGATGCGATATCAGGTTCTGTACGAAGACTGCTGCTGGAAGAGATTCCACTGATTGCGGCCTGTGGTCTGATCATTCTGTTTCTGGCTATGGCATTTTCAAGAATTTTTACAAGAAAAATTGAAGAACTGACGAAAAATATGGACAGGGTAAATCATGGAAGCCGTGAAGTTACAGTCAACAGTGATTCGGGAGATGAAGTAGGAATTCTTGTTAACAGTTTCCGTAATATGATGGATGAGATTAACCGCCTGATCGACGAAGTATATGTCAATAAGATCGCGTTGAAAGAATATGAACTGAAAGCCCTTCAGGCCCAGATCAATCCACATTTCTTATATAACACACTGTCGATGATGAACTGGATGGCGATTCGAAGTAACCAGATGGAGATCAGTAAGGTTACCCTGGCACTTTCTACTTTTTACAGAACCGCATTAAGCAAAGGTGAAGATGTGGTTACGGTAGAAAACTGTATTCAGAATATGGAAGCATATCTGGAAATCCAGCTTACGATGCATGATCATAATTTCTCGGTAGACTGGGATATTGATCCGACAATAAAAAATGAAAAAATGCCGAAGCTTCTTCTTCAGCCGGTTGTCGAAAATGCGATCGAACACGGTCTTGATGAAAAAGAGGATGGTGATAAAAAAATTTTCCTGTCATTTAAAGGCAAGGGGGATGATGTAGAGATCACTGTCCGTGATAATGGACTTGGTATGGAGCAGGAAAAAGCAGAAACACTGGTAACTTATCAGGCAAAAGGATATGGCCTTAAGAATGTAAATGACCGTATCCGGCTTCTTTATGGAGAAAATTACGGAATTCATATTTTCAGTTCACCGGATGAAGGCACGACTGTTATTATGAAATTTCCGAAGGAGGGCAGAGAGAATGAAGAGTAAATGGAAAAAACTGCCTGTTGTTCTGATAGGAGTCATAGCTATAGCTGTCTGCGGATGCAGCAATGATTTACAGGAGCTGAATCAGAAAAGATCATCGACAGCAAAAAAAAATACGGAATCTACAGAGACAGTCCGTACCGGTACCTGGGAAACAGCTGCACAGACTCCTTATGGAGCTTATCCTGAACTTGTAACGTATACTTTAGGACAAATGAGTGGTGCGAATAATTCAAATCTTCCGGATGGAAATACCTATGACGACAATGCTTACACTCGTTATCTCAGAAAAATACTGAATATTCAGAATAAAAGTGTCTACATGGAACGGGAAGATCGATATGATGAATTTGTGAACATTCTTGTAAAAGACCAGACGCTGCCGGATGTACTGGTGGTTTCGGACAGAGAAACACTCAAAGAACTGGTTGATAATGATCTTGTGGAAGATCTGAGCGAAGTATATGAGAATTGCACTTCAGAGAGAATCAAAAAGATGTTTGAGAGTTATGGAAGCGGTCTTCTGGATTCTGTGCGATTTAATGGAAAACTGATGGCAATTCCGGAGACCGTTACAGATCATGGTCCACGTCTGATGTGGCTGCGTAAGGACTGGATGGATAAGCTTGGCCTTGAAAATCCGAAAACACTGGAAGATGCATTTGACATAGTAGAAAAATTTGTCCAGAATAAAATGGGCACGGAGGATGGAGAAGACCCGATCGGACTCGCCTGTGATACAGATCTGGTGGGAACTACCAGCTCTAATTATTCAGTAGATCCTGTTTTTGATAAATTTGGAGCCAGTCCACAAAGGTGGGTAAATCAAAATGGTAAGATCGTGTATGGTTCCGTAACAGAAGAAACAAAAAATGCACTGAGTTATCTTCATGAACTCTATGAACGTGGCGTGTTGGATAAGAACTTTGCATTGCGTGCGCAGAATAACCTCAGAGATCTGGTGATAAATGGAAAATGTGGAGCTTTTTTTGGCCTGTGGTGGACACCGAACAATCCACTGATGGATGTTTATGAGACAGACAAAGAGGCAAACTGGCAGCCATTTTATCTACAGCCGACAGACTGGCAGAATGTATATGATACTTTTCAGGATAATAAATATGTTGTTGTACGCAAAGGATATGAGCATCCGGAAATTGTAATGAAGATAATCAGTGTATTGTTTGATTATAGCAGATATGAAGCCAAGGATGCGGATGAGGTAAATGATTATTTTGCTCTTAACGTAGAACCGACAGCCAGACCGCTGGTTATCAATGTTGATTATAACGAGGCGACGTTTCAGATCACAAAAGATATCCAGAGTGTAATGAGCGGCATGCGAAAAGAAGAAAGTTTAAGTGCAATTGAGAAATCTTATTACGATGCAGCAGAAAAATTTATTCAGGGAAAATCAGAAACGGCGGAAGACTGGGCAGCATATGAATCCAGACTTGCAGCAGTTGGAAGGTTGATAGAAGGAAACTACCGGTCAACAGCCAAAAGATACCTGGATGATGCAGACGGTGAAATACCGAAGTCTCTTCAGCAGCTTGAAAAAGACACTTTCATTCAGATTATCATGGGTGTAAAACCAATTACTTACTTTGACACTTTTGTGCAGGAATGGTATGAACAGGGCGGCGAAGAGCTGACTGAGCAGATTCGCCGCTCTAATCCAGGAGAATGATTATTTTCCGAGATGCCAGATGTCGTCATCGTACTCTTTGATGGTTCTGTCTGAGGAGAAGAATCCGGCTTCTGCAATATTGATCAGAGTTCTGCGGCTCCATGCTTCCGGATTTACAGCATAATCACTCATTGCCTGTTCTTTGCGGACAATGTATGCATTGAAATCCGGAAGAGTCTGGAACCAGTCTTTATTTATCAGTTCGTTCTGCAGTCGTTTCAGATGTTCTTCATCTCCATATTTCAGCATTTCTTCACTGGTAAGGAAATCGATGGCACGACGAAGGTTCGAGTCTGCTTCATACCAGTCTTTTGCACAGTAGTCACCGGCTGCATAGCGGTGAATAACCTGCTTGCTGCTCTGACCAAAGATGTAAATATTGTTATTTCCGACAGCTTCGGCAATTTCTACATTTGCACCATCCATGGTTCCAAGAGTCAGTGCACCGTTCAGCATGAATTTCATGTTTCCGGTTCCGGATGCTTCTTTGGAAGCAAGGCTGATCTGTTCAGAAAGATCACATGCCGGAATCATTTTTTCTGCTGCAGAAACATTGTAGTTTTCTACAAATGCAAGTTGCAGATATCTGGAAACTTCAGAGTCCGCACTGATAACCTGTGACAGGGTAAGAAGAGCGTGAATGATATCTTTGGCGATGATATAGGCAGGAGCTGCTTTTGCACCGAAGATACTTACTAATGGAGTTACTGGAGTATGTCCTGCTTTGATCTCCAGGTATTCATGAATCAGGAAAAGCAGGTTCAGCTGCTGACGTTTGTATTCATGAAGTCGTTTGGACTGAATGGAAAACATTGCATTGGTGTTCAATTTGATTCCCTGTTTGTCTTCTAACCAGGAAGCAAGTGCTTCTTTGTTGGATTTTTTAATACAACTGAGTTTTTTCAGTACTTCTGCATCGTCTGTATAATTCAGAAGCTTTTTCAGTTCAGAAGCATCTTTTTTGAAACCGGATCCGATCAGAGATTCAATTTCAGAAGTCAGGGCCGGATTACATTTCAGAAGCCAGCGGCGGAAGGTGATGCCGTTTGTTTTATTATTAAATTTGTTCGGATACATCTGATAAAATCCTGCCAGTTCGCTTTCTTTCAGAATCTGTGTATGCAGTGCGGCAACACCGTTTGTGGAGTGAGAAAAATGAATATCCATATGTGCCATATGAACGACCTGATTCTGATCAATGATAGCAAGTGAAGAATCAGTTGTACGTGTTTTTGCAATGTCATCCAGCTTTTCAATAATTGGCATAAGCTGAGGAACAACGGTATCGAGATAATGACGTGGCCATTTTTCCAGAGCTTCTGCAAGAATCGTATGATTGGTATATGCACAAGTATCTGTTACAATCTGAACTGCCTCATCAAAGCTGATTCCGTGTTCCTCAAGGAGGCGGATCAGCTCCGGGATTACCATACTTGGGTGTGTATCATTGATTTGGATAGCTGCATAGTCGGCAAGGTCATGATAGTTACATCCACGTGCAGCACATTCGTTGAGAATAAGCTGAGCACCGGCAGAAACCATGAAATATTGCTGATAGATACGAAGCAGTCGGCCGTCTTCATCGGAGTCGTCTGGATAGAGGAATAATGTAAGGTTTCTGGCAATATCTTTTTTGTCAAAAGAAATTCCGTCACCGATCACAGATTCATCTACAGAATCCAGATCAAACAGATTCAGCATATTGGTTCTGCCTTCATAGCCGGTAACAGGAAGTTTGTAGAGTCTTGCAGAATAGGTGTTTCCTGCAAGCGAAACCGGAAATACTGTATCGGTAGCTTTGGCAGCACACTGGTCAGTCAGCCAGAAATCAGGAGCTTCGTTCTGGATGTTGTTTTTGAAATTCTGATGAAAAAGTCCGCAGTGATAACGAAGACCGACACCATCACCAGGAAGATCCAAAGTTGCAAGACTGTCAAGGAAGCATGCGGCAAGTCGTCCAAGACCACCATTTCCAAGACTTGGTTCCGGTTCCTGCTCTTCGATATCTGCAAGAGATTTTCCGATACTGGCAAGTGTTTCACGAACTTCATCATACAGACCAAGGTTGATCAGGTTGTTGGAAAGCAATTTTCCAATCAGGAATTCGGCAGAAATATAATACAGTTTTCTGCCAGTTACTGGTTTTATCTGTTTCTGACTCTGTTCCTGCACAAGTTTCAGAAGGGCTGTATAAAGTTCTGCGTCGGAAGCAGTTGCAATATCCTTTTGGCAAAGTTCATTTAGTGTTGTTTTCATAGATTCACTCATGGGAGTTGCTCCTTTCATATATAAAATGGTTGTAGTTTCGTTAACTTAAGTTGCTTTAGTTATATCACAGATAGTCCGTCGTTTCTTGTCAAAAGCGAGCAAGAAATGATACTATCCTATCATAGAGGCGGAAATAGATGAAAGAAAAAGAAAGTGGTACAAAATATCAGGAAACAAAACAGCATGGCAGCCGGTTGTTTCCGTTTAATATTTATCCATGTACGATTCCATTGGATTTTCCGGCGGTTCCTTTGCACTGGCATAAGGAGATGGAATTGATTTATATAAAAAAGGGAAAAGGGCTGATCCAGATCGAAACAAAAAGCTTTGAGGGAGAACCGGGGGATATTTTTGTAGTAACACCTGGAACCCTTCATGCAATTCATAGGATAAAAGGATATTCTATGGAATACGAAAATATTATCTTTGAAATGGATTTTCTGGGAGAAGGAGCAGCAGATCTCTGTGCAGGAGAATTTCTCGTCCCGCTTGCAGCAGGTAAGTTGTTTCCTCCGGTACAGATAAAGCCAGAGGAAGTGCATTATGATTCATTAAAAAGATGTCTTATTCAGATGGAAGAATTGTGTGAAACAAAAGAAAATGCTTATGAGCTAGGAGTGAAAGCTGCAGTTTTGCAGATTATATTTCTTCTCATAAGAATGTATCCGTCCAGAGAAATCGTGTCTTCTCCGGATAGGGAGCAGTTGAAAGAAGTACTGCAGGAAATCAGTGTTAAAAGCAGTGAGAATCTTTCGGTAGCAGACATGGCGAAATTCTGTGGCTGGAGCAGCAGCCACTTCATGCGTTGGTTCAAAAAGATGACGGGAGACAGCTTTACTTCTTATGTAAATGACCGGAGACTTGCGGAGGCTGCAGAGGCATTGTGCCAGACTGATGATAAAATATTGACGATCGCACAGGATGCAGGATTTATGAATCTGTCAAATTTTAATCGTCAATTTAAAAAACGCTATGGAGTTACGCCGAGAGAGTATCGGGAAATGATAGGAATTTAAAGATTGTGTTAAAGGAGGTACATATGAAGAAAAAGCGCGGATCAGAGCAAAAGTATTTATTGCAATTTTGGGACTGAATGTGACAGCTGCTGTATTGGGAGGCTGCAGGACGCAGAGTGTACGAAATTGAAAAATAAAAAAAGTTTCAAAAAGTGTTGACATATCTCTATGACAGTGGTATTCTAACTAAGCTGTCGCAAGGAATTGTTTCTTCTGAATAAACAATTTGAAAAGTTTTGAAAAAAACAAAAATAATTGTTGACAAAGAAACGAACATGTGATAGAGTAAACAAGTCGCTTGAGAGCGACACACAAACATCAAAACACCTCGAAAAAAACTTAAAAAAAGTACTTGACAGGCGCTGGTGAATGTGATAAAGTAAACGAGCTGTCTGAGAGACAGACAAACAAAGAACCTTGATAACTAAACAGTGAAACACATACGATTCTCGAAAATTCT
>OHEX01000880.1_pt1 | contig 12211 bp, 7 predicted proteins | sample 1567361 | NCBI WGS metagenome assembly OHEX01 (sample SAMEA3879585, study PRJEB24766) | human gut metagenome | biome: human-associated habitat; feature: feces | place: USA | collected 1985/1987 | reverse complement strand
TTGGTTAATATCTGTGGCACATCAAATAACTGTAAGCCACCGATCAGAGATGTGATAACCACATATACAAGGATTGGGCGTAACAGCGGCAGTGTGATCTGCCAGAATACCTGCGAAGAAGTTGCCCCATCGACCTCTGCTGCCTCAAACAGAGAGGTATCGATACCCATCATGCCTGCCATCAGAAGGATCGTCGTATTACCAAACCACATCAGACAGTTCATCAATGCGATCAGCCCTCTTGCACTTCCTACATTCGATAAAAATTTATACGGTGTATCAACCAATCCAATCTGCATCAGCATTGAGTTGATGGGTCCTCCATCAGAGAACAACGTAAAGAACAACATGGAAAATGCAGATGCCATGATCAGATTCGGCAGATATACAACTGTTTTAAAGAAACGGGTTCCCTTTAATTTAAGACGTACATCGGAGAACCAAGCGCCAAGTACCAGTGATAAAATGATCTGCGGCACGAAACACATGATCCATAATACCATAGTATTTTTTGTATAAACCCAGATATCTCCATCAGAAAAGAGTTTTTGATAGTTTGCAAGTCCGACAAACTTTGGTCCGACCTGTGTCAGTCCTGACATATAGTTTTCAAAGAAACTGTTGTAAATAGTGCTGACTAATGGGATCAGCTGAAAAATAACGTATACTACAATAAATGGAATCAAAAAGATATACCCCCATTTATTGTACCTTACTACCTTTCCACTACTTTTTTTCATGATAATCTGACCTCCTTTTTCAGAGTGTATTATTTTCATCCACAGAGCTCACAGCATCCTTCACCTTTATCCTGTGTAAACATGCTGTCAGCTCTGCGCTTGGCATTTTAACCTGAATAAACCGCACCTGCCTTCCTTATTGCATTCCGGCAGGCGCAGCTTTTCATTCATAACAACAGAATATCCGCAGAGCGTGCTTTCCATTGTTATTTTTAGATCATTCATCTTCTTAATATGTTAATTCCGGATATTTCTCTAAAACTGATTTGTAAAACAAGTCTAATGCCTCTTCTTTCGTTGCACTTCCTTCAAAATAGTTCTTCATTGCATGCTGAAATTCTTCGTTGCATCCCTGATCGTATGAAGAAAGATTACTTAAATCAAGTTTGGATACACCCTCATTATAAATACCAAGCGGATTCTGTCCGCCTAAGATTTTACTTGCGTAAGAGCTGTCTGCCATCTCAACGATTACATCCTGGTTGTTTACAAAGTCATCATCTTTCTCGATGATCTCTCTCATAACATCATCATTGGTTGTCATCTGAAGCATGATATCTTTTACAAGGCTTGGGTTATCCGTTCCTGTTGCTGCACAGATCCATGTACCACCCCAGAAGAAGCCCTGCGGTCCTTCGGTTGCGCCCCAGCCACCGTTGTAACCGATACTGCCTTCGGTATCTGCTGCCATTGAGAAGTTTACTAACCATGCAGGTCCAAAGTAGCAGAATACATTTCCTTCCGGATAGAAACCTTTCTTCCAGTCATCACTCCACAGTTCGTATGTTCCTGTCTCGCCTGCATCTACAAGTTCTTTGGAATCATCAACCCATTTCATAATGTTGTCATCAATATTGATCTTGCCATCAACAACCCATTTGGAAGTAACGTTGTTGGAATATACACGGTAAGTATCGTTTGCGGAAGATGTTATGGTGTAGCCTGCATCTTTCATCTTCTTTGCTGTATCATTAAATGTATCCCAGTCTTTCACATAATTCTGAACCTCTGCCGGATCATCAGAACCTAATACTGCTTTTGCTGCATCTCTGTTATAGAATAATACGCCAGGACAGCCCTGCCATGAAAGACCTTTTAATACACCATCAGAATTGGTAACAACATCTTTGGTGTACTGATACTGTTTGGAAAGATCTGAATCAGTAATTCCAAGATCTGATACTGCCATTGTGTAGTCGGTATCTACATATTTTAATGCATAATCAGCTTCTACTAAAAAGATATCAATCTTGTCATCTGCTGCTGCATCGGCCTGTTTTAATAAGGTTGCGTCCAGGTTGTTCTGATATGCATTGTCATCGTTTGGTGTAATGTTCCATTTTACAGTTACATCACCGATCGTACCTGTGGTTGCATCCACCTCTGTATATCCAGGATAATGATCTGTAACACGGCTCTTGAACTCTTCGTTCCAGCAGTAGATGTTAAGTACTTTTCCTTCATCGGAAGCACTCGCATCTGAAGCTGCAGCTTCGGTCGCCTGAGCTGCCTCATCTGTGGCTGCGGCGTCACTGCTGCCCGTATCTGCCGAGCTGCTGTTTCCACTGTTTGTGCTGGTGTTTGCTGCGTTATTACCGCCGCATCCTGCCATCATGGTTACAAGCATTGCTGTACATAATAATGTGCTAACGATTTTCTTCTTCATAGAAAACCCTCCTCCTTAATATGTGGTCTTTTGACCATTGTTTTTGTTGTTTTGCTGCTTGTAAAGCAGATAGTTCAGAATCTTTTGCTGCTCTTTTGTATAAACTTCTGTAAAAGCGTCATCTGCATGTAGCTGCAACTACATTTAAATGCGTCCAACGGATTTACCTGCAACTAAGATCCCTTCTATAACGACTCTCTCTACGAGAGTTGTTCTCGGTTTCTCAATGGAGCCAATCAGCCGCTTGGCTGCCTCGCTCCCGATCAGCTCTGTGTCCTGTCTGATTGTCGTAAGCTGTGGATGTAATAACTGTGACATCCTTGTTCCGTCATATCCTGCAATCGAAATATCCCTCGGAATCCGAAGTCCCATCTCTATGATAACATTTCTTCCTCCTATTAAAGAGGTGTCATCCGGATAAATGATACAGGTTGGCGGATCTTCTAAATTGAGCAGCTCTTTTGTCTGTTTTGCTGCCTCCCTGGTCTCTAAGTAATCTGCTGTCCGGATGTATTCATCCGGAATGTTCAGACCAAGTTCATCCACCGTCCGGTAGAAACTTGCCAGCCGGTCTTTCGTAACGTAAGAAGCCTGCTGCCCATGAATATATGCAATTTTCCGATGTCCCTGCCCGTATATATATTTTACAAGATCTTCCATACCCTGAATATTGTTGGAACTGACTGCCGTACAGTTATGATGTACATAATCAATCGTAACGACCGGCAGGTCACTATTCATCAGTTCTAAGACATCCGGGTCATTGAAATCGGCACAGACGATCGCAACTCCCTCAAAATTCCGGTATCTGCAATGTTCATAATAGGACATCTTGCGATTTTCAAAACAGGTATTGATAAATGTAATGTCATATCCCTGTTTCTCCGACTGAACTTTTAATCCATTCAGCACTCCGGAAAAATACTCATGTGTCAAACCGCTTCCCGCCTCTTCTTCAAAGAGAACTCCTATATTATAGGAACGGTTTGTCTTTAGCGCTCTCGCCGCCGCATTTGGAAAATACCCAAGTGCTTCTGCTGTCTTTCTGACACGGCTCTTTGTCTCTTCGCTGATATCTCTCTGGTCATTTAAAGCCTTGCTTACGGTGGCAGTAGATACTCCACATTTCTCTGCAATCGTTTTTAATGATACCATGGAAACCTCCAGCTTCTCTTCGAAAACGAAATCCTGTTTCTGAAATATTTCTTAATCGTTTTCGTACTTTTACTATATGTCATCCATAAGCAAATTGCAACTGATTTTTGGCAATTCGTCGCTTTTTACACTTTTTTGTAGTAGTTTTTGTGCATTTTTACATTAAATATTAGACCAATTATCTGTAATCTCAGTACTTTGTATCTACTTCTTATACGTTTTCGTAAAATATTTTAATTATTCATCAGAAAATAGCTATTGTCGCTTTCATCCATAAAAGTATATTTTTTTTGTTTAATCTGCTATATTTGCCTGTTTTCAATGTTTTATATTGATTTTTATTCTTTCTGAATATATACTTTTTATTAAAGAATGAAAACTTAATCGTTTTCGAAATCGTTACTTATCAATATTTATGTATATGGAGGATTTTATTATGAAATTCGGTTATTTCGATGACACCAACAAAGAATATGTCATCACATCTCCAAAAACACCACTGCCATGGATCAACTACCTTGGTTCCGAGAACTTCTTTTCTCTGATCTCAAACACCTGCGGCGGTTACAGTTTCTACAAAGATGCAAAGTTACTCCGCCTGACCAGATACCGCTATAATAATGTACCGCTCGATTCCAATGGACATTACTACTATATTAAAGATGGTGACACGATCTGGAATCCGGGCTGGATGCCTTCCAAAACAGAACTGGATGCTTACAGCTGCCGTCACGGTATGGGTTATTCCGTATTTAAAGGAACCAAAAATAAACTGACCGCAGAGCTTACCTCTTTTGTTCCGGTCGGTGAGACATGTGAAGTCGGCAAACTCTCCCTTACCAATGAGAGCAATGAAACCCGTAATTTTTCTGTTTTCTCATATGTAGAGTTCTGTCTGTGGAATGCAATGGACGATATGACCAACTTCCAGCGTAACTTCTCCACCGGTGAGGTTGAGATCCACGGTTCTGCTCTTTATCATAAGACCGAATACAGAGAGCGCAGAAATCATTACGCTGTTTACGCTGTCAACGCTCCGATCGCCGGTTTTGATACAGACCGTGACTCGTTCTTAGGCGCTTACGGTGAAAACTCTGCTCCGGAAGTTGTTGTAAACGGAACTTCAAAGAATTCTGTTGCAAGCGGCTGGGCACCGATCGGTTCCCACCACCTTGAAGTATCTCTTGCTCCGGGCGAGACAAAGACCTACGTTTTCGTACTTGGTTATGTTGAGAATCCGGTAGAGGAAAAATGGGTTGGACGTGCTGAGGATGGAGTCATCAACCGCAAACGTGCCGATGAACTTCTCTCCCGTTTTGATACCGCAGAAAAAGCAGACGCAGCACTCGTCAAATTAAAAGATTACTGGAACGAACTGCTGTCCCATTTTACCATTTCTTCCAGTGAGGAGAAATTAGACCGTATGGTAAACATCTGGCACCAGTATCAGTGTATGGTTACCTTTAACATGAGCCGTTCCGCATCTTACTTTGAGTCCGGTATCGGCCGTGGCATGGGATTCCGTGATTCCTGTCAGGATCTGCTCGGTTTCGTACATCTGATCCCTGACCGTGCGAGAGAGCGTATCTTAGATATCGCAGCTACCCAGTTCGAGGACGGAAGTGCTTATCATCAGTATCAGCCGCTCACCAAAAAAGGCAACTCTGACATCGGAAGCGGCTTTAACGATGATCCGTTATGGCTGATCGCAGGAACTGCAGCTTATATCAAAGAGACCGGCGATTACACAATTCTCGACGAGATGACACCATATGACAGCGATGCTTCCAAAGCAACCACTTTCATGGAGCATTTGCGCCGTTCCTTCCATTATACAATGGAACATCTGGGGCCGCACAATTTACCGCTGATCGGACGTGCCGACTGGAACGACTGTCTCAACTTAAACTGCTTCTCGACTGAGCCGGGTGAATCTTTCCAGACTTTTGGTCCTTCCGAAGGCCCTAATGCAGAATCCATATTTATCGCAGGTATGTTTGTACGCTACGGAAAAGATTATGCTGCAATCTGCCGCCATCAGGGTATGACAGAGGAAGCAGAAATTGCAGAGAAAGCAATCGCAGAGATGAAAAAAACCGTTATGGATGCCGGCTGGGATGGCGAATGGTATCTGCGTGCTTACGATCATTACAAAAATAAGATCGGTTCAAAAGAATGCGAAGATGGCAAGATCTTTATTGAGCCACAGGGCTTCTGTGTTATGGCCGAGATTGGTTTAGAGGAAGGCTGCTGCTTAAAGGCAATGGAATCTGTCGAAAAATATCTCGACACAAAATACGGTATCGTGCTGTTACAGCCGCCTTACCACAGATATCATGTGGAACTCGGTGAGATTTCTTCTTATCCACCAGGATACAAAGAAAACGCAGGTATCTTCTGCCACAACAACCCATGGATCTCTATCGCAGAGACTGTAGTTGGCAGAGGCAACCGTGCTTGGCAGGTATATACAAGAACCTGTCCTGCATACATTGAGGATATCAGCGAGATCCACCGCACAGAGCCTTATGTATACTCCCAGATGATCGCCGGAAAAGACGCCCCGAACTTCGGTGAGGCAAAGAACAGCTGGCTGACAGGAACCGCCGCATGGACCTTCCTCAATGTTTCCCAGTTTATCCTTGGTATCCGCCCGGATTATGATGGTCTGACTGTTGATCCTTGTATTCCATCCAAATTAGATGGTTTTACCGCCAAACGTGATTTCCGCGGTGTCAGCTACCATATCACCGTAAAGAATCCAAATCATGTGGAAAAAGGTGTGCTTTCCATGATCGTGGATGGACAGCCGGTAGAGGGAACTACGATTCCATTCTCGGCTGAGAAGAAAGATGTAAATGTAGAAGTAACGATGGGCTAACCTCCCTGCCTGTCTTTACCTGACAAAAGAAGCCTTCTTTTTATGAAGGCTTCTTTTGTATCCCAAACTAAAATGTTTCATTTTTTCTGTATTTGCGTGGTGATATACCTTTTATCTTTCGAAACGAATCCCCAAAATAGTTACTGTCATTAAATCCACATTCAAAAGCAATATCTGTGATAGATTTATTCGTTTCCAGCAGCAGCCTGCATGCATTCTGTATCCGGAGATTAATAATATATTCTTTAAACCCGAACCCCGTCGCTGTCTTAAATCTCTTAGACAAAAATGACTTATTCATGTCAAATTTATCCGCCACATCTTCCAGTAAAATATTTTCCGTATAATGTTCAAAAATATATGTTGCAACTTCCTGGATTTTTCGGTTATCAACATCAATCTCTTTTATAACATTGTCCTCATACTCCTTGCATCTTATGATAAACAGCAAAAGTTCAACAAGTCCTGCTTTTATAAATGCCGTTGATAATATGTCCGGCGTATCATTTTCAAACATTAACTTATCCAGCAGGGAATCCACATAGTTTCTGCGTTTTTCCGGTATATTGATTACCCCCGGAACCATACAGTTCTTAAGATATTCCGCTCCGATCTGTTCTTTGATCCAATCCGTAATCTCCTGCCGGAAACTGATAACAATCCTTTCATGAATTCCTTTCCCGGTATATACTGTCTTATGCAGACAGCCACCCGGAACGATTACAAGATCACCTTTTCCAAACTTATAGATATTGTGATCAATAAAGCTGGTGCACTCTCCACTGGAAAGATAAAAAATTTCATGAAATGGATGTACATGTGGCTCGCAGTTACTTTCAGATATCGTATTACTTCTTCTGATCTTCTTAATATCAAAATCTTTTGACATATCCTGAAACATATAATTCTCCATTTTTCTGTACTTTTATGTGTTTTTATCATTTTTTTCAAGGAATATACTGTTTTTTTGTCATATTATGAACCATATGAATACAACCTGTCAACATATTTTATAAATCCACAAGGAGCTCCTATGCCAAAACAAATATCTGAAAATAAACGAAATATGATTCTAAATGGAAACCTGTCCCAGGCAATCCTTATGCTCGCCGTTCCGGTCATGATCAATAGTTTTATCCAGTCGATGTATAATCTTACGGACACATTCTGGCTTGGACGGATCGGAACAGAAAACCAGTCTGCCATAACGCTCGTATCACCATTTCAAAATATCCTTAACAGTTTTGGCAGCGGCATAACAACCGCAGGTGCAATTCTTATATCGCAATACCTTGGTGCCAGAAAAGATGAACAGGCAAACAAAATGGCAAATCATATCTGTATTACATCCCTTGGTTTCTCCCTCATCTGTGCATTACTGTGCTGGCTGATATCCCCGGCATTAGTCACCTGGCTCGGTGCCAGGGGAGTGGTCTATGAGTACGGTCTTACTTATTTAAGAATTGTGGTCCTTGATATGCCATTTCTGTTCATGATCAATTTATTCACAGCCGTGAAACAGGCGCAGGGGGACACTGTAAAACCCATGCTTCTCAATCTGCTTGGTATCATGATCAATCTGATATTAGATCCTCTTTTCCTCATTGTGTTCCACTTTGGAATCGGAGGCGCAGCATTTGCCACGCTTATAGCAAAAATCCCCTGCGCTCTCATTGGACTGATCCTTCTTACAAAATCAGATCAGCTCATACGGATTTCTTTTAAAAATTTTGTCTTTGACCAAAAAATGATACGCGCCATTATCAAAATTGGTCTGCCAACTGCGATTGGCGGCAGCACCATGCAGCTAGGTACGCTGATCATGACCAGAAATGTAAATGTTTATGGTTATATTGCAACCAGCGCCTATGGTATTGGCAACAAAATCAACAGTCTTATCACAATGCCAGCCAGTGGTGTCGGTTCCGCCGTTTCTACTATAGTTGGACAAAATATGGGAGCCGGAAACACAGAGCGGGCGAAGAAAACCTTCCATTATTCATTAAAAATGTGTACCTTATTTTTACTTATTCTGGGATTCATTTTTTCAAGACGCCCTGTTTCCCAGACTATGGTATCATTCTTTTCAACAGATGCCAAAGTCATCCCTCTGGCTGCAGACTATTTATCCATTATTGCATTCTGGTGCTTTACAAACGCTTTTTATAATGTATCACAGGGATTGTTCCAGGGATGTGGGCATACACTGATCACAATGCTCGTAGATGCTTCCCGGATATGGCTATTCCGTCTGTTGTCTCTTTGGATATGCGCAAATGTATTTCATATGGGAGTGGCATCCGTCTGGTATTCCGTTGTAATCAGTAATGGAACCTCTGCCATAATCCTGTATCTGCTATACTGGACCGGAATATGGAAAAAAGGATATGCAGACCCTCTCTAGAGCCTTTCATATCCTTTTCTCTTTCACTTTAATCTTCTATTTCCAGTCAACAAAATTTGTTGCAAATTAATTTGCTGTCACAAGTCCGTTCTCACAATCCAATTCTACATATGCACTGGATTTTAAGACATCAAGCGCATGTTTTGCACCGATCAGGACAGGAATATCAAGGCTTAATCCTGCAATCGCCGCATGGCAGTTTTCGCCGGATGCTTCCACGATCAGTCCGGATGCCTCACGCATCTGTGTCATCATGGCATTGCTGGTATCTTTTGCAACAATGATATCTCCGACTTTAAAGTTTTTTAAATCCTCATCGCTGTGACATACACAGAGGTTTGCAGAAATCTTCTGTGTTCCGATTCCTTGTCCCTCCACTAAGATATGTCCTGCCACCTGCACCTTGATCAGGTTGGTCGTACCGGATACACCAAGAGGAACTCCTGCGGTTAAGACAACAACATCGCCCTTTGAAATGATTCCTGCTGCTTCTGCTGCATCGACTGCATAGTCAAACAGCTCTTCTGCCTGTGTCTTTTCCTCGATCATAAGCGGGATCACACCCCAGGATAATGCAAGCTGACGGTAAATCTTTTCTGTCAGACATCCTCCGATAATCGGACAGTTTGGACGATATTTGGAAACCATGCGGGCGGTACGTCCTGATTTTGTTACCGTAATGATTGCTGCCGCATTCAAATCTCCTGCCATTGTACATGTCGCATGGGAGATTGCATTGGTCACATCCGGGTTGCTCATGGTTTTGCGCATTTTAAAACGCTGTAAGTAATTGATATCCTGTTCCGTACGGACTGCAATACGCACCATAGTCTTTAAAGCCTCGATCGGATACATACCTGCAGCTGTCTCTCCGGAGAGCATGATCGCACTGGTTCCGTCGTAGATTGCATTTGCAACGTCAGTTGCCTCTGCTCTGGTCGGACGCGGATGTTTCATCATGGAATCAAGCATCTGAGTCGCTGTGATAACCTTCTTGCCTGCATCGTATACTTTTTTAATTATCATCTTCTGGATCACCGGTACATCCTCTAACGGGATCTCAACACCCATATCACCACGCGCTACCATGATTCCATCGGAAACACGGATAATATCGTCAATATTCTGTACACCCTGCATATTTTCAATTTTTGCAATGATATTGATATCCTCGCCGCCTTTTTCTGCAAGGATCTTGCGGATTGCAAGCACATCATCTGCGGTACGGACAAAAGATGCAGCAATAAAATCATAATCATGCTCTACCGCAAATACGATATCACCATAATCTTTTTCGCTGATATATGGCATGGACAATTCTACATTCGGAACGTTCACGCCTTTTCTGTTGGAAATCACACCGCCATTTAACACCTGGCAGATGATATCTTTTGGCTTATTGCCATCTTTATCTGCCTTTGCGCCAGATGTCACCTTGATTTCTTTTACTTCCATTCCGATCAGACCATCATCGATCAGAATGCGATCTCCCGGTTTTACATCCTCCGGCAGGTTTTTATAAGTAATGGAAACACGTTTTGCATCTCCCATAATCTCATCGGTTGTCAGGGTAAAAGTCTGTCCATCCTTAAGTTCGACTTTTCCGTCCGTAAAATCTCTCAGGCGGATCTCCGGTCCTTTTGTGTCAAGCAGTGCTGCGACTGGACGCTTTAATTCCTTACGAAGTTTCTGTAACATCTGAAGGCGTCCTAACTGCTCCTCATGGTCACCATGGGAAAAATTAAAACGGGCAACGTTCATTCCCTCTTCGATCAGGCGTTTTAATACACCTTCCTTATCTGTTGAAGGTCCTAAAGTACAAACAATTTTTGTTTTTCTAAACATCTTTTTTCCTCGTAAAAAAATTTATTTTCGGCAATCGATTCAGTCTTATTATTACCATAAAAATGGCAGTTTATTTCGTGATCATCGTACCCGGTCCACCGCTCACATAGGTGCCGTCTTTGTTCAGCTTTGTAATAAGTACGGAACGGATTGCGGAATCTCCAATAAAATCAATGGCCGCCTGAATCTTTGGCAGCATGTCATCCTCTCCGAACTGACCTTCTTCCATATACTGTTTTGCTTCTGCAACAGTCATGGTCGAAAGAGGTTTCTCATTCTCTGTGCCGTAATTCAGACATACATTGTCCACACTTGTTAAAATGACTAACATGTCAGCATCTAAAAGTTCTGCTAATTTTCCTGCTGCAAGGTCTTTTTCAATGACTGCACTCGCACCTTTTAAATTATTGTCCTGTGCAAGCACCGGAATACCGCCACCTCCGCAGGCAACAACAACCTGATCTGCGTCAGATAACGCACGGATCGCATCGATCTCAACGATATCCATTGGCTTCGGAGCAGCAACAATACGGCGGAACCCGCCTTCTACCGCTTTGACATGGTTTCCCTTTTTCTCCTCTGCCTCAGCTTCCTCCTCTGTCATCACACGTCCGATGATCTTGCTCGGTCTGTAAAAAGCCTCGTCATACGGGTCAACAACGACCTGTGTCAGAACCGTGGAAACCGTCTTATAAATGCCTTTATTCAGCAGTTCGGCACGGATAGCATTCTGTAAATCGTAACCGATATATCCCTGACTCATTGCAGAACATACAGACATCGGTGTAGCTGTATACTCCGGATATAATCTGCAGAACTCATTCATTGCTGTATGGATCATACCAACCTGCGGTCCGTTGCTGTGTGTAATGACTACCTGATAATCATCGCGGATAAAATCAGCAACCGCTTTTGCAGTACGCTTTGTTGCCTCTTTCTGCTCCGGTAATGTGGTACCAAGTGCTTCATGACCAAGTGCTATTACGATTTTTTTCTTTTTCATGGCTATCCTCCGATACTGACTCTTCGTCATAGTGATTATTTTAGCATGAACCTCATACAGGCGCAATCTGATAAGAGTTTGCTTCCTGTTAAGATTTTCTGCTTTTTGTAAATTTTTATAGTTTCAGCATACCATATTCTGACATATTTTTAAACAGGCTATTTTTCTTCCTGCGGCAGCACGAAAGAATCGATCAGCTCCCAGATCTCGTCACGCCCCTGCTTCGTCTCTGCAGAAAACGGAATGATCGTGGTTCCCGGCTGTACATTTAAGCCCTCGCGGATCACTTTGACATTTTTCTGGATCTGGCTTCGTTTGATCTTATCGAGTTTGGTCGCAATAATGATCGGTGCAAATCCCTGATATACCATCCACTCATACATCATCCTGTCGTTTGCGGAAGGATCGTGGCGGATATCGATCAAAAGAAAGACTGCTTTTAACTGCTTTGAAGTGTGAAGGTAATTCTCGATCATTTTTCCCCATTTTTCCTTCTCGCTGGCAGAGGTCTTTGCAT
>OHEX01000877.1_pt1 | contig 12227 bp, 12 predicted proteins | sample 1567361 | NCBI WGS metagenome assembly OHEX01 (sample SAMEA3879585, study PRJEB24766) | human gut metagenome | biome: human-associated habitat; feature: feces | place: USA | collected 1985/1987 | reverse complement strand
TTGTGTGATCGGAGCAAAGATAAATGAAGAAAAACTGGAAAAACTGTTCGGCCTTTAATCGGCGAACATACAAAGGAAACGAATGAAAGAGCGAGAACCGGAAAATATGGAATGAAAAAATAAGGAGGGAAAAATAAAACATGAATGAACCGGATGTAATGGTTTATTTGATGACGGGATTTTTAGACAGTGGAAAGACCGGATTTTTAAAATTTACATTGAAGCAGGATTATTTTCAGATCGATGGAAAAACATTGCTCATTCTTTGCGAAGATGGAGAAGATGAGTATGATGCGATGGAAATGTTAAGATACGGCGTTGTAATAGAGCGGCTGGAAGACAGAGAAGAACTGACAGAGGAGTATTTGGCGGAATTAGATCGAAAGCACGAGCCTGATCGAGTTGTCATTGAATATAACGGAATGTGGAAGGTCAGTGATTTTGAAAATATGAAGCTTCCTAAGGGCTGGGGGATCGAGCAGAAGATCACAACAGTGGACGCAAGCACATTTCAGACATATCTGACTAATTTAAAACCGCTCTTTGTAGAAATGGTAAGAGGCGCCGAGATGGTTCTTTTTAACCGCTGTGAAGATATTAAGCCTCTGGCGGGATACAGGAGAAGCGTCAAAGTAGTCAGCCCTCAGGCGGAAGTTATATTTGAAGATGAACAAGGAGAAGTGGAAAATATTTTTGAAGATGACGTGCCGTATGATCTGGATGCGCCTGTAATCGAGATTCCGAGAGAAGATTATGGTATCTGGTATGTGGATATGATGGAAAATCCCGCCCGATATCGTGGAAAAGTTATTGAAATCACAGCGAAGGTGTTGAAACCTTCCGGATTTCCGTCAAAAGTGTTTCTTCCGGGGCGGATGGCGATGACATGTTGTGCGGATGATACGACATTTCTGGGATATGTATGCAGAAGTGCGTACGCTCCGAAATTAAAAGCAGGACAATGGGTAAAAGTACGGGCGAAAGTACGGTTTGCGAATGTATCGGTTTATCGCGGAGAAGGGCCTGTTCTCGAAGCGGAACATATCGAGGCGGCAGAACCGATAGAAGAACTTGTCTATTTTAATTAGAGATGAAATGAGTATTGAAAAGACGAAAAGAAGACCGGCAGAAGAGTCGGACTGGATTTGAAGAAAAAAAGAGGAACGCGAGAGAAAAGGAGAAAACCTATGAAATTTACAAAAATGCAGGGCATAGGAAATGATTATGTTTATGTGAACTGTTTGCAGGAAACGATAGAAAATCCATCGGAACTGGCAAAGAAGATCAGTGATCGGCATTACGGAGTCGGTTCGGACGGGCTTATTATGATCAATCCATCTGATAAAGCCGATTTTGAAATGGAGATGTATAATGCGGACGGTTCTCGTGGAGAAATGTGCGGAAACGGGATTCGCTGCGTGGCGAAATATGTATATGATTACGGCTTAACAGATAAAACAAGTATTTCTGTAGAGACATTGGCAGGTATCAAATATCTTGATCTGACTGTAGAAGACGGGAAAGTTGTCCTTGTCAAAGTTGATATGGGAAAACCGATGCTGCGTCCGGAAGAAGTGCCTGTTGTTTCGGAAAAGGAAGAAGTGATAGATGAACCGATTACCGTGGATGGACAGGAATATAGGATGACATGTGTTTCTATGGGAAATCCTCATGCAGTCGTATTTATAGATCAAGATGTAAAAGAATTTCCGCTTGAAACAGTCGGAGTAAAATTTGAAAATCATGAAAGGTTTCCAAAGAGGGTGAATACGGAGTTTGTAAATGTTCTTGACCGTCATACGGCGCAGATGCGCGTGTGGGAGCGGGGATCGGGAGAGACGCTGGCGTGCGGAACCGGAGCATGCGCAGTCGCCGTTGCCTGTGCGTTGAACGGATTGACGGAAGATGAGGTGACAGTAAAACTGCTTGGCGGAGATTTGCAGATCAAGTGGGACAGAGAAAAGAATACGGTATATATGACAGGCCCTGCGGAAGTTGTATTTGACGGGGAGTGGAAGTAGCTTCTTTGTTGACAGATTTTAAGGCTGCCGCTTTGACTGATATGATGCCCCCCATATAGGACAATGATGTATAAAAGTCCGATATGGGGGTATTTTTATGTCCGGAAAAACTGAGATAATTTTTACTTTCCCTTTTTTTTGATTATTTTTTTGATAAGCAGTATGAGCAAAAAATAAATTACGCATACTACAATTCCCGAAGCGCAGCTCCATGAAGTGAGTACATACCAAAGGCCTTTTACTCTCTCGATTTGATAAGCGGCTATTTCTCCTCGTTCAAGAACAGTAAACCCTAATATAGCGATCGGAATGCATGCACCTAAAATGAATGCTATAACCGCTCCCAAGACTGTCAGTATTTTTTGATAAAATCTTACCTTTTTTAATGGATTGATCTTTAGGTCAACGTTGGTGTTTTGAATGTCTAGCTGTGTTTTCATTGCGGCCATCTTTTTTTGGCACTCTCTGCACTCGGTTAAATGTTTATCAATATCTTTTTTCGTTTGTTCCGATAATATATCATCTTGATATAGTGGTAACAGGTCGGAAACGATGTAGCATGGAAGTCTTTTATTCATCTTTTAAAATCTCCTTTACAATTTTTTGTTTTCCTCTAAAAAAAGTTACTCTTGTCCAATTTTCTGTTTTGCCGATTATTTCTCCGATTTCGGCAAAAGACAAGTTGCTGACCAATCTTAGATACATGACCTCTCGTATCGGTTCATTCATGTTGTGTATCAACTGTAAGATTTCTTTTTGTTCCCATTGAACGTTTACTTCTTTTTCATCCGCTATTTCCTGAATATGATCATTTGTAGATAAGATTTCTTGACGTTTTCTTAAATCTTTCAACCAAACATTTTTCGCGATTCCGCATAACCAGGTTAATATGGAACTATTCCCCTTAAACCGATCGATGCATTGGACAGCTTGAAAGAAAGTTTCTTGAGTAAGTTCTTCTGCAATATCTTCATTATTCGTCTTGCTCAATAAAAACAAAAAGACTTTTCTTGAATACATCTCGTATATTTCTTCGATCACTTGTGCTTTCAACCTCCTTCTGCCAGTTAGTGCCGAATTCTTTCATTTTGTTACAATTATCTTAGTAAAAAAGTAAATAAAAAAGATTATCCAAACATGCAGCTTCCAATTTAAGAATCTGACATGCATCGGATAACCTTAACGAAATTCAATCAGCTTTTACATTATGAAAAATAAAAAATCCTCCATAAAATGGAGGATGAATCGGAGTGACAGGATTCGAACCTGCGGCCTCTACGTCCCGAACGTAGCGCTCTACCAAGCTGAGCCACACTCCGATAAAATAAGGAATTTGTTTATTACAAATTCCAAGCTACGGAAAAGGGACTTGAACCCCTACTAACAGAGTCAGAGTCTGCTGTGCTGCCAATTACACCATTCCGCATTGTACCGTTTTGTGTTGTTTTTTGTTGTTTCCCGTAAGCAACATGGTTATTATATCAGACTCTAAAAAAAAATCAAGTGTTTTTTTAAAAAAAATGAAAAAATGAAAAAATTGTAACAATTCAGCACGCGCCATTCGCAAAACCGCACCACGTGCTTATTGTGGCTGACGCCACTGTTTTACTCATAAATGGGCGCTTAGCGCATACAGATGTCCGTTAGCAAAAACATGCAGACATGTTTTGTGCTTCCCGTACACTGTATGGCTGAACTGTTACAAAAAATTGAAAATTAAGAAAACGGTACATGGAAAAGCTTCCGATGCACCGTTTTTTAAGTTAGTTAAATCCGATCAGGCGTCTTGCAACGCTGTATGCAAGAGAAGATACTTTACGTCCGGATCTTCCCGGGAGATTCATCGTCTGTCCGAGTATACCGTAGCGGATCTTCATATAAGTTTTGTAATCTTTTCGTTTTAAGTAGCTCCACAGTTCTTTCTTTTTAGTTAAGTTCTCCGGTTTTTTAGAACGGATACATAAAATGGATGAAACAGTCATCATGATCGCAAGATAATTAACCATATATTTTCGCAGTTTTTTACTTGAGATCATCCGCAGTTCATACATGGAGATCATTGTCTTGGTTACAAATAATTGCTGATCTATCCTTCCGATCATGATTTTTTCGTTGACGGACTGATCTTCCCGCCCGATAAAATAGCGGTAGAAATCGACATTCAGGTAATAAAGGGTGCGTACATGCGGAAGCGGATAATACACGTAAATATTATCAACATAAAAAGTGTGCTTCGGTAATTTTAACTGGCACAGTTTCAGCATCTCTGTCCGATAAAGAACGGAGTGCATCAAAATATATTGGTCGAGCCGGAAATGTCCGATCTCATCCCAGTGAAAAATCGTATTTTCGGGAAGCACATTGTCATAGCGGATCACTTTTTTATGTTCCATGCCGACTTTTTCGTAAACATAGTTTGAGATTACCATATCGACAAGTGTGTCTTCTTTCACAAATGTTTTTACTGTTTCAAGAATTTTAAACAGAGAGCTTTCGTCAACCCAGTCGTCGCTGTCTACTACTTTAAAATATTTTCCTGTGGCATGAGAAAGTCCGCAGTTGACTGCATCGCCGTGTCCTCCGTTTTCTTTTTGGATCGCCTTGACGATCGTCGGATATTGAGCTTCGTACCGTTCGGCGATTTCCTGCGTTCCGTCTTTTGAACCATCGTTGACGATAAGAATTTCGACATCTTCTCCTCCGATAAGGATTGAGTTGATCGCTTTTTCCATATAGGCTTCTGAGTTATAACAAGGAATTGCAAATGAAATGTATTTCATATCATACCTCCTGATTTTATCTGTCATGTTGTCTAAGGTGTAGTATACATTAGTTATTCTATATTGTAAAATTCAATTTTTTCATATATAGTAAAAGTGTTTTTATAATAGCGAAAAGCTAAAGGCCGGGATTATCCGAAATCTTGGCAGATGCTTACAATCCCGGAATGTGATTTTTGAACTTTCGGTGATTAAAATAAGGAGGAAGAGATGAAAAAAAATGTGATCGTAGGACAGTCGGGCGGACCGACGGCAGTTATCAACGCAAGCTTATACGGAGTTGTCAATGAAGCGTTGAACAGAAAAGATTCTTTTGGTGCAGTGTTCGGCATGATTAACGGAATCGAAGGGTTTGCCGAAGGCCGGGTCATGGATATGGAAGAATTGAAGCGCTCGGGAGAACTGGAATTAGTAAAGACAACGCCCGGTTCATATCTTGGCTCTTGCAGATATAAATTACCGAAAGATCTAAACGACGAAGTATATCCGAAATTATTTGAAAGATTTAAGGAATATGACATCGGTTATTTCTTTTATATCGGAGGAAATGATTCGATGGATACAGTGAGCAAACTGTCGCGTTATGCGGAGATGGTCGGAAGCGATATTTGCTTTCTGGGTATACCGAAAACGATCGATAACGACCTTGTCAATACAGATCATACGCCGGGGTTTGGAAGCGCGGCAAAATATGTGGCTTCAACCGTGCGGGAGATTGCAGTTGACGCATCGGTATATGATAATAAAAAATCAGTGACAATCGTCGAGATCATGGGGCGTCATGCGGGATGGCTTACAGCGGCAAGCGCATTGGCACGAAAATTTGAAGGAGATAGTCCGGTTCTGATCTATTTGCCGGAAGTGGCGTTTGATACAGAACGGTTTATACAGGATGTGAGCGCGTCTCTTGAAAAAGTGTCAAATGTGATCGTTTGTATCTCGGAAGGAATTAACGATGGCAAAGGAACGTTTATTTGTGAACTTGCAAGCGAGGTAGGAGTGGATACTTTCGGGCATAAAATGCTGACCGGATCAGGAAAATATTTGGAAAACCTGATAAAAGACCGTCTCGGCGTAAAGGTTCGTTCTGTTGAATTGAACGTAAGTCAGAGATGTTCTTCGGCAATGCTTTCTGCGACGGATTTGCAGGAGGCGGTTGATTCGGGAGCGTATGGCGTAAAATGTGCTTTGCATGGCGAAAGCGGAAAGATGATCGCCTTTGTGAGAGCGGACGGTGAAGAATATAAACTTAGTTACGAGGCAAAAGATGTGAATGAAATCTGCAATCGTGAAAAAGGTGTGCCTGCCGGGTGGATCACTAAAGACGGATCAGACGTAAGTGATGAATTTATCCGTTATGCGAAACCGCTTATTCAAGGAGAAGTACAAGTTCCGCAGCAGGACGGACTTCCGCTGTTTGCATACAGGAAGTAAACGGACAGAGGAACTAAAGAAAAGGAACTAAAGAAAAGAAAATCAAGAAAAGAAAATAAATAGACGACGTAATAAAGAAAAAAGAAGATCATGGTCTTTGCCGGAGATAAAAAGGTTGGTAAAGATCATGATTTTTTATGTTGAAAGTTTCCTGAAGTACATATAATGCAAAAAATGAATGTGCTGCAGTCATAGGAGAATGAATGAGTCAAAAACTGGAAAATCTTTTAAATCTGGCTCTGGATGCCGATCAGGGAGAAAGAGAACGCTCCGAAGAGCTGGATGTTGGATATGATAAAGAAGAAAATGTGTGGGAACTGATCGTAAAATATTCGGGAACACTTGAAGCGGTCAGGCAAACGGCGCGATCGGTTACGGAACTGTTGAACGGCTATGCGGTTATTGTCATCGAGGAAGAACGGATCGGACAACTGGCTCAGCTCCCGGAAGTGGAATTTATAGAAAAACCGAAAAAGCTGTATTTTCAAACTGATGTAGGCAGGCAGGTGTCGTGCATAGATATTGTACAGGATATGCCGTTATCTTTGAGAGGAAAAGGGACTCTTATCGGAATTGTTGACAGTGGGATCGATTATGAAAATGCAGAGTTCAGAAATGAGGATGGAACAACGCGGATTGTGTCTCTTTGGGATCAGTCTGTTAATGGGAGGCCTCCGGCAGGATATTTGGCAGGAACAGAGTATACACGGGAGCAGATCGATGCGGCGTTAGCAACAGAGGACAAAGAGGTAAGGCGGCAGATGGTGAAAACATCCGATGTCAGTGGTCATGGAACAGCGGTGGCGGGAATCGCGGCAGGGAATGGCCGGGGAAGTGAGGGAAGAAGGTTTCGGGGAGCTGCGCCTGAGGCGGAACTGATCATCGTAAAGATGGGAGCCCCCAGAGAAGGCGGTTTTCCGAGAACAACAGAACTGATGCGGGGAGTAGATTATATTGTCCGTAAGGCTGTAGAACTTCGTCGTCCGGTGGCGATAAACATCAGTTTTGGCAACACATATGGATCTCATGACGGAACTTCTCTTGTAGAACGTTTTTTGAACGATATTGCGGACATGTGGAAAAATGTAATCTGCATCGGAAGCGGAAATGAGGGGGCGTCGGCAGGTCATGTGTCGGGAAAAGTGCGGCGGCAGATATCTGAGACGGTAGAACTTGCCGTTCAGCAAAGAGAACCGGCGCTGAGTATTCAAATATGGAAATCGTATGTTGACGAGATGGGAGTTTCGGTGATCAGTCCGTCGGGAAGGCAGGCAGGACCGTTTTATGAATTTTTGGGAGCTCAGCGGTATATACTCGGAGATACAGAACTTTTGATTTATTATGGAGAACCGAAGCCGTACAGCGTGAAACAGGAGATTTATCTGTCGCTTCTTCCCGGAAAACAGTATATAGAAAGCGGCGTGTGGAAAATTGTTTTAACTCCCGGCCGTATTGTGGACGGGGAGTATCAAATGTGGCTTCCGACACAGACGTCATTAAATATGGGGACAGCGTTTTTACAGCCGAACAGTATGTCGACATTGACGATTCCATCTACGGCGTCGCTTGCTGTTACCGTGGCGGCATATGATGCCCGGACATTTTCGTATGCGGATTTTTCGGGAAGAGGTCCGGCGGGGATGTACGAAGGTGAGAACGTGCTGAAACCGGATATTGCCGCACCTGGAGTGCGCGTTACAGCGCCTGTCCCGGGAGGCGGATATCAGTCTTTTAGCGGAACTTCTTTTGCTGCTCCTTTTGTGACCGGGAGCGCTGCGCTTTTGATGGAGTGGGGAATTGTCAGAGGAAACGATCCATATCTTTATGGAGAAAAAGTAAAAGCTTATTTAAGAAAAGGCGCAAAGCAGCTTGCGGGATACGAGCGATGGCCGAATGCGCTGCTTGGGTATGGAGCGCTGTGCGTGCGGGATAGCCTGCCGGGATTGGGCTCAAGTTAAGTTTCGTTAGTCAGGCGCTGTCCTCGATAACTGATGATATATAAAATATTGCAAATATGACGATGAAGTGCGGAACATTAATAGAAAAGAGTAAAAAGTTCTGATACAATGGGAATGAAATATTGCATTGAATCTGATCTGTATGAAATAAAAGGAAGTATTAATTGTAAAACTCCAAGTGTGTTAATAACAAAAGTGAAGAATAAGGAAGAGTGATAGACGATGAATGTTATGCCGATAACGGAATTGATTGATAAAGTTACGGAAATTTGTAAAGCAAATGGTGTAAAAAGGTTGGATCTATTTGGGTCTTTTGCAACAGGGACTGCAACCGATACAAGTGACGTTGATTTTGTTGTATACAGATGCAAGTTGACGGATTATAAATAAGGAGAAGATAAAAGCTGCATGAAAAAGCGAACCGAAGAAATTTTGAATCTTTTAGATGAACAATATGGACGGGAATATATTTGTTATCTGAATTATGAGACGCCGTGGCAGCTGCTGATCGCAACGATGTTGAGCGCTCAGTGTACGGATGCCAGAGTGAATATTGTGACGAAAGATTTGTTTCAAAAATATACATCTGTGGACGCATTTGCCGACGCGGACTTAAAGGAGTTGGAGCAGGATATCAAGCCGACAGGATTTTATCGCAATAAAGCGAAGAACATCATTGCCTGTATGAAAGATATCAGGGAGAAGTTTGGCGGTGAAGTGCCGAGGAGTCTGGAAGATCTGACCTCTTTAGCAGGCGTCGGACGGAAGACGGCGAATGTGATCAGAGGGAACATCTATCATGATGCCAGCGTAGTTGTGGATACGCATGTGAAAAGGATTTCTAACAGACTGGGATTTACAAAACAATCTGATCCCGAAAAGATAGAACAGGATCTGATGAAGGAACTGCCAAAGGATCATTGGATATTGTATAATATTCAGATCATTACGTTTGGAAGAAGTATCTGTACAGCAAGAAATCCTAAATGCGGGGAATGCTTCTTAAAGAAATATTGCACAGGGAGAAAATGACATGAGATCACTTTTTATTTATTTAAAAAATTATAAGAAAGAGACTATATTGGCTCCGCTGTTTAAAATGCTGGAGGCATCTTTTGAACTTCTTGTTCCTCTTGTTATGGCTGCGGTGATCGATAAAGGAATTGCTCAAAAAGACAGCCCGTATATTATAAGAATGTGTCTTGTTTTGATTGTATTGGGAATCGTCGGGCTGATATGTTCTCTTACAGCTCAATATTTTTCGGCAAAAGCGGCGGCTGGGTTCGGAACAGGACTGCGGCATGCGCTGTTTGAACATATTCAACATTTCGGTTTTTCGGAAATGGATGAAATCGGCAGTTCTACGCTTGTGACCCGAATGACAAGTGATGTAAATCAGGCGCAGGCAGGAGTGAACCTTGTCCTTCGTCTTTTTTTACGTTCGCCTTTTATTGTATTCGGCGCAATGGCAATGTCTTTTATGGTAGATGTCAAAGCGGCAATGGTTTTTGTTGTTGTAATTCCTCTTTTGTCGGTAGTTGTATTTGGGATCATGCTGATTACAATGCCTCTTTATAAGAAAGTGCAGTCATATTTAGATGAAATTCTTCTAAAAACGAGAGAAAATCTTATCGGTGTAAGAGTGCTTCGTGCTTTTAATAAAGAGGAAAAAGAAAAGGCTGAATTTGAAGAAAACAATCAAATGTTGACAAAGGAACAAAAATTTGTCGGAAGTATCTCCGGGCTTATGAATCCACTGACGTATATTATCGTGAACGTGGGTATTATAGTTCTTATTTATGTCGGCGCGGTTCGTGTAAATATGGGGAGTCTGACTCAGGGGGAAGTAGTGGCTCTTGTCAACTATATGTCGCAGATTCTTGTGGAGCTTGTGAAACTGGCGAATCTGATCATTACGGTGACGAAAGCGGCTGCATGCGGAAAACGGATCGAAGCTGTGTTGGCAATAAAACCGGAAATGCAGTCGGGAAGTTTGTTGTATACAGAAGAAAAAAGGATTCCTGCGGTGGAATTTTCCAATGTGTCATTGACATATAAAAATGCGGGAGCGCCTTCGTTGAGCAACATCTCGTTTCGGGCAATGCCGGGAGAGACGATAGGGATTATCGGCGGAACAGGGGCTGGAAAATCATCGATCGTAAACATGATCCCTCGGTTTTATGACGCGTCGGAAGGAGAAGTGAAGGTTTTCGGACATGATGTAAGAGAATATGAGATTGAAAGTTTGCGCAGTCATATCGGCGTGGTTCCTCAAAAAGCGGTGCTTTTTAAAGGGACGGTTGCGGAGAATCTTCGGTGGGGAGATGAAAATGCATCGGAACAAACACTGGAAGAAGCGCTTGAAATTTCACAGGCGAAAGAGTTCGTTGATTCAAAGCCGGGAAAGCTTGAATTTATGATAGAACAAAACGGGAGAAATTTGTCCGGCGGGCAGAGACAGCGTATGACGATCGCAAGAGCGCTTGTAAGAAAACCAGATATTCTTATATTGGACGACAGTGCGTCGGCGCTTGATTTCGCGACCGACGCGGCTTTGCGTGACGCGATTAAAAACATGAAAGAAAATCCGACAGTATTTCTTGTCTCTCAGCGGGCGGCATCGGTCAGATATGCAGATCGGATCGTTGTGCTGGAAGAAGGGAAAGCTGTGGCGGTCGGAACACATGAGGAGCTGATGCAAAACTGTTCGGCTTATCAGGAGATTTATTATTCACAATTTCCGGAGGAGGCGGTTTTACATGCTTAAAAAACAAACAGTCAATGAAGATAAAATACAGAAGTCAAAAGTGCAGGCAGAGCAGAGTAAGCCACAGAGCAAAGATCGGAAAATGAGCCGGGGAGAAATATTAAAAAAAGTATTAATATTCTTAGGTTTTTCATCTAAGATCTGAAAAAACACACAGGACAGCTCCTATGTTAAGCTGTCCTGTGTGTTTTTTTTCAAAAGTGATTGATATATTTTCTGCACGTCATAATCCGGTGCGTTCTGCCGAAGTATATCATAAATCTGCTCAATGACTGACGGATTTTCTTCCAGCATATCTGCTGTTTCAGCCACAGAACATCCTTTTTTGTACTTTTTCATGATCTGCTCGATCATTTTAGATGCTGCGCCTTCTGCTCTTCCTTCTGCTTCGCCCTGTGCCCTCGCTTCCGCTTCGCATTTATGAAATTGGTCTGCGAAAATTTCTTTTATTACATCACTCATGTTTCCTTCTTCCTCCACTTCTTTCCAGTTTGCGCGCATGACGGTATCTGCTAGTGCCTGGAACAATTTTGAATCCCTGTTTTTCTCATATTGTTCCATAAATAATTTAATTTCTCCACCGGACTTCAAATTGTTGCGAAGTTTATTCAGCCAGTAATTATTTTCGATTGACAATTCCGGTACGATAATAAGCTGTATTGGAATTGCATCTCCATAGAGATAATAGATACCATTTTCGATATTTTTCACATTTATATTTCTCTCATTCTGAAGATTTCGTAACATTTGCCGCGGATAATGATAACACACAAACGTAATCGTCAGTTCTTCTGCTGGAATCTGGTTCACTTTCTCGACTTCCGTTTTGTAAATACAGGTATAACCATAGACTTTATAAAAATCATCAATGTTCAGATGATCTTCCGGTGACTTATACTCGATAATGTTATGCTGCCGGAAAATCCTTCCAATATTTTTCCTGATTTTTACCTTCTTCTCGTTTTTGACCAACACATCGATCTGCATTGGTTTCTTCGAAAGCAAATGTTCCGGCTCAAAGGTCAGGTACTTTGCCTCTTCTCCCAGTTCAATCTGCAATGCCGCATCAAACGCAGGATGCCATTGGATTTTTTCTCCTTCTGTGTTCAATCATGTTCCCCCTTTATCATAATAGAATCTGCTGTGATTTTCAACGCATAAGAAGCATTTTCTATGTTAAAAATATAACAAGAAACTCAGAATCTATATGCATTGCTGTTCTTCATCAAAATGGAATCTCGTGCCGAACCGGCTGTGAACGTTGAGA
>OHEX01000873.1_pt1 | contig 12294 bp, 15 predicted proteins | sample 1567361 | NCBI WGS metagenome assembly OHEX01 (sample SAMEA3879585, study PRJEB24766) | human gut metagenome | biome: human-associated habitat; feature: feces | place: USA | collected 1985/1987 | reverse complement strand
AATAAATACTGCATCAGAATCAACTACGTCCACCGATGCTGTATCCACATCACTTTGATATGTCTGTAATGCAGTTATGACCTGCTTATTTGTTATGAGAAATTTTCGTTCCCGTTTGCCGTTTCCGTGCATAGACACTATAATAAATTCATCAAAAAATTGAATATCGTCTTTTTTCAGGGCACAAAGTTCAGATATTCTCATCCCTGTTGCATAAAGTAACTCCACAATGGCCATATTTCGAGATTTTTCCCAATAAAATTTTCCTTCTTTCGGAATACTATATAGTTCCCGGAAGATTCCAGTTACTTTGTCCGCCGTCAAAGTAACCGGTGTTTGCAGTTTAACGCGCTGGGATTTTATTACAGGCGTTTCCTGAATATATCCTTTCTCTTTGCAGTACTGAAAAAATATATGAAATGAAACACTCCTGCGTAACATCGTAGCCGGCTTTAAGCTGCCATTACCTTTTATTATTTTTTGGAGTTCTTCCGATTCAATATCCAGAAGTTCTGTATGTCTCTGGCTTCGATCTAAAATCTCTAAATCACATCTGTATGCTTTAAGCGTACTCCAGCTCAGTTTTCTTGCTTCGCATTGCTTAAGATATTCATTAATTGCATCGTGAATCGTCATGTTTTCTGCCCCTATCTATCCATTTTTTACCCCACTGTATACCTTTTAGCTGCTTTTTGTGGAGCTTTTCAAACCGCCTGTATAAGCAAAGATGTTCCCGCGTAAGATTATCGTAATCCTGATATATCTTGATCTGATCCTCTTCCAGGCGCCTGTGATCCTGAATCGCCTGCTCGTATCGTATCTGGAGTTTATTCAGACTGTTTGCATAAAAATCCACTAAGTTATCATTTGCATGCTTCTGTTCCGACATCCTAAAATTTCCCCGCTTTCTACAATTACAAATACTTGTTTAAAATATCTCTTTTAGACAAATGTCTGCGTTCCTCTCTGGAACCGGATCCGGAAGGTACCTCTCTGTGTTTCGGCTGTAACTCATTCAGAAAGTTGATGTCCTTTTGCATTGCCGTCTCCTGTGTAGCTTCCAGATTTTTTCGGATGGTATCTTTGTTTTCAGCTACTTTGTTGTACATCTCCTCCAGACGCGTCTTAGGATAAGTCATACCGCAGACACAGCAGATCGACTCTTCTCCGCTGTATGCCCGAAAGGTATCTACCGGGGTTCCCACCGCTTTCTCCAGATCTTCCATGCTTACATTTCCGGTCAGAGCTGCCGTTATATACTTCACTGTCCGGTCTGCTTCCGCAGGAGCATACTCATTGTCTGTCAGTGCCTGTATCACCTGTGAGCTATCTACTCCCTGCGCATGTACAATCATAGCCATGCCATGTGCTTTTAACGTCTCCTCGATCTCCGCTCTGTCAATATTTCCGCGGAGACTCTTATATTTCTCCGGGATCTCCAGAAAACTGTTGAAATCATCTGCAAACTGCTCATTCAGGTTTATTTTATCCCCTCTGTTGTTATCCAGGATAAAGCAGGCTGCCGTCCCTTGGATCTGCGTCAGTTCAGTGAAACACTCATAAGAGTTGATGTGGGCTTTTACACTTTCTGCCGGTGACGGAAGGATTGTGACTGCTCCTACCTCCCGGCCATCATCAAGCAGTAAATCTATCAACATAGGTCCTGCTCCGGATCCCGTGCCTCCTCCACTAGCAAAGATCACAAAAAGAAGCCTGTCCTGTAATTTTGCCTCAATTTCTGCAGCTATGTTATCAAAATCCTCTACGATAAGATGTTTTGCCTTATGCCGGTCTTTATTGCAGCCTTCTCCATTGGATACATGATACCGGAACTTTGCATTTTCCAGTGTCTCCAGATCCTCTCTGGACGTATTAATATATAGTACTGTGTAACCCATACTCTCAAAAAGCTGACCGATATTTCCTCCGGCCTGTCCTACCGCTATAAATGCAATCTTATCCTTCATCCGTATAATCTCCTATCTTTATTTCTTATTCTGCTCCAGGAATTCCTTTCCGTCATCCGTGATATAAAAAGTGTTGGCTTTTCCATCCTTCATACCTTTTTTCACGTATCCCTGATTTTCATAATCCCGAAGTTTTTTAAATAATGTATTTTCTCTTACATCTAAATCTTCTGTCTGCATGATCTCCTTTAATGACATAGCTGCCATACGGTTATCCGCATTATTTGCCAAAAGTACAGACAGCACCAAAAATCCCAATCGGTTCACACTCTCACCGTCTCTTTCTTCCTGCATCTCTGATATAGTCTGATTATCTCTGATTTACTCAGATTATCTCTGATATTCTCTGCTATATTGTGATATATCCGAATGCTGTTATCTATTACATGCCCCTAAGTTATTTTTTGAGCATATCTTCCATCGCATCGTCCGTCATCTGCGCATACTGATAAAGATCATATAATGGTGCATAATTGTATTTTCCAAAGGCACGAAATCTGTATTTGCCTACTTTTTTTAATACACCATTTCTTTCCAAGCATTTTACATCCTGATGAGTGATGTTAAAGGCACTCTGATATACCTGGCTGCTGACGCCTATTCCAAATAGATCAGCAAACTGCTTATATTCAAAGCCGTTGTTGCAAAGAAGATCAAACAGCTCTTCTTTTTTCATTTTTTCGTTACATTCAATACCCGCAGAGCTGCATAATGAAATAAGCTGTTCTTTAAAAGCAACGCTCTGAGTGCCGGCATTTTTGCATACTTCCTTTTTCACATACTCCTCGACAGATAATTCTTTATCAAAATAATTGATATTTCTCATTTTCATCGCCCTCTTTTCTGATCTTCTCTGCTATATTCTGATATACTTGGATACTATCTGATATAATTCCGACAATCCAAGATAACCAATGCCAAAGTACATGACCAATCTCCACAGCTTGTCCATAATTCCTCCGGTGCGGAAATTGCATACCCGGATCCTTGCAACACTGAACGGTATCAGCAGCGGAACTCCACCGGAAAGCATATCCAGAATCAAATGGCTGAGATTACCTGCAATCATCCCTATCAGAAAAGCCTTCTCTATTCCGTTTGTATTGCCGATAACCGGCAGTGCCAACAGCATTGCTGCAGGAACCAGCAGAGAATGAAGCAGTCCCCGGTGTCCTGTCATGGAACGGACATTCTCTCTCAGTTTCCGCGGCAGAATGCCGGAAAGCAGCCGGATTCCTCTCTGACAGCCATGGACTATCAGCTCCACTACAGGCAGTCTGCTACCGATCTGGCTGTGGACATTGTCGATATCCGGGAGCAGCCCTCCCAGAACCGATCCGGTGGCCATTGCCAGCGTCATAGCGCCGGGGCATCCTGTATAGTGACTTATGACAAGTCCGGCAAAGAATCCTGTTGCACTATGCGTTTTCCCCGTCATGCTTCTACCTTTCCTTCGGTTATCTTTTGCATCTCCCGAAAACAATGATACGAACAATAATATATTTTCCGCCGCTTTTGGCGGACAGTATACACCCAGTTGGTCCTGCCTCCGCCCCTGGTCTGATAAGGCACTGCAAAAATCTCGTGACATACCGGGCAGCGATATATTTTGCTTACTCCACCGCATCGTTTATACATTTTTAACACCTTAACCTCTTGACAAGTACTTTGAAATCCTATATTGTAACGTTTAACAGGATGCGGAGTAATTTATATACTTCGCATGTCTACTCAGACACAGTGCTTCGGTTCTCCAGCCTTTATAGCACTGTGTTTTTTTATCCACAAAATTCCGGGTAGCGCAGCCTGACTGCCTGCCAAAAATAAGGGGCATATCCGCAGCAAAATATCTCTTCCACTGCGTAGCTTCTACATTCATCCAACTTCTCCTCCTCGTCCTCATAGTCATCGACACTGGCTATACCGTTGGTATACAGATTGAATGCCAGTCTGATTGCACGCTTGCTTCCCGAGGTCTGCCATCCCTCCTGCAGAGCTTCCGTCCGGATCAGCCCGGCTTTCAGATCATATACATTCTCGAAATGCTCCCGGACAGTCCGGTCGATTCCCAGGCAGTAGATCAATGCCATATGGTAAATATCAAGTTCTCTGCACTTTAGTAAATTTCTGCAGAAAAAGTCCTTATGCTCCTTATTCATGAATTTGATTCCTGCACATAGTTCTTCCATTCGGTATCCTCTCCTTTTTATGTAGTATTTTTTAGTACCTTTCCTTGCAACACATACACGGCGCGAATTTCGGTTCACAACAGTTTTTGCTGCAAGAGCTTCGCAAGCATTTCCTCCGGCAAATCTCCACCAGCTAGTTCACCGACCGGCGCACCTATAATCTCCGCCAGATCCCACAGATCTCTCAGCCGCATTGATCCCGGATCCTCGATCCGGTTCATAAGTGTCCTTACCTGTACATTCTGCTTTGCAGCGATCTTGTCTTCGGACACTTTGCTCAGTTCTATGTGCCGCTTGATTCCCGCCCTGGCTCTGGATGCGTAATTCTTTCTGGCCGTTTCTGTTCTCAGAAGGTTGGATTTTGGCATCTTCTCACTTCCTCTCCAGTTTAAATATAGCCCTAGCTAATTGCTACTTTGGTGTCCTTATAGTCACAATCTAATAGGTTATACAGTCTGTCGTTTCCACCCCTACAAAATTCATTACCTTAACGCACCAGTAACTTTTTTGCTTTATCGGGTTTAAATTGTTCTAATGGAACACCAAGTGCATCACATATCCGCATATACTCATTAGCCTCAATTTTTCTATTGTCATTCAATATCATATTAAGGATAGGTGACGGAATTCCTGTCTTTTCTGATAAATAGGATTGTTTTATTCCATTCTCTATCAGATATTTTTTTATATCGCTACCTTTCAATCTGTTTTCCTCCTTTCAAAAACAGCTTTCCTGTTTTTCTTAACTATAAAACAGCACTTCTGATTTGTCAACATATTTTTCAGATATTCTGAATTTTATATTGTATTTTCAAAATTTCTGTGCTACTATTGCCTTATAAACAAGGAGGCAATCATGGGAGACGACACAATTAAAAAAAATATTTCTAAAAACATTGCAAAATATAGGGAATCCGCCGGTCTCAGTCAAAAGGAATTGGCCAATAAGCTCGGTGTTGTTCCCTCCAGAATTTCTAATTGGGAAACTGGAGCGAACTGTCCTACAATAGATATTCTTTTTGAAGTATGCGAAGTGTTAGGAGTCTCCATTAATGATATATATGGCGTGTATCCTGATTCAAAGTTTGTATTAAAATATGGTGAACAAGACTTGCTAAAAAAATACCGTACTCTGGATTCGCATGGAAAAAAGATAGTCGATTTTGTACTTACGGAAGAAGCCGATCGCTGCTCCTGTGAATCTACCTGTACTCTCAGTGTTGAAGAACAGTGTGCGGCGGTTGCCAGAGATATTCGAAAGTATATTGGTCAGATTGATGTGCATGATCCTGATGCCGGTCGGAAGTTGGAAGCTCTTATTCGCGGCGATCATCCGGAGAGTAAACAGATAGGGTAACACCCTTCCCGGCAAGGTATTGGCTAGATTAAAATGGTCACTTTTGTTGTTCCGTGATGATCTAAGTTAATAATTACTATATGTTCAGGTACTAAATAAATAGCATATACGTCTGGATACGGTAGATACAAATATATCTTCGTCATCATAAACACCCCTCGCTCCCTGCCGGAGGAGGGTGCCGCACTATTTTAGCAAAAAATGTTTTCATTTTGGATATAAAAACAGCCCCAGTGTTGGAGCACCGGAGCTGATCCGATCTTACCGGGAAACCCGAATAAAATCACCCTAGACAAGTGCATTTTATCATTTTCCCGGGGATTTTGCAAGTCACCGGGCATTTTTATGCCCAAAAGGAGGATGTTTTATGTCAAATAAAATTGACCGCCGCAGTTTTTTGAAAGTGCTAGGTATTGCGGGTGCGGCTTGTGCTATGACGGCTTTGACTGGTTGTGATGAAGAAGGAACTCCCAGTTTTCCTGCGGGGGATGGCTCGGTTTCACTGTCAAGCTTGAAACCATTCAACGGCAGTGTGCCGTGGAATGGAAGATGGTTACCTGAGGATCCTTTTGGAAATGTTTACACAAGAGGAGCAAACTATGCAATATTCACATACGGAAGTGGCTGGGGGAATACGCGGGAAAGCTGGCCGGATCTGAATACGGTGGTAGAGTATTATGTTGACCAAAAATATAGAAAATTGACAATGAAATTAAACCCCTATAAAGACACGGATAGCCTGAGTTGGGGGTTAGTTAAAGTCTATGTGGATGACAAACTGACAGCAACTTCAGATGTAATCAAACAGAAAACGGATAAGGCAATTGAATTTAATGTCGATATTACTGGAGCAAAATACATTAAAATTGAACCCTATGTAAGAGAATCGGCTGATTATCTTGGAGGAGTAAGGTACAGCACAGGTGGTATCATCCTGTGGGACGTTAAGCTCTGGAAATAAAATAGCATATAAAGCAAAAAGTGGTTCCGCTGTACTGTGCATAACAGTGCGACGGAGCCGCATACCTTATTAGGTAGTCGCTTATAGCAATTCAACTTTTTAATGCAACAGCAACAGCGTTGAATTGCATATCGCAAATATGCTGTTTGAATGCTGCACTAATTTCTTGACTTGCGATAAAAGCCCTGAGATGAAAGTCTCAGGGCTTTTTTTGTTGCGTTAACATAAAAATACATAGCCGCAAAGTTGCAGGAAAAAGCGCATTTGTCTCGTGTTAAGAGATGAAAGCGCTTTATATTTTGCAAAAAGGATGCGATTGATCATGAAACGATTCCACCGCCGCTGTCGGCGGCTATGTGTTTTGGCGGCATTGCTTGTGTTGCTGGTGCTGTTTCTGCGGCAGAATGTCCTGCTGGATACAGCCAGCCGACACGCGATCTTACTGGATGCCCAAAGCGGGCGGGTACTGGCGCAGAAACGTGCCGATGAGCGTGCTGCGCCGGCTTCCCTGACAAAAATGATGACCGTACTGCTGGCCATTGAGGGGGAACCCGATCTGGATAAACAGGTAACACTGCCGGAGGATATTTTTCCGCCTTTGCAGACCGAAAACGCCTCCATGGCGGGCTTTGCGCCCGGGGAGGAGGTCACGGTGCGGGACTTGCTCTATGGCGCGATGCTGCCTTCCGGTGCAGAATGCTGTGAGGCGCTGGCGCAACTGGTAAGCGGCAGTGAGGATAACTTTGCCGCACTGATGAACCAAAAGGCTGCAGAGCTTGGTATGAAGAATACCCATTTTACCAATCCCACCGGCCTGACGGATACCGAGCACTATTCTAGTGCGGCAGATATGGCAAAGCTGTTGCAGGCAGCGCTGCACAATACGACCTTCCGCACCATTTTTACTGCGGAGCACTACACTACCACAGCGACTGCGCAGCACCCGGAGGGCGTTTCGCTGACCAGCACACTGCTGGGCAAGCTGGACGGAACAGAGCTTCCCGAGGGGGCAAAGATCGAGGGTGGCAAAACAGGGTATACCGCCGCCGCAGGGCTATGTCTGGCCAGCCTTGCCACCGTGAACGGAAAGGAGTATATCCTTGTTACGCTTGCCGCGCCCGGAGACCACGGGACAGAGCAATATAGCATCCGCGATGCAGTGCATGTGTACCGGAAACTGGCGGATAAAAAATAACCGCGCTACACAGGGCTCGCCTTGCAAACCGGGTGCTCCGGCGGTACAATAGGGATATTCTATCACGGAAAAGGATGTTTGACTATGCGAGACAAAGCCATTGACCTGTGCGGACAGATAAATTTTACCCGTACCGATGCCATGCCTCTGCTGGAACGGGATGCACAGTTCCGCTTTGCCTGTGCGGGCTGCGGCAACTGCTGCCGCGGGCGGGAGGATATCGTGCTGTCCGGCTATGATTTGTGGCGTATTGCTGCTCGGCTGCGTCTGCCGCCGCAGATCGTGGCACGGGGCTACTGCCGCAGCAGTATAGGCAGGGTGAGCCATTTACCGGTGCTGCGGCTTGCTCCGGTGAAGGAAAACCGCAACAACTGCCCCTTTCTGACCGAAAACCACTGCGCCATCCATGAGGCAGAGCCGCTGGTATGTGCGCTGTATCCGCTGGCGCAGGAGATCAGCCGGGCAGGGGAGGTTCACTATTTTTTACAGCCCACCGGCTGCGGCGGGCAGGTGATCGAGGCAAGGGTGCAGGATTACCTTGCCCGCTACGATGTGCCTGCCCGGGAAGCCATTGATGTGCGCTGGGCGCAGACCTGCATGGCGCTGGAAGATACGGTGGAGCAGCTGGAGGCGGTGCTCAGCCCGGTGCTGGTGCGCCGGATGCAGGCAAAACTCTGGCAGGCACTGTATTTTGGCTACGATTACGCGCAGGACTATCTGCCGCAGCTGGAAGCAAATCTGCGAACGCTGGACACGGAGCTGCGTAAACTGACGGAGTATCAGAAAAAACGAAATGATTGTTCAAAATAATTGATGGATGACTTTACTTGAATCGATAATAAAGGCCGTTTTCAGGGAAAAGTGGATTGTTTTGCCAGCGATTCTGTGATATACTTCACGAGTGTAAAGCGAACCTTGTTTGATCCGCTTACAATATCGGCCCGGAGTGCGGCGTCCTGTTGGCTGCAAGGGCTGGAGATAGAGGAGATCATCAATATGCGTAAAATCACTCGTCGTTCCTTTCTGACTGCTGCCGCTGCCTGCGGTGCAGCAGCTGCTCTTTCTGCCTGCGGCGGTTCTTCCTCCGCATCTTCTGCGGCAGCATCCTCCACGGCTGCTTCTTCTGTGGCATCTTCTGCCGCAGCCGGTTCCGCTGCCGCTTCCGGCGACACCTACACCATCGGCATCTGCCAGCTGGTGCAGCACGCTGCACTGGATGCCGCTACGCAGGGCTTTGAGGATGCGCTGACCGCTTCCTTTGGCGAGAACGTCACCTTCGACTTCCAGAATGCACAGGGCGATTCCGCTACCTGCGCCACCATTGCCAACGGCTTTGTTTCCTCCGGCGTGGCACTGATCATGGCAAATGCTACCCCGGCTCTGCAGGCTGCACAGGCTGCTACCAACACCATCCCCATTCTGGGTACCTCCGTTACCGAGTACGGTGTGGCACTGGGTCTGGACAACTTCTCTGGCACCGTGGGCGGCAACGTCTCCGGCACCTCCGATCTGGCACCGCTGGATCAGCAGGCAGACATGATCGTGGAGTGGATGCCCGAGGTCAAGAAGGTCGGCCTGCTGTACTGCTCTGCCGAGGCCAACAGCCAGTATCAGGTGGATGAAGTGCAGAAGTATCTGGAGGCTAAGGGCGTAACTGCTACCCAGTACGCTTTCTCGGATTCCAACGATCTGTCCTCCGTCTGCCAGAAGGCTGCGGACGAGAACGACGCACTGTATGTGCCCACCGATAACACCGTTGCCGCCAATACCGGCATCGTGGACGGCATCTGCCGCCCGGCTAAGAAGCCTGTGTTCGCCGGTGAGGAGGGTATCTGCTCCGGCTGCGGCGTGGCCACCCTGTCCATCAGCTACTACGATCTGGGCTACACCACCGGTGAGATGGCAGTCAAGATCCTGAACGGCGAGAGCGATATCTCTACCATGCCCATCGAGTACACCGATGTGACCAAAAAGTACAATAAGGCTGTCTGCGATGACCTTGGCCTGACCGCACCGGAAGGCTATGTTGAGATCGAAGCCTGATAACAGCAAAACCGGAACAATATAAAAATAGCGGAGAAGAGTGGATTCTTGCTCTTCTCCGCTTTCCCGTATCAAAGCGGGAGATAAAAAAGTGTAACGTTTAGGAGGAAATTGTTTTGGAGATCATTGCAAGACTTGCAAACCTGCCGGGCGCTTTACCGGGTGCCTGTGCGCAGGGGCTTATCTGGGGTATCATGGCCATTGGCGTGTACCTGACCTACCGTATTCTGGATGTAGCCGACCTGACCGTGGACGGCAGCTTTGGCACCGGCGGCGCGGTGTGCGTCATGTGCCTGCTTTCCGGCATGAACGTCTGGGCAGCATTGGCGGTAGCGGTGCTGGCTGGTCTGCTTACCGGCCTTGTCACCGGTCTGCTGCACACCTTTATGGGCATTCCCGCTATTCTGGCAGGTATCCTGACCCAGCTGGCGTTGTATTCCATCAACTTGAAGATCATGGGCAAGGCCAACCAGTCCATCAACGTGGACAAATACGGCCTGCTCATCTCCCTGCGCTGGGTCAAGGAATTTGCCCTGCACAACCCCATCATCATGGTCATCCTTGTTACTGCGGTGGTCATAGGGGTACTGTACTGGTTCTTCGGTACGGAGCTGGGCTGCGGCATCCGCGCTACCGGTTCTAACCCTGCCATGTCCCGCGCACAGGGCATCAACACCAACTTCAACATCGTGCTGGGTCTGGCCGTCTCCAACGCTCTGGTGGCGCTGTCCGGCGCTCTGCTGAGCCAGTATCAGGGCTTTGCGGATGTCGGCATGGGCCGCGGCGCCATCGTCATCGGTCTGGCAGCTGTCATCATCGGCGAGGCTGTGTTTGGCCGCATCTTCCACAACTTTGCCCTCAAGCTGGCCTCGGTTTCCATCGGCGCGATCATCTACTATATCGTCATTCAGCTGGTGCTGACGCTGGGCTTTGATGCAAACCTGCTCAAGCTGCTCAGCGCCTCCGTGGTGGCAGTGTTCCTTGCTGTGCCGTACTGGAAGGGCAAATACTTCTCGAAGCCGGTCAAAAAGGCAAAGGAGGACGCAAAAAATGCTTGAGATCCAAAATGTTTCCAAAACCTTCAATGCAGGCACGGTGAACCAGAAAACCGCCCTGAACGGCCTGAACCTGAAGCTGAACGAGGGTGATTTTGTTACCGTGATCGGCGGCAACGGTGCGGGTAAATCCACTATGCTGAACGCCGTTGCCGGTGTGTGGCCGGTGGACGAGGGCAAAATCCTCATTGACGGCGTGGACGTCACCCGCCTGGGTGAGCATCAGCGCGCCGCTTACATTGGCCGCGTGTTCCAGGACCCCATGACCGGCACTGCCGCCACCATGCAGATCGAGGAAAATCTGGCGCTGGCAGCCCGGCGCGGCAAGCGCCGCACCTTGCGCATCGGCATCACCAAGGCTGAGCGGGAGCAGTACCGCGAGCTGCTCAAGACCCTTGATCTGGGCCTTGAGGATCGCCTGACCGCCCGCGTGGGGCTGCTTTCCGGCGGTCAGCGGCAGGCGCTGACTTTGCTGATGGCTACCATGAACAAACCCAAGCTCCTGCTGCTGGACGAGCACACTGCCGCACTGGACCCCAAAACGGCGCTGAAGGTGCTTACCCTCTCGGCACGCATCGTGGAGGAAAACCACCTGACCACCATGATGATCACCCACAACATGAAGGATGCCATCAAATACGGCAACCGCCTGATCATGATGCACGAGGGTCATATCATCTACGACGTGGCAGGGGAGGAAAAGCAGAAGCTGCACGTCTCTGACCTGCTGGCAAAGTTCCAGATCGCCAGCGGCGGCGAGTTTGCCAACGACCGTATGATTTTGTCCAACTAAACTGAAACAGAAGGGCGTTCCACCTGCAAGCAGATGAAACGCCCTTTTTCGATAGTCCAAAAAACAGGCTCCCCGCCAATGGCAGGGAGCCTGTTGCTGTATGCGGCTTACCGCTTGATATCGTAGTTCATGTTCATCAGGTTGCGGATGGTGCTCACATCATCGGTGATGTTGGCATCGCCGTGGATGGTGTGCTTGATGGCGCTGCTTGCCACCGCAAAGTTTATCATGTCCATGGCCTTGTAGTTGTGGAGCATGGCGTAGATGAGGCCGCTGGCGAAGGCGTCGCCGCCGCCCACGCGGTCGAGGATGTTAAAGGTGAACAGCTTGCTCTCGAAGGTGTGGCCGTCATACCACATAAAGGCTTTCAGGCTGTTCTCGCTGCCGCTGTGGGCATAGCGGACGTGGCGGGCGATGCACTTCAGGCTGGGGTAGCGCTCGATGAAGTGCTGGAAAATTTCGTCCTGCTGCTCATAGCTGGGCTGCAGAGGCACGCCGTCCTTCCAGTCGCCCTTGGAGTGGTCGTTCTCGTCCTTCCACAGGTGGTAGGGCTCGATGCCCAGCAGCACGTCCACATAGGGCAGGCACTCGGTGCAGAAGTCGCGGGCCTCGTCCCAGGTCCAGAGGGTGGAGCGGAAGTTGCCGTCGAAGCTGACGGTCAGGCCCTTCTTCTTGGCCTCCTTGAGCATATCGATGATGAGGCCGCGGCAGTTGGGGCCCAGTGCCGGGGTAAT
>OHEX01000865.1_pt1 | contig 12377 bp, 10 predicted proteins | sample 1567361 | NCBI WGS metagenome assembly OHEX01 (sample SAMEA3879585, study PRJEB24766) | human gut metagenome | biome: human-associated habitat; feature: feces | place: USA | collected 1985/1987 | reverse complement strand
CGCCGCAGGTCGGCTTGCCGCAGCCGTACTCGGGGCCGCGGTCAAAGTAGATCTCGGAGCAGGGGCCGCACGGGCCGGAGCCGTGCTCCCAGAAGTTGTCCTCCTTGCCCAGACGCACCATGTGATCCGGGGCGATGCCGACCTTCTTGGTCCAGATATCGTAGGCCTCGTCGTCCTCCTCATAGACAGAGATGTGCAGACGATCCTTGGGAATCGCCATCCACTCATCGCTGGTCAGGAACTCCCATGCCCAAGGGATGACCTCGTCCTTGAAGTAATCCTGGAAGGAGAAGTTGCCCAGCATCTCAAAGAAGGTGCCGTGGCGGGCGGTGATACCCACGCGCTCGATATCCGGAGTACGGATGCACTTCTGGCAGGTGGTCACACGATGGCGGGGAGGCTCTTCCTGAGCCAGGAACCACTTTTTCATGGGGGCCATGCCGCTGTTGATCAGCAGCAGGCTGGGGTCGTTCTTCGGCACCAGCGGGAAGCTGTCCAGACGCAGGTGGCCCTTGCTCTCAAAGAAGCTCAGGTACTTTTCACGCAGTTCATTCAAACCGGTCCATTGCATAGGTTTTCTCTCCTCAATTGTCCTTGGCGTTTGCACGTCAGTTTTTATGATGTTATGGCAGAGGGGCGGGCAGGCGCAAAAACAAAAACAGCCCCATCCCAAAAGGGACGAGGCTGTGTAAAACTGCTCCGTGGTACCACCCAAATTGCAAAGGATAAAACTGCTTGTCCCCTGCCGCTTTCGGCGCGGTAACGCTGCGCTGCGTCCGACTTGTTTCGCCGGAAGCTCCGGGGCGGCACGAAACGAGACCTGCCGGAGCGCCTTGCAGCTGGGAGCGCTCTCTCTGGGCGGCGGTGTGCATTTCTGACCCCATCATTGCCATCTGTCATAATTCACGTTTTGCCGCAAAGGCGCATATTCGCCCCTTGCGTACACTTAAATTATAGCATGGGCTCTGCGTTTGTCAACGGGTTTTCCACAAATTTTACGGCACCCAGATGCGGTCTACATGGGTCATCTCGCCGTTTTGGATGGTCACGGTCGTGTTTCCCGCATTCCACCCATAAACATCTTCTTCGCTGCTCATTGCATCGCAAACCGCCCGGTCTCCCTTGACCATCACTGGGTCGGCTCCAAAGTCTGCTGCGCCGTCCGATAGTTCGATATCGTCTGCCATAACAAGCTGCTTCACCACACCAACTTCATAATAAGCGGGAAAATCATCCCATGTCAGAGTCCGGTAATGGTCCTCCTCTTTGCATAAGTCGATGCCGCCTTCTTCTATTCCGCCGTTGATGGTCACATAGTTGTTTTCCCGCTCGATGCTCTCCACGGTCAGGGCTGTAGTTTCCTCTGTCCCGTTTAGATGTGTTACAATGGTATCGCCTTCGCTCAATGCTTCTATCTCTGGGGCTGTGTACCGGTCATAGTCGTATACGACCGCGTCGTTGATGGTATTCTTGCGTTCACCGACCCATACTTTATCGCTTTCAAAGCTGATGTGATAGGTGCCATCCGAAAGGGGGTCGCTCAGTAAAACGCCTTGCATGGGCTGTACTTCCGTTTTTTGCGCCTCCTGCGCCTCCGAAGAGGTCGTGCTTGGCGTGGAAGCCGCTGTGCTTCCCGCCGTGGAACTGGAGGCCCCACAGCCCGCCATGGTGATCCCAAGCGCCAAAAGCACCGTAAATGTTCCTATTTTATGGTTCCATCTCATACGAAAACCTTCTTTCTCTTGCTTGACGGAACGTTTCCGTTCCGCTACAATAAAAACGATTCAAAGACACATTCTATTTCAAGATAGAGAGGAAAATTTCCGTGAAAATCTTAAAAGTAAAATGTCTGGCCCCCACCCGGCTGGACAACTATCTGATGCAGCAGTTCCCGGCGCTGAACCCGGGCCGCCTGAACAAGGCTCTGCGGGAGAACAAGATCAAGCTGAACGGCAAAAAGCAGCCCCTTTCCACCCGCGTGATGGCGGGCGACGAGATCAAGCTGTTCATCCTGGACGAGGTGCTGGATGCCGACAAGCGGGTGGAAGGCCCGGCGTGGAAGAACGCCCGCGGCCCGGCACAGGTCATCTACGACTGCCCGCAGATCCTGGTGGTGAACAAGCCCGCAGGCCTTGCCGTGGACGGCCCCGAGGACGACACCCTGCTCAACCGTGCTCTGCTCTACCTCAACCAGCAGGGCGAGTACAAGGAGAACGATCTGTACACCCCGGCCCTCTGCCACCGGCTGGACACCGGCACCAGCGGCTTGGTCATCATCGCCAAGACCCCCGAGGCCGAGCAGCTGTTCCTTGAGGTCATCAAAAACCGCGAGGTCAAAAAGACCTACCTCTGCGTCACCTTTGGCCGCCCCACCCCGCCGGACGGCACCCTGGGCGGCTACCTGCTCAAGGATGCAGACCGTGGCATCGTGAAGATCGTGCCCGACAAGCAGCCCGGTGCCAAGGACGTGGAGACCCAGTATGAGACCGTTGCCGTCTCCGGCCGTCTGGCCCTGCTCAAGGTCCGGCTCATCACCGGCCGCACCCATCAGATCCGCGCCCACATGGCAAGCATCGGCTGCCCCATCCTGGGCGACAGCAAGTACGGCAACAACACCGCCAACCGGGAGCTTAAGCTGAAATATCAGGCTCTCTGCGCCTGGGAGCTGGTCCTCCCCCGCTTCACCTCCCCCGACTTCGCCGACCTCTCCGGCAAGACCTTCCGTGCACCAAAGCCCTGGTATTACCAGCAGGTGCTGGATGGAACGTTGAAGTAAGTTTCCTCCGCAGCCCAAAACGGCATCTCTCCATTTGATTGGAAAGATGCCGTTTTTCTTACTTATTTGCTTGAAAAATACTCATCACAGAATGCAAACCAAAGTTTTTCATAATCCTCATGCTTTACCTCAATCAATTGATACGGAGATACAATATTCCGTTTGATAGCTTCTGCTGCAAAATCTCTGACATAATCGCCAGCCTCTGTATAAAATCCATACACATTTTGGATTCCTTTTTCAGCTGCCACAAACAATCGTGTATGACCATCCACGGAAACATTATGGCCTTCCCAATTCACAAGCGGAATTATCAAGTCTTCTTCTGTATAAACAAAGTCACTTACAGCTTGCTTTTTGATTTCATCCACATAAAACTGTGAAGGCTGAATCTCTGCCATAGGAATCTTCACTAGTTCTACCGCAGGGTATGTTTTCACCAGATTATTTGTTTCGTCCCAAAAATTCGTAATATGTTCGGCATAAAATCGAAATTCATCTATCACAGCTTCATAGAAATTCGAGTTCTTTCCTCTTATAATCGCATCTGTTTTTGATACAATTTCCACTTCATACGGGTCATCTCCAACAAGAAATGCTCCATGTTGATTCAGAACTTTTTTCAAAAATCGATCATCCAGATATGTGTTTACTCGATTTACTCCAGGCATATATTCTTTTTGCTTCATCGTTTTATATTTCATCCTTTTATCTTATCGGCCCCACCGATTTCCCGAACCACCAGCTTCATCTTACCATAGTTTCTGTTCTGTGGCAACAAAACGCGGCACCTCTCCGTGCAAACGGAAAGATGCCGCGTTTCTTGTTCCTATACGCTCAAATCAGAAGTCCTTATCCTTCCGAATCTCGAACTCCATGCCGTGGATATTTTCCTTCCGCGCAACATCATACTCGTAGCCCGGGAAGTCTTTGCGAATCGTTATCGTGTTCAGGCAGTCATAACCCAGCTTTCGATACAGCCGAATCGCTGCTTCGTTTCGGGCGGCAGCTTCGATGTAAAGGGAAACCGAATACTGCTTCACGATTTCTTCCAGCTGGTGAATTGCTTCACTGCCAAAACCATGACCCTGCCATTCCGGTAGGATAAATAAATCTTCCAACCAGTCCATTTTCCCACCACGGCTTCCCAAGTGAGCAAAGCCCAGAGTGGTTTCTTCGTTCTGGATAAAATAGATTGCATGGCCTTGCTTTGTCCAGTTCTGCAAATCTTCCAGCGCTTCCACTTCGCTCTGGTCATAATGGCTGTGCGCTTTCCAGAAGCCCTGAATCAGCGGAATGATTTGCGTTTCTTCGTTCGTGTATTGCTTTAGTGTAATCATAACAGATTCCTCTATAATTTCAGTTATCCCCGCCTTCGCTGACCACCACCGATTTCATCATATCATATTTCATCCACTTTCGCAATAAACCGCAGAATCTTCTGCTTCTTTTCTGCGGCAGCGCCGCAAATCAACAAACCCCTGAAAATTCGGAAAGAGATCTTCACGCCGTAGGCGGGAATCTCCCGATTTTCAGGGGTTTGTCTACTTCTTTGGGGTTCCAAGGGGCGAGCAGCCCTTTGGCCGTGCCTCCCGCGCTTCGGAAGTAGCGGGCGCTTTTCTGGTACTCTTTTGGCGCGCAAAAGAGTACATATCATCTTCAGATGCGCACCATATCCCGGGTGATCTCGGCCAGAGAGTGTGCGCCGCACATCTGCATGGTATCAGCCAGCTCGGCGGCGATTTTGTCGATGTAGCACTTCACGCCTTCCTCGCCGCCGCCATAGACTGCGGTGACAAAGGGGCGGCAGATGAGCACAGCGTCAGCACCCAGAGCCAACGCCTTGAACACATCCACGCCGGAGCGGATGCCGCCATCCACCAGAATCTTCACACCGCTGCCCTTGAGGGCCTCTGCGATCTCCGGCAGGACCTCGGCGGTGGCGGGGCACTGATCCAGCACACGGCCGCCGTGATTGGAGACCACGATGGCAGCAGCACCGGCCTCCTTGGCCTTGAGGGCACCCTTGACGGTCATCACACCCTTGACGATGAAGGGGCGCTCGGCCAGCTTGACGATCTCGGCCAGCTCGGCAACGCTCTTGCTGCCGGCGGGCGGGGTCATATTCTTCAGGAAGGGCAGACCGGCGGCATCCACGTCCATGGCAACGGCAAAGCAGCCGCTGGCCTTGGCCTGCTCCATCTTGGCCTTGACAGTGTCGATGTTCCAGGGCTTGATGGTGGGCACGCCGCAGCCGCCTGCAGCGCCAATGGCCTTGGTGGCCATAGTCATCACGTCGGGGTTGGTGCCGTCACCCGTAAAGGCGGCAATGCCGTTTTCGGCACAGGCGCGCACCAGCACGTCATTGTAAGTCATATCGGTGTAGGTGTCGGAATAGTGGAGGTTCACCGCACCCACAGGGCCTGCAAAGAAGGGATACCTGAAGGTTTTGCCAAACAGCTCCACACCGGTGTCGGGGGTGCCGTTCTCGCACAGGGTGTCCATGTTCACCCGGATCTCCGCCCACTTATTATAATTGCGGATGGCCGTATCGCCCACGCCCTTGGCACCGGGGCCGGGGATCTGGTTTTTGCAGGCCACGCCGTTGCACACGGGGCAGGCCTTGCAGTACTGCCCGATGCACTGGCGGGCATTGTTCAAAACATCAGCGTAATTCATATCGCATCCTCCTGTTCAGGCTCTCTTTTTCGAGCGGAACCTGCAAATTCCAACCGTTCTCTGCCCACATCATAGTCCGTTTTTATGGGTTCGTCAAGGGGATTATCAGGTTCTGCTTTTTTAAACGAAAAAATGTATGGCGCAGAAACGTTGATTTTTAGATTTTTCAAATTTTTTCAAAAAAATCCTTGACAAAAGTCATCCTTTCAGGTATTATAGTGGAGCGCTGAGGGCCACGGCCCGAAACGCTGAAAACTGAAGATGTGGAAAGATGGCTGAGTTGGTCTAAGGCGCACGACTGGAAATCGTGTAACGTGTCAAAAGCGTTCTGGGGTTCGAATCCCCATCTTTCCGCCAGAAACCCCGGAACGAATGTTCCGGGGTTTTTCTGTTGACGTAAAAAGGAGTTTCTACAATGTCTACTGCTATTACGATTGCAATGCCGCGCATGGTGCCGAACCAGCTGCTGGCGGAGGCCCACGCAAAATATCCCGAAAGCCTTGCCCGGGCCGGGGCAGAGATGCGCTGGATCGAGCTGGACGACCCCGACAAAGCCGTGCGGGATGCGCTGGCCTGTGACGGCCTGCTGCTGCCGGGCGGCGGCGACATGGACCCCAAATTCTATGGGCAGGAACGCATCCCTGCCTGCGGCGAGCCCAACGTCCTGCGGGATACCGCCGAGCCGCTGCTGCTGCGCGCCTTCCTTGCCGCCGACAAGCCGGTGCTGGCCATCTGCCGGGGCATCCAACTGATGAATGTTGCGCTGGGCGGCGATCTGTATCAGGACATCAAACCCTTTGAGCACGTCCCCCACAACGACCATTGGGGCAAGATCCACACCGTCACCGTGCGGCGGGACACCCTGCTCTCCCGCATTCTGGGGCAGGATACCGTTCTGGTCAACAGCCAGCACCATCAGGCGGTAGACAAGGTCGCCCCCGGCCTTGTGCTGTCGGCCCTGAGCGAGGACGGCATCGTGGAGGGCATTGAGAAGCCGGACGCAAAGTTCTGCCTGGGCGTGCAGTGGCACCCTGAGTGGCTCAGCGCTGCCGACCCCGCCATGCAGGGGATCTTTGATGCCTTTGTGGCGGCCTGCAAATAAATTATGAAAGAATCAGAGCCATCTTGAACGATTTTTAAGCTCTGGATCGTATTCCTTATAAAAAGAACAGGAGGTTCTGCCATGAAATCTTCCAAAAAACGTTCCCGCGCCGTGGTCACGGTGGTGGCCTGCATTCTGGCGGTGTGTCTGGTGGCTGCGCTGGTTCTTTTCAGTCTGGTCAACAGCAAAGTCCGTGCCTTACAAAAGGGTGCGACCTTTGAGCTCAGCTATAACATCACCGCACAGGACAGTGCCAGTACCCCGGCCCTGTACAATATTCTGAAACAGGTGGGTGCAACTTCCGGCGATGTGGCCGGGCTGTACTCGCCGGGGCAGCTGCAATTGTACCTGTACCCCTCCGGCGGGCTTGCCCGCGCCGAGACCGGCGGCACCGACTTTTTCACCGACCTCTATATTGATGCCAACGACACCTACTTCGATGCCGGGCGGCTCTACCGCACCCTGCGGGATTCCATCGCGGACAGTGCGCCGCTGGTGGGTGCGTTCCTGCCGGAGTGGTCTCTGCCCAACTACATCACGCAGGCCCAGCTGGCAAAGATCCTCGGCGTGCCCAACACGCAGGTGGCCATGCAGGAGATGTCCGGCTATACCATGACCCTCAGCCGCCAGTGCGTCGTCCACCCCGATTATGCCAAGAAGGGCTACACCTACTATCAGTTTCCCTCTGAAGGGGAGGACGCGGCTGTCCTTGTGGTGGGCCTGCCGCTGAAGTCCCTGCTCTTCGATGACACCATCCCCGTGGATGTCCATGTGGAGATTCCCGCCCACAGTGTCAATGCAGCCCTGAGCGGCACGCTGAAAGCCGGTGTCAACAGCCTTTCGGCTCCCGTCAGTGTCATTTCGGACAGCGACATCGATTCCATTGTCCAGCTCCGGGAACGTCTGGAGCAGTTTGCCGATCTCATCAACACAGCATTGAAGCGTGTACAGTAACATAAAAAGCAGAGCCGTGCAGCGTTTGAACTGCACGGCTCTTATCTATTTCAGCGCTTATGCTCAATGTGTTCCTGGATCCATTTGCCGCCATCGCCGCTGCCCACCGCACTGTTATAGACAATGCCGGTCAGCTCGCTGGTCAGGTCGGACTTCATCTTTTTGTACTCCTGCTCTGCCTGATCCGCAACGCTTTGGTCACGGCCATTGTCCCGCAGGTACTGGCGCAGCTCTTTCAGGATGGCGTTGAACTCCTTGTCACACTCGCCCTGAACACTGGTCAGCTTGGCGGTTTTGGACAACACGATGGAGACCTTCATCCCCAGATTGCGCTCCTCCACCGGGTGAGAGATATACTCATCGTAGGCTTCGTAGATCACGCCGTAGAGCTTGGATTCCGTCTGCTTCTTCAGATTCTGCAGCTGGCGGATGTAGCTGTCGATCCTGGCATCCACCTCATTCTCCGAAGCAGCGGAGCTGCTGGAGGCATGGCTGCTGCCGGGGGCCTGACTGCTGGCCGCATGGCTGCCGGAAGCCGCAGAGGACGCAGGCACCGAGTGTGCGGCACTGGAACCGGACACTGCGGAGCTCACGCTGTCCGCCTTGCCTGCGCTGGCGGCAGAGGAGGCTTCACTGGACGAAGCTGTCTCCGAAGAGGAAATGCCAAGTTCCTCTTCCAGCTGTTCCAAAAAGGACGAAACCGGGGATTCTTCCGTCACCTCACTGCTGACGGCGCTCTCGCTGGAGGCGACGGCGCTGGAGGGTTCCTCGGCTTCCCCGCCGGACAAAGCGGAGGACGGCACAGAGCTGGCCTGCGCCTCGGACACAGGGGTGCTTTTCCGCATCCCTGTCAGGATCAAAGCAGCTGCCACGGCCACCACAAGAACGATGACCGCAGCCAGCTGATAAAGCTTCTTTTTCTGCATCTGGCACAAAATTCTCCCACTTCAGATTTCGTTCCCGGCCTTTTGCCGCGCAGGAACAGGTCTATCATATCATCTCCGGGGGAGAATTTCAATGGATAAATCGTGAAAAATGTCGCCTAACTGCCTTTTTATGACCGGATTTCGTCCCATTTCACAGCCTGCCGGAGACGCGGTCAGTCTTTTTTCACGGCCACAAGAACGCGGATCTTTCCGCCCGCCGCGCTGCCGTGGGCATCGTACCAGCCGATGAGGCTGTAATCCTCGGCGTTGATCTGGGAAAGGGTGGTGGCGTAATACTTGCCCTTGTACCACAGATACACCTGCATGTCATCGGCAGTCTCATAGCGGGTGGAGCCGCTCCGCACGGAGGCCGCCCCCAGCTGATCCACCGTGACCGGGAGCAGCTGAGCCATAGTGCCCACACTGCCGGAAGCAGTCTTGCGCACCGAGATGCCTCCCGCCAGCACGGGATACTTCACGCTGGTCTTATAGGTGGTCTGCTCACCGTTGACGTAGCAGACATAGTTTGCGCCGCTGCTCAGGTAATCCAGCACCGAGCTGACCACGCCCGTGGTGCTGTTGGCACCGATCTTGAGCAGATAGCTTGCCAGGCTGGCTGTGCTGCTGGTCACGCTCTCCCACAGGGTGCTGCCGATGCTGCCATCGACCAGGCCATACAGCAGGGCGCTGGTGGAGGGCATCACGCTTTCCACCGCACCGGCCACAAGGTCAGAGGCGCTGGAACCGGTGGTGTTGGAGGTGGACGAGCCGGAGCCGGTGTTCGTGGTGGAGCTGGCTGTGGTGCTGATGAGGTTGGTCACATCATCCAGCACCCCGTAGGTCCACAGGTCGCCGGTGGCATCGTTCAGAATGAGCCGGTCAATGGCACCGTTCTCATCCACGGTGTAGTAACGGACATCCGAGGCAGAAAGTGTTACCCCCGATAGGCGGCTGGGGCGAACTGCCCCAGCCACACCCTCCGACGTCGTATCAATGATCTGCACGTTGTCTGCAAACGGGGTGTCGTCCAGCGCAGTGCCGTCGGCGCTGACGGTGCCGCTGGTCGAGCGGGGCGAGATGGACTGGACGCGTTCGCCGTCACCGTCCACGCTGATCTCCACCAGCTTGCCGGCCGGGAAATTGAGCTTATTGTTCACATTGACGGTGCGGGCGGTGCCGTCGGTACACATGACCGAGACAGCCTGCTGCACCTCAGCGCTGTTCGTCTCCACAAGGGTGCGGGATGAGGACTGGACCACGCCGTAGAACACAGCGTCTGCCGCGTCGCCGGTGAGGACGGAGACGGCTGCATCGTTCATGCCCAGCAGCAGAGTGACCACCTGGCCCACGCCGCCGCCGGACAGGGAGGACAGCTGGTAGGCCACAGAGGGCGAGGCGATGGTGTAGGTGACGCCGGCCACGGTCACAGAGGTCGGAGCGCTGGCCGAGGGCGAGACAGCCGTCACGCGGCCTGCGGCGCGCTTGTTGTAGAGCCAGACGGTGCGGGCGCTCTCGTTATAATAGTAGACATCATAGGGAGAGAGGGCCGCAGAGGTGGTGACTTCGTCGTTGCGGTAGATGGCCGCCGGGGCGAAGGGCAGGACGGTGGAGGCATCTGCCACGAAGGGCCCCTTGACGTTGTCCAGCAGGACCGAAGAGATGTCCACCTGGCCGTTGCTCACGGCAAAGCCCAGGGTGGAAGCGTAGACCTGACCGCTGCCGTTCATGGCGGTGAGGGCGTTGTAGAAGAGCATGGTACCCTGCTCAAGGGTCAGAGTCTCGCCCTGACGGGCATTGATCTCATTGCGCAGGCCCAGCGCGCCGGCCTTGCTGAGCTGAGCTGTGGGGAAGGTACCGCCCAGCTTTGCCACATCATAGCCCAGCAGGCGCAGCGCCATGGTGCAGGCTTCTTCCAGCGTGACAGTGTTATCCGGGCGGAAGCTGCCGTCGGAGTAGCCGGTCATCCAGCCGTTCTGGACGGCAGTGCGGATGTAGACCGCATAGGGAGAGTCGCTGTCCACGTCGCTGTAGAGGCGGCCGGTGCGGCCCTGTGCCGTGGTGGTATCGCGGTAAGCAGAGAATGCGGTGAGGAGGCGGGCCGCCTGCCCACGAGTGAGGGGCGCACCCAGAGAACCGGCCTGCCCGGCGGTCAGACCGCCCAGTGCCGTCGCCGTCTGGACTGCCGCGTTGGAGCCGACCGCAGAGGCGGGCAGCACCAGCATGGAAACAGCCACGCAGACAGCCAGCAGGAATGCGAGGAATCGTTTTTTCATGGTAAACTCCTTAATCATATCTGAGCGCTTCGATGGGGTTCAGGCTGGCGGCACGGCGGGCCGGCAGGAAGCCGAACAGGATACCGATGCCGCAGGAGATGCCCACGGCGATGGCTGCTGCGCCCGCCGAGGGGGTGACGTTCAGGGTAATATCCGTCAGGATATACGGAAGGATCTGGTTGATAATGGCCGACACGACGTAGCCCAGCACGATGCCGAGGCAGCCGCCCAGCGCCGACGTGACGCCGGCCTCCACGACGAACTGGGTCAGGATGGTGCTCTCCTGTGCGCCCAGTGCCTTGCGGATACCGATCTCACGGGTGCGCTCGGTGACGGACACCAGCATGATGTTCATGATGCCGATGCCGCCGACCAGCAGCGAGATGCCCGCAATGGCCGTCAGGACGCCCACCATAATATTGATCATAGAGGACATCTGCGACATTGCCGCACTCAGGCTCATGACGTAGACATAGTCGTCCTTGCTGACCAGCTTCTTGATGCTTTTTTGCATATACTCCTGTGCCTCATCCGAGTGGTCCGCGTCCTGCAGGACCACATAGTACTGGCTGACACTGCTGGTGTTGTTGACGCTCATCAGGGTGGTATAGGGGATAAGAACAATGTCGTCGTTGCCGCCCTCGTACTGGGCGGCGGGTCTGGAGCGGCCCTCCAGCACGCCCACGATGCGGTACTCGCTGGCGCCTACCTTGAGGGTGCTGCCGAGACCGTTGCCGCCGAAGATCCTGCGGTCCACATAGTCGCCGATGACACAGATATTCTTGTTGTCTATCAAATCGGTGTACTGGATGCCCCGGCCCTTGGCCACCTTGTAGTTGTTGATGGTCGTGTAATCTTCGTTGACGCCGCTGATGTAGGTGCGGCGGTACTTCTCGCCCGCCACCCGCAGCGTGTCGCTGCCGGCGCTGGCAATCGGCGAAAGACCCTTATAATACTCGGGCTTTTCATTGATGATCCTGTACACATCGTTCACTTCCACCGAGCGGGTGCTGGCGGTCATGATGTTGACGGCCAGAATATCGCTGCCCATGTCGGAGTAGAAGTCCTGCATCATGTGGGTCATGCCGTTGCCGAGGCCGACGATGACGATGACGGCCATGACGCCGATGATGATGCCCAGCATGGTGAGGAAGGTGCGGACTTTGTTGCTCAAGACGTTCTGGACGGCCTGTTTGAAGGTCTCCTTTATCATGCCTGCGTCCCCTCCTCTCCGGCTTTCGGCTCTGCCATCATGAAGTTCGGCTGAACGACTGCCTCGGGTGCGTGGGCGTCGCCATCGTAGACGACGCGGCCATCTTCGAGGCGGATGATGCGCTCGGCCTGCACAGCAATGGAGTTGTCGTGGGTGATGAGGACGACGGTATTGCCCTGCTTGTGCAGTTCCTGGAGCATTCCCAGAACTTCGCGGCTGGTGTGGGAGTCCAATGCACCGGTCGGCTCGTCGGCCAGGATGACCGCCGGGCCGCGGGCCAGCGCACGGGCAATGGACACACGCTGCTGCTGACCGCCGGAAAGCTGGTTGGGCAGGTTTTTGAGCTTATTGCCCAGACCCACCCGCTCAAGGGCAGCCTTTGCCGTCGCGTGGCGCTGTGCGGCGGGGATGCCCGCATACACAAGGGGAACTTCCACATTCTCCAAAAGCGTCA
>OHEX01000855.1_pt1 | contig 12517 bp, 12 predicted proteins | sample 1567361 | NCBI WGS metagenome assembly OHEX01 (sample SAMEA3879585, study PRJEB24766) | human gut metagenome | biome: human-associated habitat; feature: feces | place: USA | collected 1985/1987 | reverse complement strand
TCGCCGCCAAAGATGCCCCAGAGGGCAATGGTTCGGATTTGGGTTGCTTCGCTCCGCCAATAAAAGGCACCGGCTTAGGCTGGTGCCTTTTTTGCGGCAAAGATGGTGCGGATGAGAACAGGGCGGCGGCCCGCAGGCCGCAAGCAATCAGCCCTGCGGGCTGTTGCTTAGCCCGCGGGAGAATGCCCACCATCTCCGCCAGAGGCGCAGATTTAAACGGATCAGCGGCAGAGTGCGGCAGCTGGTCTTGTTCTTCATTACATCACTGACCCCTGGGCAGCCATCTGCATCAATCAAAATGGTCATGTGTGTTCCTCTATCACCCACTGAAATGCTTTCGCCGTGCGCAGGTCAGCGTCCTTAAAGTGTCCACCGCTGTTCCATTCAAGGGTGCAGTCTGCGCCACGCTCTGTAAGCCGACTGTGCAGCGTGCGGATATTATCCCCTACCGCAGCCATGATGGTGTTTTTCGTGCGCTCTTCCTTGTCGCCAAGGCTCAGATAAATGTGCTGTGCCTGTATCAAATGCTGCTGTTCAAACTCCATCCAGCCCGGAAACCAAACAGAGGGGGATGCGGCGGCGACACCATAGAACAGATCAGTCTGGGTGGATGCCCACAACGCAAACAGCCCGGCCAGTGAATAGCCGCCCAGAATGATTTTGACGTTTTCCGGGAGATGGAACTGCCGCTTCAGCGTGGGGATGACCTGTTCTATCAGAAAGCGCAGGGTGTCCATAGCATTGCCGCCAAACCCTTGCGTTCCCCACACAGCAGGGGCTTCCCACGGAGAAAGTGCATCGTTCCAGCTTTCCACTGGAATAGCCGCAAACAGAAAGTGGTGCGCACTCTGTGCAATAGCGGCAACCTCGCTGTCCATGCTTTGCAGCTCGTGTTCGCCGGTCATTTGGAGCAGTAGGTATTCTGCATGGGCTTCGCCGTAAATGCGGCAAGGTCTGCTCCCGATTTGCATTGTCTGTGCGGTCACTGCGACGTCCTCCCGAAAAAACTTTGATAAGCCCAGTATAGCAACTGAAAAATCATTTTGCAATTCAAAAGGCTTTCATAGCCGTAGCAAGCAGTGTCTTCGTATATACAAAGACCATTTTGCGTTGCAAAATGCTTGTTGGGAAATCCCAAACCCTTGAACTACATCCGATGGATGCAGGCTACGCGTTTTTTGCAAAACGCTCTTTCAGCACACCGCAGGAATGCGCAGCCATCACGGAATTGTGATGATTACAGGGATTGGGATTGCATCCCAACAAGCGAATGAACACAGCAGAATTTTAATTCTGCGTGCGAATTTAGCCTTTGTGCGCACAAAGGCTCTGCTTGCCACGGTTATGGTTCTGCGAATGCGATTGAGAAACTTTTCATTCGCATTGCAAACCGGGTGGCACTTTTGTATAATTGGTTCAATGAACACACGCATAAAATCGGAGGGGCTGTCCGATTAAAAAATTCTAAAAACGCCCTATTGTAGGCCACTGGGAGGAATAGCATGAACAAGCAGCAACTCGCATCGAAAATCTGGGAATCTGCCAACAAGATGCGCTCTAAAATCGAAGCCAACGAGTACAAGGATTACATTCTGGGCTTCATGTTTTATAAATTTCTGTCGGACAAGGAAGTCAAATGGCTGAAAGAGAATGACTGGACAGACGAATATCTGCCGGATTTGACCGAAGACGATGCCGAAACGCTGGATACCGTTCGGAAGAATGTCGGCTATTTTATCGCCTATGAAAATCTGTTTTCCACATGGATCAGCAAAGGCAGCGACTTCAAGGCTGACGACGTAACGGTGGCATTACAGGCATTCAGTCGACTGATCGACCCGCACCACAAAAAGGTGTTTGACGGTGTCTTTGCTACGCTGCAAACCGGCCTGTCCAAACTGGGTGAAAGCTCCGGTGCGCGGACAAAGGCCATTCGCGACCTGATCTATCTCATCAAAGATATTCCCATGGACGGCAAGCAGGATTATGATGTTCTCGGCTTTATCTACGAATATCTGATCAGCAACTTTGCAGCAAACGCAGGCAAGAAGGCCGGCGAGTTCTACACGCCGCACGAAGTTTCGCTGCTCATGTCTGAAATCGTGGCGTACCACCTGAAAGACCGGGAAGAGATCAAAATTTACGACCCCACCAGCGGTTCCGGCTCACTGCTGATCAACATTGGTCAGTGTGCCGCACGGTATATGGGCAATGGCAACAACATCAAATACTACGCACAGGAGTTGAAGGAAAACACCTACAACCTGACCCGCATGAACCTTGTCATGCGCGGCATTCTGCCCGACAACATTGTAACGCGCAACGGCGATACGCTGGAGGAAGATTGGCCGTACTTTGAAGAAAACGACCCGGTCAACACCTACGACCCGCTGTTTGTGGATGCGGTGGTATCAAATCCCCCATATTCGCAGGCGTGGAATCCGAACGACAAAGAGAACAACCCGCGCTTTTCGGATTACGGCCTTGCCCCCAAAGGCAAGGCAGACTACGCCTTTTTGCTGCACGACCTGTATCACATCCGCAATGACGGCATTGTGACCATCGTTCTGCCCCACGGTGTTCTATTCCGTGGCGGTGAAGAAGGTACAATTCGCAAAAATCTGATTGACCACAACAACATTGATGCAATCATCGGTCTGCCCGCCAATATTTTCTTCGGCACAGGCATTCCCACCATCATCATGGTGCTGCGGAAGAATAAAAAGGATTCGGACGTTCTGATTATTGATGCGTCTAAGGGCTTTGAGAAGGACGGCAAAAACAATAAGCTGCGTGCCTGTGACATCAAACGCATTGTGGATGCTTACAAGGAACGCCCGGAGAAAATCAAAAAGTTCGCACGCAGAGTATCCCGCGCAGAGATTATCCAGAATGATTACAACCTGAACATCCCCCGGTATGTGGATTCCTCGGAAAAGGCTGAGAGCTGGGATATCTACGCTTCCATGTTTGGCGGCATTCCCGAGGCCGAACTGCAAGACCTGTCTGCCTACTGGACAGCATTCCCGCACCTGAAAGCGGCGCTGTTCAGCCCGGACAACGAAGCCTATTGCCGTCTGAATGTGCAAAACCTGAAAAACGCAGTTCTGAACCACCCGGATGTAGTGGCATTCAAGACCGCCTTCCAGAATGCTTTCAGTGACTTTGATGCCTACTTGAAGTCTGCGCTGATCGATGGCATGACGCAGCTGAATGCAGCCAGCGAGGAAGAACGCCTGAGCCGGGAAATCTTTGCACGGCTGGCAGAGATTTCGCTGGTTGACCGCTATGCAGCATACCAGCTTTTGGACGATGACTGGAAGAAAATCGCCATTGACCTTGAAATCATCCAGACCGAGGGTTTTGCCGCAACCAAGCAGGTAGACCCCAACATGGTGCTGAAAAAGGATGCCGAAGTACAGGACGGCTGGGTGGGTCATGTGCTGCCCTTTGAGCTGGTGCAGAGCGTTAAAATGCACGAGGAAGTGGCAGCACTGCGGGCAAAAGAAACTCGCCTTGCCGAAATTGCAGGCGAGTATGAAAGCTATCTGGACGAACTGAGCGAGGAGGACAAGGAACAGGATTTTGTCAACGATGGTGCCTTTGTTGCCGCTGAGGTCAAAAAGGCCATCAAGGCGCGGGAGGTAGAGTCAGCTACCTTGAGCATCCTGAAAGATGTGGACGCGCTGTTTGCCGAGGAAAAGACCCTGAAAAAGCAGGTCAAGGACGACAGTGCCGCCCTCCACCAGCGCACCAAAGGCGTGATTGAACGCCTGACCGATGAAGAAGTGCGTGACCTGCTGCACCGCAAGTGGATCTTGCCCCTGATGGAAAATCTGAACAGCCTGCCGGATGCCGTTCTGGACGATTTTGTGAAGCAGTTGGATGCCGTCTGCAAGAAATACGAAACCACCTTTGAGGACGTGGAAAGCCAGATCGCCAGCACAGAGCATGAACTGCTGGGGCTTCTGGACGATTTACAGGGAAATGAATTTGACATGAAGGGCATTGCAGAACTCAAAAAGTTGCTGGGAGGTGAATGATTATGCAGGATAACGAGAAGAAACCTGCCCTCCGGTTCAAGGGCTTCACTGACCCTTGGGAACAGCGTAAGTTAGGGGATGCGTTTGAAAGAGTTGTCCGAAAAAACACGAATAACGAATCGCGGTTGCCGCTAACAATTTCTGCACAAGACGGCTTGGTTGACCAGATCACATATTTCAATAATCGTGTTGCCAGTCGTGATGTGAGCAATTATTATCTGGTCTACAACGGCGAATTTGCTTATAACAAGAGCACTTCGGACGGATACCCATTTGGTGCTGTTAAACGGCTTGATTGGTATGAAAAAGGCGTTTTGTCGACGCTTTATATCGTGTTTGCACTAAAGCATCCCGAAAAAGATGACTCGGATTTTATGACAGTGTTTTATGATACTGACCGTTGGCATCGAGGCGTTGCCGAGCGTGCGGCAGAGGGCGCAAGAAATCACGGCTTGCTGAATATCTCGGCAGATGATTTCTTTGATATTGACACAACTATGCCAGAAGATAAGGTGGAGCAAGAAAAAATCGGCAGGCTATTGAAGAAACTTGACACCCTTATCACCCTTCATCAGCGTAAGTATGAGAAGCTGGTGAATATCAAAAAGTCCATGTTGGACAAGATGTTCCCGAAAAATGGCGCATCGGTGCCAGAAATTCGCTTTAAGGGTTTTACTGACCTTTGGGAACAGCGTAAGGTTAGAGAAGTAACTGACAGATACGATAATTTGCGTATTCCTGTTGCCGCAAGTTTACGAGTTGCGGGAACAACTCCTTATTATGGAGCAAACGGAATACAAGATTATGTTGAAGGATATACCCACGATGGCGAGTTTATTCTTGTCGCAGAGGACGGAGCAAATGACCTCAAAAATTATCCCGTAAAGTGCGTAAAAGGGCGTATTTGGGTAAATAATCACGCCCACGTTCTTCAAGGAAAGTGTGCTTGTGCAGATAATCAATTCCTTGCCTATGCAATAAGTCAGGCAGATATTGAATCACTTTTGGTAGGTGGAGGTCGTGCTAAACTCAACGCAGAAACACTAATGGACATTGAGTTGCTGTTGCCAAGCAAGGACGAGCAAATACAAATTGGGCATTATCTTGCTCGTCTCGACCACCTCATCACCCTTCATCGACGTAAGTTGGAAAAGCTGCAAAACATCAAGAAATCCTGTCTTGAAAAGATGTTTGTATAAAAATAAGCAACCGGATTTATTCATAATCAAAAGATAAACGTATTGGCGATAGTTTTCTAATTGAGTTGCAATGCAATTTGTTCTGTTCGTTCAGAACATGCAAAAGTGGACGAGAAGCGAAAAGCAGAGCAATGTCAGACGCTTGGAACAGCTGCGTTTTAAGGCTATCGATGGTCAAAAAGCAAAATTTGATCCGCAAATGCGAAAATGAGAGTGGATTTTTCAACGACTATTCGGCAGATGACGGAAAATGACAGCTGAAAGTGTGCGTTTCCTCCTACTTGGGAACAGCGTAAGGTTGGAGAACTACTAACCGAACGTAATGAACAGGCTCCAATGAGTGATGAATACCCACTTATGGCATTCATTGCAAATGAAGGAGTTGCACCAAAAGGCGAACGATATGATAGAAGCGCTTTGGTCAACGACACAGCGAGCAAATTATATAAGAAAACAAAATTTGGTGATTTTATTTATAGTTCTAATAATCTGGAAACTGGATCAATTGGATTGAACAAGTACGGAAAAGCAAGTATTTCACCTGTCTACAGTATTTTTAAGCCAACAGGAATTGCCGATTCGGATTTTCTAGGACGACGGCTTATCAGGAAAGATTTCATCAATGAAATGGTCAAGTGGCGTCAAGGTGTAATTTATGGTCAGTGGCGTATACATGAATCCGATTTCATTAAAATCGAAGTTACTGTTCCTACGGTTGAAGAACAATATAAACTTGGATTATTGTTGGATAATCTCGACACCCTTATCACCCTTCATCAGCGTAAGCTGGAAAAGCTTGTACAAATTAGAAAAGCCTTCGCAGAGAGGTGCTTTTTGCAAAGTCGAAAGGAGTTCGTTATGGCGTTTACAAAAGAAGCCGATTTTGAAGAGGCGGTGGTAAAGCTCCTGATAGAACGCGGCTGGAAAGATGGTGTGCTGAAGAACTACACCGAACAGCAGCTGATCCAGAATTGGGCGAACATCCTTTTTGAGAACAACCGCGGCATTGACCGACTGAACGATTATCCGCTGACGGATGGCGAGATGCAGCAGATCATGGAACAGGTCATGAACGCGAAAACGCCGATGAAGCTGAATAAATTTATCAACGGCAAAAGTGTGCTTATCAAGCGTGACAATCCTGACGATAAGCTGAATTTCGGCAAAGAAGTGTCCCTGAAAATCTATGACCGACTGGAAATTGCAGCCGGACTCAGCCGCTACCAGATCGCAGAGCAGCCAAAGTTCCCCACCAAGTCCAAAATTTTGAATGACCGCCGCGGCGATTTGATGCTGCTCATCAATGGGATGCCGGTCATTCATATCGAGTTAAAAAGAAGCGGAAATTCAGTAGCAGAAGCTTGCCGCCAAATCGAAAAATACGCGGCAGAGGGCATTTTTACGGGACTGTTCTCGCTGGTGCAGATTTTTGTGGCCATGAACCCGGAAGAAACGGTCTACTTTGCCAATCCCGGCCCGGAAGGACAATTCAACAAAAGCTACTATTTCCATTGGGCGGACTTCTACAACGAGCCGATGAACGACTGGAAAGACGTTACAACGGCACTTTTGTCTATTCCGATGGCGCATATGTTGGTGGGCTTTTATACTGTGGCCGATGGTTCCGATGGCATTTTGAAGGTGATGCGCAGCTATCAATACTATGCGGCCAGCAAGATTTCGGATGCTGTTTCCAAGGCAAAATGGGAGAATGACCAGCAGCGCGGCGGCTACATCTGGCACACTACAGGTTCCGGCAAGACCATGACTTCTTTCAAGTCCGCTCAACTGATTGCATCTTCCAAGGATGCGGACAAAGTGATTTTTCTGATGGACCGAATCGAGTTGGGTACCCAGAGCCTGAAAGAATACCGCAACTTTGCAGAGGAAAACGAGGAGGTGCAGGCTACCGAGAACACGGATGTTCTTGTAGGCAAGCTGAAAAGCACTTCGCCGTCCGATACGCTGATCGTCACCTCCATCCAGAAGATGAGCAACATCAAGGATGATGCACAAAACAAGCTGAACCCCAACGACATTGCGCTAATCAACGCAAAGCGGTTGGTTTTTATCGTGGACGAGTGCCACCGCTCCACCTTTGGCGATATGATGCAGACCATCAAGCATACATTCCCGAAAGCACTGTTCTTTGGTTTTACCGGCACGCCAATCCAAGGTGAAAACCAGAAGAAAATGAGCACCACCGCCACCGTTTTCGGCAACGAACTGCATCGGTACAGCATTGCAGACGGCATCCGGGATCGCAACGTGCTGGGCTTTGACCCGTACAAGGTGCTGACCTTCAAGGACAGCGACTTGCGGAAAGCGGTCGCACTGGAAAAAGCAAAGGCATATTCTGTGGACGAAGCTCTGGCCGACCCACAGAAGAACAAGGTGTTTTATAAGTATCTGAATCTGCCGATGGCAGGCGGAAAAGATGCGCTCGGTGAGGAGATAAAGGGCATCGAGGATTATATTCCCAACACCCAGTATGAGGGCGAAGAACACCAGAAAGCCGTGGTGGAGGACATTTGCGAGAACTGGCAGACCCAGAGCCGCAACAGCAAATTTCATGCCATTTTTGCAACCTCCAGCATCCCGGAAGCCATCCAATATTACAAGAGGTTCAGAGAAGCCGCACCATGGCTGAAAGTCACCGCACTATTTGACCCCAACATTGACAACAACGGCAAAGGCATCACCAAAGAAGAAGGGCTAAAAGAGATCGTAGAAGACTATAACGCCCGCTATGGACAGGACTTCTGCATTCCGACCTTTGCCAAGATGAAAAAGGACATTGCGGCACGGCTGGCGCACAAATTGCCCTACCAGCGCATCGAGCGCACCCCGGAAAAACAGCTTGATCTGCTGATCGTGGTGGATCAGATGCTGACAGGCTTTGACTCCAAGTGGATCAACACCCTGTATCTGGATAAAATGCTGCAATACGAAAATCTGATTCAGGCGTTCTCCCGCACCAACCGACTGTTTGGCGATGACAAACAGTTTGGCACCATCAAATATTACCGCCGTCCGCACACGATGGAGAAAAATATCGCAGATGCGGTAAAAGAGTATTCCGGCGATAAACCGTTTGGCCTGTTTGTAGATAAACTGGACAAGAACGTGGAAAAACTGAATGCCCTCTATGCGGAGATCAAAGATATGTTTGTGTCGGCGGGCATTGAAGAGTTTTCGCAGATCCCTGCGGATATGGCAGAGCGCAAAAAGTTTGCCGACCTGTTCCAGTCCTTCAACGAAAATCTGGAAGCAGCCAAGGTGCAGGGCTTCGAGTGGGATAAGCCCATTGTGATCATCAACGAGGATACAGATGAGAAAACGGAACTTCATGCGGACTTTGACGAGAGAGCGTTCAAAGTTTTGGCACTCCGCTATAAAGAGCTGTTCACGCCGAATCCAGATGGCGGTGAAAATGACCCGGACGATGACGTTCCCTATGCGGTGAACAGCTATCTGACCACCATTGATACTGCTGACATCGACACGGATTACATGAACTCCCGCTTTGAAAAGTACCTGAAAATTTTCTATCAGGAGGGTGCAGAAGCAGAAGCCATCCATCAGGCCGAAACGGAGCTGCACAAGACCTTTGCCACCCTCTCGCAGGAAGAACAGAAATATGCGAATATTTTCCTGCACGACATTCAAAGCGGCGCAGTGGTTCCGCAGCCGGGAAAGACCTTGCGGGAGTACATTGCCGAGTACATCGCCCAAAAGCAGAACGACCAGATCCACAAAGTAGCTGAAGTTTTCGGCTTGGACGAAAAGAAGCTGCGGGCATTCATGCGTGCAAATATCACCGAAGCCAACATCAACGAGTTCGGACGTTTTGATGACTTGAAAGCCACTGTGGACAAGGCAAAAGCAAAGGCATATTTTGAGGCAATTGAGGGGACAAAACTCATTCCTCCCAAAGTGCCTGTCAAGTATGATAAACTCTTGCGCGAGTTCATCGTAAGTGGCGGATTTGACCTGAAAATGCCGAAAGAATCATAAAATGGGTGCAAAATCACCCTGCTGACCAAGAGCCGAGGCGCGTCCTCGGCTCTTTTTTCGCGCCAAAATCCCAAAACACACCTACTTGGGAACAGCGTAAGTTTGAAGAAATAGCGGTACGTTCCTCTGTCATGAGTGATAAAAAAGGACTTCCGCGTGTTGAATACGAGGACATTATTTCAGGTGCTGGCCGGCTTAATAAAGATATAAAATTAAAAGAAAGCGAAAAAGTGGGCATTGTATTTCATAAGGGAGATGTTCTTTACGGAAAACTTCGTCCGTATCTACAAAATTGGCTTTTAGCGTCATTTAATGGCCTTGCCGTAGGAGATTTTTGGGTTTTGCAACCTCAAAACACAGATAGCAGTTTTCTATACCGATTGGTACAGAGCCAGCAATTTGACGGGGTTGCTAATCAATCGACTGGAACAAAGATGCCAAGAGCGGATTGGAAACTTGTTTCAAAAACAAAATTTGCGATGCCGCATTCAGTAGATGAACAAGCTGCCATTGGCGCATACTTTGAGCATCTGGATACCCTTATCACCCTTCATCAGCGTGAGCATATAAAACCGATTTTGGAGGTAAAACGTGTTAAACGAAATGAATGAAAACAACCTGTTCTGCGATTATTATGAGCAGTGGGTTGCTGTATACAAAGAGGGTGCAGTTCGCCCGGTTACATTGGATAAGTACAAAATGACCCTTTCTTGGGTAAAAAAACTTGCTCCTACTTTGAAACTCTGTGAGGTTTCCAGAGTGACCTATCAGCAGCTTTTGAACGATTATGCCGTAGGCCACGAGCGTCAGACCACGATGGACTTCCACCATCAACTGAAAGGCGCCATCATGGATGCTGTGGATGATGGACTGATCGTGAAAGACCCAACCCGAAAAGCGATCATCAAAGGCAAGCCCCCGGTGCCTAAAAAGGTGAAATACCTGAACCAGTTTGAACTGCATCTTTTGTTGAGCGACTTGGATCTACAGGGAAAACTCAACTGGGACTGGATGATTTTGCTGATCGCCAAAACCGGCATCCGCTTTTCCGAAGCTTTGGCGATCACTCCTGCGGATTTTGACTTTTCGCACCAGATGCTTTCCATCAATAAAACATGGGATTATAAGGGGAACGGCGGATTTCTGCCGACAAAAAATAAATCGTCTGTCCGTAAAATTCAAATTGACTGGCAGACGGTGATTCAGTTCGCAGCACTGGTAAAAGACGTTCCTGAAGATAAGCCGATTTTCGTGTTTAAGGAACACGCCTACAATTCCACTGTTAACGATGTTCTGGAACGGCACTGCGACCGGGCCAAGATCCCGGTCATCTCGGTACATGGTCTGCGGCATACCCACGCTTCGGTGCTTTTGTTTGCAGGGGTATCCATTGCAAGCGTAGCAAGGAGGCTGGGGCATTCCAGCATGACAACCACGCAGAAAACCTACCTGCACATCATTCAGGAACTGGAAAATCAGGACATCGACCTTGTAATGCGGTCACTCTCTGGATTAAGCTGATAAAATAATCAACCATCGCTCGCGCTGGTGAAGGATGATAAGAGAAAAGCCAAACCTCAAGCTGTACAGGATGTACGGTGAGGTTTGGCTTTTTGGTATCAGCTGCTCTTTTGATTTTCGTTCATGATTTTTCTGGCTCGTCCGCGTGTGGTGTCCTCAAAGGTTTCATCCTCGCTGAATCGCAGCCAATAGGGGTCTTCCATCAGGCAGGCGTTGGTGCGTTTGACGATTTCCCATGCATTGTAGTCCGGCAGACCCATCATTTTCAGAATTTCCTTGCAGTCCATCCGATTTTTCGGAAAGATTCGTTTCTTTGCCCAAACCACCACATCAACCAATGGAACTTCACGTTTGTCACCGATGAAAAGGTTCAGTGGGAGGCTGTACTGCGGCACGTCCTCATTTGCGCAAAGAGACTGCCCATCTTCGCTTAGGTGTGCAATTTCTTTTTCATCCATCATCAATTTCAGATAGGCCATTTTATCACCCCATGGCGGCTTTCAGGTAGTGCAGACGGTATTTCAGGTATTGACGGATCGCAGATGCTCTTTTTTCGCTCAACAATGCAAGAATAGGCGAGATGGACTGAATGATTTCACTATACAACTCGTCCAAGTCACGCGTTGGCAGCACAGGCTCATCGATCATCTTGATTTGCTGGGCATGGTGACTGCGGAACGGTTTGGCTTTGTCGAACTGATAACGGAGCTTCGTGTCAGTCAATTCTTCATCCGTTGCCCACGCAAGCAGACTACCGCCATTGTCGTAAATAGGCGGAGCATAATTTTTTCCATCCCGGACGATCACATCAAAATTGTTTTCGTGGCGGTCTTCGTTGCCGATAAAGGCGTCAAATGCCAGCATTTGATAAAGCCACTTCTTACCATATAGTTCTATCGCATACTGGAACAATGCTTCCGGTGAAGCGGCTCGACCGCTGGCAAGGAAATGGGCATCAGCCAAGTCTGCAAAATGATACAGCTGTTCATCGTCCGTTGTGAACTTGGGGCAGACGCTGACCACATCGCAGGAATAGGTCTGAATGTCGGGAAAGAGTTTGGCAGGCATCAACGTATATTCTACATGGGGCAAATTCAGCACCTGCGCAATCAGCGATGCCATCACCTCAGAATACGGCTCATACCCAGCGGTTCCGGCCTCTGTGATGGAGTTGCCCTTGACCATAACAAGCTGATCATCTACATGATACCAGCCCTTTGAGAGCATTCCACGGCTCGTCCGTGTTTCACGCTTTTCAACCAACTGGATTTTTGCAGGGACTTCAATTGGGCTCATGGTATCACGCTCCTTTGCCCCATTATACCATGTTTGGATGGATAGACAAGGTAAACTATGGTCAATAGCAAAAATCAAAACATCAAATTGTTTTTTGAAATTTTGGGGAAAAGTCAAATCAAATATGAAATTTCGATAGAAACATTAAATTTTTCGCTCAATAAGTGAAATGAACGCTCAAAAAAATGAAATCCAAACCACAAAAGTGAAATTTGATGGTTGAATACTGAAAAAGTGTTAAAAAGATTTTAATATTCTAAATTCGACTTGAACTGGTTTTTGCATATCGTCCTTGCAGATAGCCCTTGGAGATGTTCTCACCTTTCCGGGGAGAAAACTCGGTCAGGGCGTAAATATCGGTCTGCATGGTCTTTTCGTCCTTTTCGGCAAACCAGATCTGATCGCGCCGCAGCAACGTCAGGTCGAGAAGTCCGGTATCGT